>Ga0194060_10000264_pt1 | contig 37643 bp, 35 predicted proteins | sample SepL225m_MetaG_FD_163427 | JGI IMG/M metagenome (GOLD analysis project Ga0194060, IMG submission 163427) | Anoxic zone freshwater microbial communities from boreal shield lake in IISD Experimental Lakes Area, Ontario, Canada - Sep2016-L222-5m | ecosystem: Environmental > Aquatic > Freshwater >...
AGCGAGGGGGAGCAGCGAGATGGAGACGGTAGTCAGGAAAAACAGCAGCAGTACCACAATCAGCGACAAAAGGCGCAAACCACCTTTATTTTCACCCCGTTTCCGAGCGTCATACAGTTCAAACGCATAGCGGAGCAGACCGTAAAATGCCATGCAGAGGCAGGTATAAAAGGCGATCTGCCAGTGGTAGTTAAAAAACTGGAAGGCCAGGGTAAAGGCGCACGCCAGAAACCAGATCAGGCGCTGGCGCTGAAATCCCCGTTCCAGAAAGAAAAATGCCAGCGGTGCGTAAGAGATAGTGGCTATCTTCAGTACATGACCGGCATTGACAAGAGAGGCATTCTCGGTAGCAAAGGCAAACAGAAAACCGCCGAAAAAGGCTGCCACCCTGCTGCAGCCGATGGCGCGGCAGAAAAGATATGTTCCTGCCCCTCCGAAAAAGAGATGCAGCACGATGAACCATGCAACGTTTGACGGTACAGGGAACAGCCAGTAGATAAGATTATGATATTTCAGAAACTGAGTGGATATATCCCCCCCCTCGGTGGTGTAGCCGCTGTTGATATGCATGGACCAGCCGGGCTGGAGATGTATCTTCATCAGGTCAACGAGGCTCTGGTAATGGATATCTTTCACCGACCAGTAATATTCGTTGAGAATATCTGGTGCCCGGATAATCTGTTCGGTAAAGAGTATTCTCGAAAACAGAACAATCAGAAGCGCGAGCAGACCACATAAAACTAGAATATCTTTGCGTCTTTCAGTCACTTATCTCTCCTTTTTTTGCCAGGAATTAACCTCGCAATACACCTGCAGAGTTTCCCTGGCACATCTATCCCACGAAAAGGCGGTGGAACGGCGAATGCCCCGCTCCCGCAATTCAGTCGCAAACTCGGTATTGGTCAATATTTTCAGAATAGCCGCCGCCACAGCCGCCACATCACCCGGCTCCACTGCGATACCGGCATCACCCACCACTTCGGGTAGCGACGATGTATTGGAGACAACCACCGGAACGCCGCATGCCATGGCCTCCAGCGGGGGGAGACCAAACCCCTCGAAGAACGAGAGATAGGCGAACAGATCAGCCCCGGCATAGATGGCAGGCAGTTCCTCATCCGGCACGAAGCCGGTGAAAATAACGTCATCACCCCGCCCAAGCTCGCTGATTCGGGCAAAGAGTTCATCGTAGAGCCACCCCTTCCGCCCGACTATCACAAGGCGATGCGGAATCCCGTTATCGCGCTTCAGTATGTTGAACGCCTCCAGCAGCGTTGGTATGTTCTTGCGCGGTTGAATCGTCCCCACATACAGGATATAACGATCCGGCAGGCTGTATTTTTGCCTCACCATCTCCGCCGCTTCAGGAGTGCAGGCAACAGACATGGCAGGGTTAAAACCGAGCATGATGGCTTTTACCAGCTCCGACTCCACGTTAAAATCATCGATTATTTCTTTTCTAGCATGTTCGGAATCGGTGATGATAAAGTCGCTTCTTCTGGCGGCATTCGGAATCTGCATCCGCCAGTATACCCGAGCTGCAAATTTTTCAGTCTCCGGGTGCTTTATCGGAATCAGGTCGTGAAGCGTAACTACAACCGGACATGGTGAAAAAAATGGTATCGCGCTTTTGGGGCAGTGCAGGAGATCGATCTTTTCCCTGCGGCAGGCAAGAGGCAGCAAAACATGTTCACGCCAGAGCCTGGCTACCGGGTTACGTCCTGGCAGCACTATTTCGAGAGCTTTAGGAAATCTTCCTAAATGGACAGAATCGTTGTAGAAGACGGTATACTCATTTTCACAATCAAGCGACAGCAGTGCTTCCAGCAGTCCAAGTACGTAAGTTCTTGGCCCCCCCTGTGTCGATATGGTTGAAGCGTCAATGGCGATTCTCACAGGCTATTCTCCATGCAGCACCTTTTCATACAGATTCCAGGTTTCCTCTGCCGTCAACTTCCAGTTGAAGCGTGCCGCCTGAATTATACCTCTCTCCGACATAACGCTGCGTAACCCTCGATCGCCCGCCAATCTGAGCATCGCCGCAGACAGCTCACTCTCGCTCCGAGGATCCACAAGAAGCGCTGCATCTCCGGCAACTTCCGGCATTGATGAAACATTAGAAGTTATGACGGGGGTTCCGCACCCCATCGCTTCAAGAATTGGCAGACCAAACCCTTCATACAGCGACGGATAGACAAAAAAGTCCGCACCTTTATACAGATGCGGCAGATTATTGTCATCAATAAAACCGGTGAAAATGACGGCATTTTCCAGTGCAAAGTCCCGAATAAGAGCTGTCAACGGAGATTTTCCCCATCCTCTGGCGCCGGTAATCACCAGTTTGTGTTGTAGCCCCTTTCGCTTTGCCGCAGCAAAGGCCCGTATCAGTCCTTCCAGATTTTTTCGAGGTTCCAGAGTACCTACATTAAGAATATACGGTCGTGGCAGATTTGCCACAGCATCACCCGGAATGCCAAGTGGAGCGGGCTGAAACTCTCTGCCTGCCGCCAGCAGCGTAACGGTAATTTTCTCTTCCGGAATCTTGTAGCAACGGATAATGTCTCTTTTGGAAGCTTCACTGATTGTAATAACGTGATCCGCCTCCTTAAGAATGGAAGGGAGGATAAAGCGGTGGTGCCAGACGTTCATTCTGCCGTGGGTTTCGGGGAAAAGGATCGGGGTAACATCGCAAATTGTAATGATTTTTTTGTATTTTATGGTTCTGAACGTTCCATATGGTGTCGTGCAGTGAATGAGATCAAAACCTTCTGCGGCTGCTCTGTCAGGCAGTGTAAAATTCGGCCACAAAAACTTGGCAAGCAGATCACCGCCACCCGGATAAGCCTTCAGAGAAATCCCTTCAACTCCAGGCAGCAACCGCTGCTCCCGATCAACAGCAGTTATCTCAGCCCGCTCTTTCAATCCCTTTAAGAGGTTCCAGGTATATGTCCAGGTACCTGCGCGAAGATTGCCGAGGAATGCTGTGATGATGCCGACTTTGAAGTCTGTTCTCATTTTTTGGCATTCCTCGCACCAACGCACAGCAAATCTTCAATTCTGTATACTGAAACACCTTCATCTGCCATTGATCGTGCGGTCGAGGCGGATACTGCCTCCATACAAAAAAGTGCATAATGCTCTTTGCGGCTCCCTTTTCGCCATGCAATTGACTCCGTCTTTGTTTTGAGCAATCTTGCTTCAGAACTCGTAAAACGGTTGCCATTAAGCTTACATTCGCCAATAAGGATATTTCCATCTTCCTCGTCTATGGCAATAATATCAATTTCAACTTCACCACTTTTATTCCAGAAACCGCCAATCTTTGAAAATCGAAACGGAATGATTGTTTTGTCATTTCGTTCCAAAAGCAATGTCCGCACTAAATCTTCAAACGACCACCCCATATGTGTTTGCAGATCAGCATTAATCTTTGTAAGCAGTCCCGCTTCATCTCCTATTGCTATCATGCTTTGGTTGCTGAAGATATATCTGAACCAGAAACGAAGAAACTGATCTTTTAGATAGTATCTTCCAATTTTCTGCTCATTTCTTGTTTCTGTTGCCGGTATCCTTCGTTCGATTATCTGGTAGCCTGTGGTCAGTTCCTCAAGATATTTGCTGATACTGTTCACATTGATTCCCGCACAATCTGCTATACGTGCCATCTGCGTCACTCCTCCGGCAATAACCTGAAGAATTGAAAAATAGAGATGATAATTTTTGCCAAATTCCTCAATCAGAAGCTCTTTTCCCTCTTGCTGCAGCAGCGCGTCAGATTCACAAAAAAACTTCCTGACGATCTCTGTCTGATTGTTTCCAAAAAGCCGGTAACGATCCAGCAAAAAATAATATTTTGGTATTCCGCCAAATAGTGTGTAATAGAAAAGAAGCTGCCTGGCTGGTTCTACATTCTGCTCTTGCAGCATATCAGCTATGACATTTGCTGCTAAAGGTTTCAGATAGAGGCGTGCAGTCACACGACCAAAAAGAGGCTCTTTTGCACCTTCAAAAATATCCTGCATAAGAGTTTGTACGGAACCAACACAGATTATGGCGCCTTTTACAACATCCTTCTGACGATCCCAAATATCCTGAAGTGTTGAAAAAACGGAAGGGTCTACCTGTTGAAAGTTTTGGAATTCATCGAAAATGATGAAGAATGGCTGCTGTTCCATCTGCATAAACAAAAATGTGAAAAAATCCCTGAAATTATTAAATGTAACTGTTTTCAAGATGGGCATACTTACAGCTAAAAGTTCCTTGAATTCTTCAAGAAGTACTAACGGTTTTTTCTTGGATACAAAAAAATAGAGAACATTCTCAACATCTTCGGCAAACTTCCTGATAAGCTCGGTCTTGCCGACACGTCGCCTTCCGGTAATAACCATAAGATGCGCAGAATCAACCGATAGAGAAGCAATTTCCCGCAGTCGGGCAAGCTCATTTTCGCGATTATAAAATTTCATGATTGAATGGTATCATACCTTTTTGTATCATACAACATTGCACCATACTTCAACCGGCATAAAAAGTGTGATGATCTGATTGCAGAGAAACGCAGTGATAATGCCGATCTTAAAGTCAATTATCATTGTTTGGCATTCCTCATACCAACGCACCGAAAAACCTGTCAATAGAGATCACCCTGACGCCATCCTTGATAAAATCAACATCTGCCACTTCAACAACCTGATAACACGAGGTAATCTCCAGTCGCTGAGCAAAATAGCGCAGGTGCTTTGAAACAGCCAGATCCGAAGTTTTTACCTCTACGGCAAACCACGGTTTATCATCCATGGTAACCAGAAAATCTACCTCACGACCTTCCATATCTCGAAGATAATATAAATCTGCCTTGTATCCATGCGCATCGTACAAAAAGTGGCAGAGCTTCAACAGATGCGATGCAACGATATTTTCCAGCCGCGCCGCTTCATTGCTGACTTCCGACCAGTCCCACAGATAGAGTTTAGGCTCTTTACGCAGTGATTTAATTTTGGTTGATGCAAATGGATAAAGTCTGAAATGGTAGTAAAAGCGTTCAAGAACATCCATCCATTGTGAAACCGTTTTGTGGGCAACGTTCAGATCCTCTCGCAGCCCGTTAAGCGAAAGGAGCGAGCCAACACGAACCCGCAAAAGCTCCACAAGCACCTGTAATGCAGACAAATCATGTATATTTTCGGTATCACGGATGTCCTCTTTCACCAATCGATCAATACGCTGATTATGCCAACGCCGGAGTGCTCTTTCGTCCTTTTTTAGAAAGGGTTCCGGAAAACCGCCGTACTTTAAAAGCTGGGCAAAAATGTCACGACTTCCTTCAAGGATAGGAAACTGCAATTCTCCCGGCACGGTATGGTTATTTTCAATCTGCAGCGCCTCGGCAAGAGAAAACGGATGGAGACGATAATAGTGATAGCGTCCCATCAGAGAATCGCCACCTTTGCGGTAAATATCGAGGCGTGCGCTACCGGTTATGAGGAGGTTAAAGCGATCTTTATAGCTGTCGTAAACCCCTTTGACATAGTTTTTCCACTGCTTGTATTTGTGGATTTCATCGAAGATAAGGAGTTCTGCGGATGCGTCGAAGCGGGACGCAAGAATATTCTGCCGGTCTTCCCTGCTGTCCCAGTTCAGGTAGGCACATTTTTTGTACTGCAACAAACCAGTATCCATAGCAAAAGTAGTTTTGCCAACCTGACGCGGGCCACCAATAAAGACCATCTTGTCTTTCAGGTCAGCCGTCACCAATCTGTCTAAATATCGTCTTATTTGCATGTCTGACATTTTATACCTAAATCAAAAAAAAACTACATAATTTTGTAGTCTGGTAGAAAAATCGTGTGATTACTCACTGCAACTACTGTCTCTTCTTCATCATCAAGCACCCAAATTTCACGCCATAAGCTCTGCCAACCACTTCGCACCTGATAAAATAGATACCGGACGCCGGTATTCTTCCTGACGTAGTTCTCGCACCAACTGGATCGTCTCTGCCTGCGGGAATTGTTCTGCAAACTTAATAAGCGTAGGGCTTAGCCGATTGTCTGCATGCTTGCATTCAATAAGTAACGACGGATCACCAGCTTCGCACAGTACAAAATCGACCTCTGCACCATCTTTGGTTCGCAGGTAATGTAAACTCGATTCCATTCCCAAAACATCCTGCCGATAATCGCTGTGCTTGAGTAACATGGCAGCACAGGCGTTTTCCCATTTTATCCCTTCGTCACCAATGACATAGCCGGTATCAAAAAAATAGACCTTGGGCTCTTTCAAGATCGCACGGGCAACATTGCGGTGATAAGGACGCACCAGAAAAATAATGTAGAGGGCTTCGAGGATATCAAGGTATTTACTAACCGTATTTGGTGCCGCATGTAGATCCCTGGCAAGTGAGGCAATGGACAGTGGCGAACCTACACGCCCTCGCAACAGCTCGACCAGCAAGCGCATCATGCGGATTTCCTGAATTCTGGAAAACTCCACCACATCCTCACGAACCAGATCGGTGAAGTATTGTCTCCGCCAGCGTTCAGCCTCGATATTGTCGTCTGCAAGGAAAGGTTCCGGCAATCCCCCGCGCTCTATCAGGCGATCAAGGGCATCATCCGGTTTGGCGTCGCTCAGATTAACCCACTCACGCACTGAAAACGGATGAAGCCTCGCCTGAAAATAGCGGCCGGCCAAGGAGTCGCCTGATTGGCGAAAGGTCTCCATGCGGGCGCTTCCCGTCACCAAAATGGCTTGTCCTTCACTTCGCCCATCAAAAACACCCTTTAGATAAGCCTTCCAGTTCGGCATCTTGTGGATTTCGTCAAGCACAAGAATGTCTGCCCTTGGACTCCAGCTTTGGTCAAGCAGAATTCGGCGGTCATCACTGACATCCCAGTTCAGGTACTGCGGGCGTTGGTAGCCAGCGATTAAATCCTTTGCCAGTGTCGTCTTGCCGACCTGCCTGGGACCGGTCAGCAGCACCATCTTTTTCTTGAGGTCAGCGCGAATATTTTCTGAAAGATAACGTTTCATGTTGGCCATTATTCCACGCTTTGCACAATAGTCAAGACTTTTAGGCATAGTGATGAAGAATAGTCGGAGATAATATTGTCCCTTTTAATGCCCATTCAATACCGCATGGTAAAGATTCAAGTGGGCAGTGATAACCTCTTCCCAATCACCACCAGCCGTCGATGGAGCAGAGGAACGTCTGCCGCTGTATCGGTTCAAAGCGTCGCTCATGGATACCACATCCCCCGGAGCGGCATACCAGATATGTTGCCCTTCATCGTAACCCTTTCTACCGGTTGATGTAGTTATAACAAATGTTCCCTGCATGGCAGCCGCCATTACCGAAGCGTTCCTAGTGGTCACCCCCTCGACAAATGGAAAAACGGCTGTGTCTGACGCTGCAAGCAGACTGGCGGCACTTTTGGCATCCTGATATCCGGTTATTGTCACCCTGCCTCGCCACGCCGGCTGTGAAGCCAGTTGAAGCATCGCAGCATGTTCCGGATCATACTCATTAAGCTCACAAATCAGCAGCAGATGATCCCGGCGCGGATCGGCAACGGCAAACAACTGTTCCGCCCCCTTAGCCGGATGGACAAAACCGAAAAAGGCTATCAGCCGTTCCTGTCCACAGATCAGTTCACTGCGCAATTGAGTTCGAGCTTCATCGGAGAGTCCGGAGGGGGGAATATTTGAGCCGATGGGGATCCTTACAAGGCGACTCCGTTTTGCTAACCGCCAGAACCATGCCTGGGTCAGCGATTCATAATTTTCCTCAATCACAGTTACTGCATTATTACAGAGAGCGGCAGGGAGGTACCGCAGACAACGCGCACCCCTGATAACCTCGTGCCATGTCTGTACAACCGGAAATCCCATCTGTCGGATAAAACAGGGAAGCATCACCGGGAGCTTGCTGACACCATAGCCGAGAGTAGGGTATTGGATATGTACAAGATCAGGATGAAACTCTTTTATCCCGGTCAGTATCCGGTTCAAATCGAACCATCCCCAGTCGCTTGTCGGTCTGATGAGATGGACACCCGCTCTATCAGCAGCTTTACTGCTGGTCAGCACACCAATTTCCATACCAGGAAGTGCGGAGAGGCGTTCAGCAAGAATCGCCGTGTAGTCCCCTACCCCGCACTTCATCGGCGGGAAAGATCCTGATATGAGCAGAACCCTCACCGGTTTACCTCTTGCGCAATGCAAGCCAGGCAAACGTATAATCCCGTGATTGCCAATGAATCAGAGCATCGCTGGCATCTAATTTTATGCTGCCCACCGGCTCCAGACCATATAAATCAGCAACTTCTATCAACCTATCAACATCACTTCTGGAAAAAATAAGCCAGTCCAGCCCAAACACGGTAATTCCGGATGTGTCAATCTTGTCTCCCCAGTAATCTATGCTGGCAAGAAAATATCCCCCTGACTTTAACAGGCGGGATACTTCGGCGCAGAGTCGTTCAGGCTGGTAGCCATGTTCAATAACCGAAATGGCAGTAATGGCGTCGAATGTTCCATCGTGCAGTGTTGTCTCCAGAAAATTCCCCACGAGATACCGTATGCTCTCCTGGTATGGCATGGCGGACAGATTCGGATTAAGGTCAACTCCGGTAAGGGATCTATAGCCGAGCTGATGAAGCGCGGGGAGTATCTCACAGGCGTAGGCACCGAGGTCAAGTACAGCAGCATCTATCGGAAGATTCTGCCGGATAAACGATACCGTCTTCCAGACATCCCAACTCTTTAACTGGTCGCCAACGGCCTTTCCAGGCAAGAGACGGTTACGCTTGAGCAGGGCAATAAAAGCGGCATCTGCAGCATCCGCACCCATCTCTTTCAAGCGTTTGCGTGCCGCTTTGATCTCTGGTTTAGTTTGTAATACATCCATGCCCATGCTGGCTCCCTCTCTAAAACCACGCTTTGTTGAACACTAAATGATCGGCCTGGTATAGGCGAGTACAGCCATATAGAGCCTGTTTTCCGGGTAGGTTATACTCTTGCAGGTATAATCACCCTCTATACGAAAAAATGCCAACAGCTTACCGATAAATCCTTTCGCATTATCTGATGTATTTTCAGGTTCAACTGCATAAAAATGGGTGTACCCCATCTCTTTTAGATAATCGAATATTGCAGATCGCTTAGCGGAGCCAAACGGATGGATCTCGAACATAAGTAATGGTTTCTGTTCCTTTAATGTTTTTGCAAGACCTTTCAAAACCGGAAACTCATGACCTTCCACGTCGACTTTGATCATCCGGATAGGGTCACTGAGGTTCAACTTATCTATTTCTGCATCGCCCACTTCCACACGCAGAATGGACTGTTCATCATTTCTGGTTTTGTCTGCCTCGAAAAAACCTGATCCGCCAAGATTACCTCTGGTCTGAACATATCCAAGGTCGGCTGTTTGATCGCTCAAACCAACCTTTCTCAAAATGACATTTCTAAGTCGGTTAAGCTCAAGATTCGCCTGAAGCAGTCTATAGGCAACCGGGTTGGGCTCAAACGCTATCACCTGACGAAAGTAACGGGCAAAAAAACAGGTATGGTTACCGATGTTTGCCCCAACATCGAGAATCACCCCAGTGTTGAATTCCGGAAGAAAAGGTACTAACACCTTCTTGAACAATACATTTAACAGATCCTCTTCGTGTAATCCCGTTACAATGATTTCCCGCCCCATATAGTCATTAGGTGCCCCTACTAAAAGAGGGTACCCCTTTTTACTTACAGATATGTTGTGCCGTTTAAGCCAGAACAAGTGCCATTTTTCCATGACCCCTCGAATAACATTATTCATTTTGCTGTTCGCCCCTCCTTCTGGTTAATTTTTAAACATAAAACCTAAAGTGATTGTTCAACTGACAAGACGCCGCCATATCATCAGCGGAATCCGGATCAGTTTTTTCAATGCCCGCCTTGCGAATTCGGCCGGGCTGTATATCTGCAGATAAGCCAGGTTGCCCAGGATGGCCGGCGGAGGATTCCATTTATCAGTGACACGATGCACCTCCGCCAGAATCTCCTGAAATCTTGACCATGGCACAGTTGCTTCGTTGCAATACAACAGATCAGGATTGCGAGGATTGCCAAAATCAAGCTTTCGCCAATCCATCTGATCACTCACTAACCCTTGTTCTTTGCACATCTCCCATAATTCAGTCCCTGGCAGAGGGGTGGTAACCGATACATGCACATGGCTCATTGGGGTTGCCGCAATAAAACTGATGGTCTCCAGTATTTCTGCTTCGGTCTCTCCCGGTGCGCCGATCATGAATTGTCCTCCGACACCGATGCCATATTCGTGAGTAAGCTGTGCCGCCAGACAATTTTTTTCTACGGTAGCTGACCCTTTTTTAAGGAAATCAAGCACACGTTCTGAGCCAGATTCAAAACCAAAAGCAATTTGAACCACATTGATTGATTTAAGCAGATCAAGCACTTCCCTGTTGATCATGTTCACATGACCATTGACATTAAACACGATCCCTTTATGCAGCTCTTTTTCAATAATCAGCTTTACAATTTCACGAAGCCGCTTGCGATCGCCAATGAACAGATCATCTATAATGTTCATCGCCGTCAGATACGGATACTCTTTCCGGATGTTTTTGATCTCTGCCACCACGCGCTCTGCCGAATGGTAACGACACTTCCCCCATTGAGCTGAAGCCTGGCAGAATCTGCACTTAAACGGACATCCTCGCGATGAAAGAACCAGAAAACCTCTGTAATTCCCTTTCATGGTCAAAAGTCTTTTGTATGCCGTATACCACTTCATGTTCAGGATTGATAAGTCGGGGGGTGGAATCGTATCGATGTTCTCAATATAGTCCCGATGAGCCGTAATTTGAATATCTCCGGTTCGATTGCGAAAGCAGATACCCTTAATTGCCGACAAACGTTCCGATGAAGGACATTTTTCTTCTCTGTACGCATTGTACAGTTCAGCGACACTCTCCTCTCCTTCGCCGATTACGCCGATTTCTGCACTAATCGGCAACGTATGGGGAAGCGAGGTTATATGCGGCCCTCCCAGCCATATGGGAATATCGGGAGCAATTTCCTTCAGCAGTGTACAAAAATCCTGGATTTCGTGGAAACCGACAGTATATGTAGTAAAACCGACAACATCCGGGTTTGTCTCCAAAATCTTCCGGATTGAATATTTTTTGTCTTCACCCATTACAAGTTCAACCAATGACGTCTGAGCGTCTTCAAAGCGCTCTTTCAAGTAAGATGAAAGGTAGCAGACCCCCATTGGCGGATATAAATCGATGCGTATGTTAACAAAAGTAATCTTCATTTTTCGCCCTATGAAAGCTTGGTTTCAGGATCTCTCCATTTTTTGTAGAGATGTTCACAGTACTTAAAAAGAGCCTTTACTACCATTATTGGCAGGGTCGCGGGGAAAAACTTTATCGTAAACCGGATGTAGTTTTTGAATAAATATGACGCTGCTGTCGAGCTGCCATTTGAATCAAAGAGGGCAGTGCTTGCGCCCACCTTGTGATATACGATGCTATTATCGGCAAAAGCCAACGCAAACCTCTCCTTACCCCTAAGCGCCCAATCCAGTTCTTCAAAATAGAGGAAATATTCTTCACACATCAGCCCGACATCCTTAATAAAGTTTGCAGATACCAGCATTGAAGCCCCGGCAAGATAATCAAGTTTAGACTCAATATATGCCGTAGAAATTCCATGATCCGGATATGGTTTTCTATCTCCCAGACCTTCAAAATGTGCCCGCCAGGGCTGAATAAAACCGCCCCCAAGAGCCCAGGTCAAACAGGGATTATCATAAAGCAGGATTGTTGATCCGCACATACCGGCGTCCGGTCGCTCCTCCATCCGCCTTACCATCCATGTCAAGGCATCAGGCTTGACAACCGTATCGTTGTTGAGCAGCCAGACAAAATCAAAATCATCCCGCGCCAAAGCATAGCGCAGGCCGACATTATTCCCTCCGGCAAAACCGAGGTTTGCTCCGGTTTGTATCAGAATGAGATCAGACGAATCTGACTTGTCACCACCTGCTTCCGCCTCTGCCCTGTCATACGTTACATATACGCGTGGTTTCGATACTGGTGGAAATGAAAGCTCTCGCAACTGATGCGTTGGCGGAACATACATATCCAGACGCCCTTCAGCCCATGCCTGAATCTTCTCCACAGAACCATTACTAGACGCATTGTCACAGACGATCACCCTGAAGTCAGGGTAATCAAGGCGAAAGACGCTCTCCAGACACTCTATCGTATCACCCCAACCGTTCCAGTTGAGTATGAGGATATAGACACGTTTCATAGCATAGAACCTGAGATATGAGTCACCCGAATAGTTCGCTGTGTGATCCGATTCGAGCCAATCTCAGGATTTCAGCATCTGGCTTGCGATAAATCAGCAGCAGATCAGGCTTGATGTGGCACTCGCGGTATCCAGACCAGTCACCTATAAGATCATGGTCACGAAAATGAGCGGTCAACGGTTCGTCAACCAGCAAAGCCGACAAAACGACAGCCAACAGAACGTCAATATCTTTTGAATATCTGGGTGTTGCTTTGACGTGCTTGTAGTCGCGCTTAAAAGCGGACGAACGCTCAATTTTCCGCATTCAAATCAGCCATTAACGCATCGATACTGGCGAAGCGTTCCCCTTTTCCTTTTTCCAGTTCCGCAATAGCCTTGCGTGTAGTCTTATTAGGTACCTTTATTACCTCAAAAGGCAGACGTCGCTCGTCGGCGATACGCGTCATCAACAGGCGAATGGCATCCGAAATGGACAACCCCATAGCTTCAAGCGCAACGACGGCACGATCCTTGGTATCGGTATCTATGCGTGCACGAACATATGTATCGGCAATACTCATCGACGACTCCTTTTACGATGGTGTGTAGTATCAAGACACGAGAAAAAGTGTAGCGTTAATGTGACTACAATTCAACGGAATTGATGGCGTGCATGGGCTATTGACGGTAAGAGAGTATAGACGAGTTTCACATTCATGGCTGCCGCTTGTTCCATTCGTCCAGCAGCTTACTCCTCAAACGATCATAACGCGCATCAATAGAATCATCCTTAAACTCCTGGCGTTCCCACAATTTGATATGAGTCAGAACATTGTAAAACGTCATCATCGCACTTAACGCAAAACCACGCACTCCGTCTTTATAACCTTTGCCCTTTATATATCTGCCGTGGAAAGCGCGTGCGGCTGAACGGAGCAGCGAGTAATATGAAAAGGATTCTCCCTTTTCGTAGAGATGATCAGCCTCAACCGACGTATAGCGATTCAACTTCTCTACAAAATGACGGCTGTCGGTATAATTGAAATGAATGATGCACAAGCCTTCTCCCGGCTCTATGATTTCAACATGAGCCGTATCGGCAATATGCATGTAGCCATGAATCGTTTTTTCAAAACGGATACTGCCGACCCGAAATAGACGAGGCAGCAGAGAATATCCCCAGCCGCTGTTTTGTACCCAATCGCCCAAGATGTAATGCTTGAACGGAATTTTGAACACATCTGTATCGTTTTTTTCGACCCGTTGCTTCAAGCAATCCGCAAGAGCGGCAGGGATCATCTCGTCGGCATCAACCAGCAATACCCACTCTCCCTCTGCCTGTTCGACTGCAAATTTTTTGGCAATATCGAATGCCGCCACTGTCGGATGAGTAAAGACCCTGTCAGTGTATTCGCGGGCAATTTCCACGGTGCGGTCGCTGCTCTCCATATCCACCACGATGATTTCGTCGCACCACTTTACGGTCTCAAGGCAGTAGCGGATGTTATGTTCCTCGTTGCGGGCAAGGATAACAGCGGAGATGAATACAGTACCCATTTAATTCCCTCGAAATTATTTCATCTCAAACAGTTCTTGAACTCCAGAACACGATATGCGGCTTTGGTAACCGGCAGACTTTTGGAAAGCCATAGAATCTCACGAAAGAGTCGCGGCAATACTGTTGGATGCCGCAGGATGAATCTCAGTGAATTATTGATAAAGGCCTTTTTTACCTGACCTGAAAAGTCAGACATAACCCTGATTATCTCATCACGACTGAAGGAGTCCGTTTCGATAAAACAGCCACCCTGTGTCATGGAAGCGTACTCTTCAGGACGTAGAGGCTGCTTAAGATACCCTTTCTCAATGCATATCGATTCCAGACGGGTTCCGGGAAGAGGGGTGGCAACGAACAGGTTCGGCAGCACGTCAAAGTCCCTCATCAACCGGAGTGCGAAATCTGTGGTATCACGCATGTCATCCAGACTCTCTCCGGGAAAGCCGATCACATAGAACGCCATACTGTCAAGCCCGACTTCCCGACACCAGTCGGCAGCGTTGACGACTGAATCGAGATCGAGGTTTTTATCAACAACATCATGCAGCACCCGCCTGTTCCCCGATTCCACGCCAAAAACCAGATAGACACAGCCGCTTGCCTTGCAGAGCCCAATCAGGTCACGGTTCAGAGAATCAACCCTGACACCGTTCGGTGTGTCCCAGGTGAACTTGTGTTTCCGGTCGCGGAGCAGCAGTAGAATTTCTCTGAACCTGCGGGGATCAGCAGAGAGGTTGTCATCCTCGAAGTGAATGTGCCGCACGCCATAGTGCGATTCCAGCAGATCGAGATGCATTTTGACGTATTCAACCGAATGGCTGCGCCAGCGACGCCCCATATGGAGATGAATTGAACAGAACACGCAGTTGAAGGGACAGCCTCGGCTGGTTATCACCGAAACAGCCCGCTCGGAGCCGGGATAACGCCGGGCAATTCTCTCGGTGTATCCCTGGGCATAGAGACTGAAATATGCTTCCATATCGATCAGGTGGTAGGCAGGCAGTGGGAGCGAATCGAGTTCAGTTATCCGCTCCCGAGCCGGATTCTTTCCGCTGCGCGAAGCCGTTCCGGCAACTGCTGAAGTCGCCTCACCGGCTGAATGGGCGCGAACGATCTCCAGCATGGTCAACTCACCTTCACCGATACAGGCAAGGTCAATGGCGTCGGTCATACTGAAACAGTCTTCATGGCGTACCGTAGGGTGGTTTCCACCAATGACGATAAGCGCTGAGGGAATCAAACGTCTCACCAGTTCCGCTGTCTGCAGGGCGTTGTGAAACTGTGCCGAAAATGGGGCGCTGATGCCGACAATATCAGCGTTTGCCGCTGTTATTCGTAGTGAGATTTCCTCCCAGGGCAACCCCATCTGCATGGTGCCATCATCGTTTTTGATAAGTGGATTAGCCGGAGCTACCTGACAATCAAGTATTTCGACTTCAAAACCATTCTGTTCAAGCATTGCAGCAATATACAAAAGCCCAATCGGCATGCCGACCGAAGGGTTGAGCGAGCCTTTGGAATATGTTGCCGGTGGGCGTATGAGCAGTGTTTTCATATATGTTGTTTGCCAATCACTTTTTCATTATCAACCGAGGCTCTTGCAAAAGTATTCCGTTCATGGTTCGACAAGCTCACCACGAACGGAATATCAACAGGTTACAATTGTAAAAGTCCGTTCGTCCTGAGCTTGTCGAAGGGTGATAAGGACTTTTACAAAAGGCTCAACCATTTCCACACAGCAACAATCTCCACAGACACCTCATCGATAGCGATTTCTCTCTCTTTGAGTTTTTCCTTTTCCAAGTGTCACCCACTACCACTAAATATGTCGTTACAAATGGAATATAAATGGCAAAATATTCCATTACGAGCGAAATATATTTGCTTTTATTCGACATTAAAACATCACCAGATATTTGTAAGCATTTGGATAGCGCTAATCATATAATTTCTGTCTTGCGGCAAAAAGAGAGCATCGCCTCGCCTCGCCCAAGGAGAACAGCAAGGACATTGATGAGGCGTATAATCATATCCTTGGCACCCCATCCTTGCGGGAGATGATTTTCGCGAGCCTCGAAATAGACCTCGCTGAAACCGCATTCACGCAGCAGGCGACGCAGTGTTGCCGGGCTAAAGTGCCAGATATGCTCTTCCGGGCGAAGTGACGCCCACTTTCCTTTTTTAAGTGAGCGCATGATACTCGCCACATTCGGCACCCCTACCACCAGAAGTCCGTCGTCAGCCAGCAGACGCTTCACTTCTGCCAACAGTTCACGCGGATTTTCGACATGTTCAAGAACATGATTTATCACAACAACATCGTATTCACCCGATTTCAGGCAAGCCTCGGCAACTGTCCCGGAGATTACATCCAGTTGTTTCTCTTCACGCGCAAAGGCCGCCGCCCAAGGGGAAATTTCCACCCCCTGAACTATGTAGTCCACCTCACGAGCAGCAGCCAGCAAAGCTCCAATCCCGGTTCCCACATCCAGGAGGCGTACAGGCGGCGGTTGATACGCCGCTATCTTTGCCACTAGTGCGCGAAACATGGCAACAAAGCCATCCCACTGCTCAACATAGCGGTTCTTGAGAGTGAAATACTCATCCCCGCTATATGACGTCTCACCCTGGCGGAATGTCTCCGTGCGGACAAGACAGCATTGAGAACACTGAACCAGTTCGTGGGTTCCGCTTTTCAGAAATGGCAGCGAATCGGTTGATTTGCAGAGATTACAGATCATTTGGAGTACTTTGGTGTTTCGGGCTTAACAGCTTCTTTCGAAGCTTCAGAAGAAAGCCAAAACCCAGGGAGATGACTGTTTTTCTGACATAAAATCTAATCCAGAACTTCCAGGAAAGATTTATTTTATTCTGTATGGTAATCGCTTTATCAACCAGTTGTATGAATCTCGCAGGGTCTATGGAAGTCAATAATTTCTTTTCGGCAAGAATATCAATGGCTTTGGTATCGTGCAATACTGCAAACATCGCATAATAATTGTCAGACCAGACATCAGACTCGATTTTCCCAAGTTTTTTACCATCCTCCCACATTTCAGTTCCGGGGAAAGGGGTCGCAACCGTGATTTGAACAGAATCAAGCTGTAATTGCTGGATTAAATCAAAAGTTTCTTCTATCTCCTCAACGGTTTCAAAGGGTGAGCCGATCACGAATGAACCGACACATTCCATTCCGTAGGCCTTTGCAATGCGAACCGCTTCTCTTACCTGCGAAAGTTTCAGCTTACCGTTTTTCAGATAGTCCAGAGTTTTCTGACAACCTGATTCAATACCGAATGAAATACGACGCATTCCCATCTCTTTCAAATCAGCGGCCAGAGTCTCGTCAAAAACATCTATTCTGGAGAGACATTCGAAGCTTAATCCTGCCAATTCAGGGATGTCTCTTTTCAATTGTACGATTTTATGAACCCGTTTTTTATCAATCGTGAAAAAATCGTCAAAAATCAGGATTTCTTTGACGTTGAAACGGGTTACCAGGGACAGCATTTCACTGATGATATATTCAGGTGAATGCAGTCTGATCTTGTCCCAGAAAACAGACGAGGCGCAGAAACGGCACTTGAAGGGGCACCCCCTTGAGGTCAGCATCACAGCACGACCTGTTTCTTCAAAACTGGTGCGAACTAATTCAAGGTCGGGATAGGGGAGACCGTCAAGTGAATGAATTAACGGGCGTTTTTCGTTGACGATTACGATGTTGTTATGACGATACGCAATCCCCCTGATGTTTTCCAGGTCATGAAATACCTTATCCTTATAATGTTCCAGAACCTCGAAAAATGTTTCTTCTCCCTCGCCCAACACAGCTAACGCAGCATATTCAGGAAGATCATTCGGCGCTATTGATATATGGACTCCCCCCCAGACCACAGGTATATCAAACTGCTTCTTCAACTGCTTACCAAGATCCGCCAGTTTCAAAAAATAGCGTGAGGTACTGCTAAACGCCAGAATGTCAGGTTTATGACGCGTAATAGCATCTACAGTGTTGTCAGACATGAAACTCATACTGGTTTCAATCGAATCGGATGCTTTTTTAAGGTAGGCTGAGAGACGCGCCACCCCTAAAGGGGGACAAAATTTCGCGGACTCTTCATCCATATCCACAATGAAATGAATTTTTATGGTTTTCATTTATTCCTTCAGGGTTTGGCAATAAAATCAATAAATTACTCTAATTGATCAGCTTTCTTACCATCGCTTCAATCCGCTGTAAGAGTTTGTACAAATTACGTTTTAACCTGAACAGCTCGTATTTAAAAAAATTGAATGGGGTTAGCTGTTTTTTGAATCCTGATTCAAACTGCTCCAGCAGCTTTTGAGGTGCTATATCCAACGTCTGATTCGATTGCATCGGCTTAAAATCATTTTCAGGCAAAATGGTATCAAAATCGGCCTCTCTGCCCGTTGCTATCCATTCCAGAATTTGGCAGACTCGTTTTTCAGTGGTATGGAAATTGAGCATTTTGTGCATCGCATTGGTCGCAATAACGCGGCCAAAATCAGGATTGTCCATAACTTTTCGGATCTGCTGTGCCATTATTTCAGGTTGATCGGGAGGAAACAGCAAAATATCCCTGTCATCTTCAAAAAGCGCGTTCATGCGAGGTCTATTCTCGTACTTACTGGTAATAACGGGTCTTCCAGCCGCCATACCTTCATAGACCCTGCCGGTAAAAACCTTGCCATATGATGGCAGGTTAACCACAGAACCGCCTTGACGCAAATCATTCAGATAAATTTCAAACGATTGCCGTCTTATTTTCCTGATACTATCGAGATAAATATCATACAGTTTTATGAGGTGGTTATCGGATTGAATCGCTTGGGGGTATAAATATCTGTGCAGCCGGTCGAATATTTCAGGAAGATCGCCATCATTACCATAATTCAATTGGTGATCCAGCAACTCCTTTATAAATGGAATTTTTAACCACTTCGCCCTTTCACCGTAAGGTGACCCCCGGAAAACCGGTTTGACTGTTGGCGGAAGGGAGATAGTGCGTGAAATATTATAATATGGAACCGGGGGAACTAACAAAGTTACGGGAATGTCACACACATCTCTGATGCATTCGATATCGTTTTCATCGATTGCCATGACATGGGTCAGGTAGGGGAGGGTCTTTTTCAGGATATTAGGATAGTTCGACAAAAAAGGTGCTTCACGGTAATCATTGTCCGTGTATTTTAGCGACTCAATGACAAAGCCCAAGCGAATTGGGGCTAGAGTAGCAAGCCATTCCAGATCCGGCATTGTCAGGCGGTAGTGGCGCCACCCCTTTGGTTCAAACATATGTATGACATCGTTGATCCAGACCTGATCAAACTGCTTGGCCGCACAAAGTCGGCGTGCCACAGGGAACCAGGAAGAGAGCAGAGTAGTCACCTCGATCCCGTTTGCTGCAAATCCCTCTTCCAGCCCAATATGAAAGTTGTAACCCCACGCCCGGGCAGATTTCCAGTCCGTCAACTCTTGCTGGACAAACAGGATGCGCTTTATTTTGCTTTCATTATCCACGGTTTATGCTGCCTTTCGAGTTATTATTGCGACACTCTTTGAACAACTGTACAAGCTTGTCTATTTCTGAACTAGAAATAGTCTTCGTCAGAAATAGCATGAAGCAATAAACTGCCAATGCAATAAGAATTGACGCTATTGCATACTTCCCTTCCCCCCTGAAATAGAGTACCAGAGACATTGCAGCGGAGGCAGGTAAAACCACAAAAATTGATTTGTAGTACAGAAATGTAGCTTTTCTAGTTTGAATCAAAAGAAAAGCCGGAAGCATCCCCAAACCACTGTATGAGATAGTCGAAGCAAAAGCTGCACCGGTTATTCCAAATACCGGTATCAGTATAGCGTAAAATGCAATGCTCGAAATCCCTCCGATGATAGTAAATAATAGAAAGTACCTTGAAAGACCACTCGCAAGGATAATGCTTGAATGAACACTCCCCAAAAAAACAAAGATAAGGCTGAATGCCAGTATGGAGAGAGGTCCAGATGCGGCTGAAAAAGCAGGCCCGTAAAACATTGCCACTATTTCGCCAGACAGGAAGAAAATTAGAATAATGACCGGGACTACGGTCATACTCATTACCCGGTAGGTAATCCAACTTACCCGATCAAATTCCTGCTGGGATGAAACAAATGCCGCACTTAAGACGGGGAACATAACGCTCATTATTTGGCCAGGAACAAAATTTGGCATTTCTACGATTTTAACCGCTGCCGCATAAATCCCAAGTGATTGGCTGCTTGCAATGTTGTAAAGGAATATCTGATCAAGCCTCATCGCCACTGTAACACCAATCGCAGAAATAAAAAGCGGAAGGGCTTCTCTCAAAAGCTGCAACATCTTGTCTATGCAAATCATATAAATGAAACGTAGCTGCACAACACGGACTACTGCCAGACCATAGCCGATGGCCAGCGGCATAACACAAAATGCTTGTATGGAAATGATCACGCTGATCGGATAATTGTTCCGGGCACTTATAAAGAGAAGACTCGAGGTTATCAGTTGTATAACAAGGTCCGGAACAACATAATTTAAAGTTTTGAGCTTTATCTGGAAAATTCCAGGAATCAGAGTATGAAAACTGAAAAACATGCTGAAGGATGCGAGGATGATCAGTTTTTTTATCTCCTCAGGATAATCCATAAACTGGATTACGATCCATGACAGAGCAATTGCCACCATTGCGAGGAGCAACTTGCAGCAGATTGCATTAAAAAACCATGCATCCTGTTGTTCGGGATCCCTAGATACTTCTCTGACAAAGACCGTATCGATGCCGAATTGTGCAACGGATTGAAAAATATAAATATACGCGAATACAATACTTATCTTGCCGTAGTTTTCAGCCCCTATACAACGAGCAACATACATAATGGTGAGGAATGAAAGGATATTGCATGACAATTTCCCCACTAGAACGATAATTCCATTGGATATAATGGAGGCGGTTTTACTCATGGCGAGATATTTTCGGTTGTTCGGAAAAATCCGGGTAATTTCCATGCGTTTGTAAGAGCAAGGTGCTGTTTGCATTTATGTACAGATAATCTTCCGGAATACCTATATCAATAAAAAATACCGAAGATGGCAAGGCAAACATATTTTTCCCGACAAGGTATGGAAGAACATCATTCTCCAGAGACACGACCCCGGAAGAAGGAAAATACTCCAATGCATTCCTGTTAAGAAGATACACACCACTGTTGACCAAACCGGGTCCGTTGACCTGCTTTTCCTTAAAAGCCAAAACACGCCCATTTGCATCTATCTCTATCATGCCATAACGACCGGTATCATCCATGTTTACCAGCGCCAGAGAAAAGATAGCCCACTTTTTATTGTGAAAATCCCAAAAGGCGGAAACATCCAGATTAACAAACGAATCACCGTTCATTACCATGACTGAATCGGCAGTTGTAAGAAGCATGGCTTCCCTAATCGCCCCACCGGTACCCAGCGGCAAATTCTCAACAGCATACCGGATATTTACCCCCCAGCGCTCACCATTGCCGAAATAAGCCTTGATGACCTCCTGTTTGTAACCGACACTGAGGATAATATCCCGCAACCCCCAACGAACGAGCTGCAGGATCAGGTATTCCAGAAAGGGCTTCTCTCCGACGGGTGCCATAGGCTTCGGCAGATCATTTATGACATCCTTGAGGCGTGTCCCCATCCCGCCTGCAAGAATAATTACCGACACATCCATCATCAAAACTTCTCCTTTACAACATCAAAAAAAACGACTCAAGAGCAGAGAGTACAAAGCAATGTCCGCCAAAAGACAGATTTCCCCCCCCTTTATGGCGTCAGAGACCTCATCCTGCGTCAAGAATACCAGCTCGCAGTTTTCAATATCTGATTGCAGAGGGACTGCAACTGACTGTAATTCACTAACTATAAAAAAATGAGCCTTGCAAATACCGCGGGTTCCATCTACCAGAAATGTTCCGGCAGAAGTCCAACTCGTTGCAGTAAAACCGGTTTCCTCTAAAAGTTCACGCTGTGCTGCCTGTAATGGTGTTTCACCTGGCTCTACCCCTCCACTTGGCGACGTCAGAACAATGATCCCTGCGCCATGCTTATACTGACGTTCCAGCAAAAAACGCCCTTCAGCATCGCAGACCGCCATGATAACGTAATCCGGTGTCTCGATCCGGTAATAATCATCAATGACTCTGCCACCCGGCAACCTGATGGTATCTTCATGCACCTTCATCCAGGGCTGAACATCTATGAGAGTACGGGAAGCTATCTGTTCCCAGGGTTGGAGTGTGACTGAATCGGAAGTAGCAACTGAAAGTTCAGGGTACGGCATAGTAGATTACCTGGCTGCCAAGCGTGTCAAAACGAAAGGGGACATGCAAAAGTGGTGAAAGCGCAGCCTTGATATGATCCTGTTTCTCAGGTTCAGCAAAAAACAGAATAAATCCGCCTCCACCTGCTCCCAGAATCTTTCCACCCAAGGCACCAGCAGTCATTCCTCGCTGATAAATATCGTCAATTTCTGATGTTGAAACCTTGTGTGAAAGACTCTTTTTGAGTAGCCAGGTTTCATGTAACAGACGACCGAAGTCACCGTAACCGCTGACATTGCCATTTAAGATATCCAAAGCGTTATCTACCATCTGATGCATGACTCTAAGTTTATCTTTTTTAGAATCCAGGTGTTGCAGCTTATCCTTTTCTATCTCAACAGCAAAGCGTGCAAACCCTGTAAAAAAGAGCATCAGGTGACTCTGTAGATGCGCAATTTTTTCACAGGCGATCGTGACCGGATTGATTTCGATATTATTTGCGGAAAAGACAATCTTGTTCAGACCGCCAAAAGCAGCGGCAATCTGATCCTGAGAGCCGACCGCTTCTTTAATCATTTCCTGCTCAACATAGATAGCCTCGAATGCCAGCCGTTTTTTTGTAATCATTCGTCCTTGCAGCGCATACAGTGCATTAAGAAGCCCAACCGTAAAGGCAGAACTCGAACCCAAACCGGAATGAGATGGGAGATCCCCATCATGCTGCATCACCAGACCGTCAGCAACATTCATGAAACGGTAGACCTCGCGCACAGCCGGATGTTGAATCTCATCAATATCGTTTAAAGCTTCCTGTTTAGAGAAAAAAACAATCTTGTGCTTATAATCAAAGAACGGAGGCAGCTTTCTACAGTGTACATAACAATATTTGTCGATGGTCGTAGAAAGTACTGCCCCGCCGTTTTCCCTGAACCATACTGGGAAGTCGGTGCCGCCGCCAAAAAATGATATTCTGAAAGGTGTACGAGTTATAATCATAGTAGCCCGCTTTGGTCAGGCAATCTGATGCCAGACGATAAATGAATAGCCCTCATGGAAATAATTACCCAACGGTACTCGATGGGAATATAGAATTTTGATTTTACCCCGCGCCTCCAGAAGCTTCAAAGCGTCATAATAACCAGACAGATAGTTTCTCAGTTTGTGATACTTAATGGCAAGATAGTCAATCAGGTTATTGTCGTCGTACATCTCAAGAATCGGCTCTGCATTGATGCATAACGCCGGTTTTTTTGCCAGAATAAAGTCAAGGAAGGCTTGGTAATCCCCTCCTATCTGTTCCATGGAATTCAAGGTAATAACTGCCGAATTCGCAGAAATTTCGAGATTATAGTCCGGTTGAAAATAATCAAAATGCTTTCCATAAATATGAGTTTTGAGCTGTGTTCCCAGCGCATTGGCAATATTCACAGAACTCTCAGCCCAGTCGAGACCCATAATCCGTTTATCCGGAAACAGACTGTTCATGACGGCCAGATTATATCCGCTACCGCAGCCGAATTCATAGATGGAATCAAACGGTTTAAGAAACGTAGTAAAAAGGTAGTGGCGATAGACTGTGTAGTAGTTAAGCTCGAACAGTTTGTCATTTGGCTTGACAAACTGTTGAAATAGTCGTGAAACGTCATACTTGGAGATGTATTTCGGAGCCAGGGCATCCAAGTCGTATCCACTTTCTATAAATTCGTCCAGATTTTCCTGCCACCCCTGCTCCCAGTCATTCTCGCGTGCTTTGCCGGATGCCTTGAAATTTCGACTATCCAAGACCTTCAGCACATCCAGAATAATTCCATCCCGCTCCTTTCCCCTAATAACCTCATACCGGAAGTCGTACCGCTGCAGCAGATCGCCACAGGTAGACAGAATGGTGTCAGGCGTAGTACCGAACAGTATGGCAAAGGCTTTTGCGTCGAGCAGACCAGAAAGCACATGAAGAGTGTCTGTCTCTTGAATAATTACCACATCAGACAAAACGCCCCTCCTCATCCCGACGAGAGATGACCGGGCTCTTGTTCGGCCACCAGATATTCAGCCTGGGATCATCCCAGGTATAGGTAAACTGCCCTTTTGGATTGTAATAGGTGGTCTGTTTGTAGTGAAAGATTGTCGATTCACTCAGCACCAGATGTCCATTGCCGTGCCTCGGTGGCACCAGCACCTGCCAGCGGTTTTTGTCCGACAAGGTAAATGACTGCCATTTTCCAAAGTTGGGCGCTTCAGTGTCGCAATTTACGACGACAAAATAGAATTTGCCGTACATGCACGAAATCAGCTTCCAAGTTTCGCCGTCACCATGAATCCCGCGCAAGACGTTACGGGTCGAAATAGAGATGTCGTCCTGGATAAACTTACAGGTAATTCCTTTGGCGACATACTCCGCTTCATTGTAGGTTTCAACGTATTCGCCGCGAAAGTCCTCAAATATCTGCGGCTTGATAAGCAGTACTCCCTCCAGCTCCGTTTTATTGACTTCCATATCACTCTCCTTATCTCTAAGATCGTTTTCAGCTATGAACTTGGCGACGCTTCAACAGCTTTCACGGTAGATTCGTTCCACCTGGGACAGCTCTTCCGGGGTCAAAACGCCTAAAGACGAAGCCAAGGCATTCTCATGAACCTGTTCATCTGTCAATATGCCAGGAATGACGGCTGATAGCGCATCAAACGACAGGCAAAAACGGAGAGCCTTTTGCGCGGCAGTCTGCACACCGCCCGAATGAATCACTTCAGCATAGCGGGCAGCTGCGGCAACCCATAGTTCCACCTTCTCACGCGGCCAGCGCGCACGGTGATCTTGGGGGCCACTGATGTCGTCCCATCCGTAGCGCCCGGTCAAAAAGCCAAAACAGAGCGGAGTCCGGGCAATAACAGCAATCCCAAGTTCCTGACATCGCTTCAACAGACCGCAGTCGATAGCCCGCCAATCCAATAGATTCAGGTTTATCTGGACAGAGCTGAACCCGAATTGCTCTATCAACAAAACAGCCTCTTGCGGTGAGCGGGATGAAACACCCACAACCCGAACCTTTCCCTCCTGAACCAGTGATTCGAGAAAGAGCATCAGAGTAGAGTTTTGCTCAAGTTCTTCCGGTGGCGGTGAATGCAGTTGGTAAAGATCGATATAGTCACTGGAAAGTCTGGTGAGGCTCCGTTCAAGTGCACCCCTGAGGTAACTCGTCGAGAAGTCTTGCTCACCGGAAGGGTTAAGCATCCCACCCTTAGTGGCAATAATAACCTGATCGCGTTTTTGTCGAAATGCCTGACCGATTAGATTCTCACTATGCCCCATTCCATAAAGATCGGACGTGTCGTATAATGTAATCCCGGCTTCCAATGCCGCATGCAGTGCCCTGAGGGATACTTTGTCATCAGTAATTCCGTAAGCGTCATGTCCACCAGATGAACCACCGATTCCCCAAGCGCCGAAGGCGATTTCAGAAACAACTATTCCGGAATTTCCGAGTTTACGGTACTTCATGCGGTATATCCCCGAGGCACCAAGCAGCACGGATAGAGATAATCCCCCTTCTTGCCGCCATACCATACCATTTCCCGCATCCAGCTTTCCCAGTTGCCCCAGTGCTGCGAACTTCGATCAATCCGATATCGGTATTTGCCTGCGACTGGCTCCATATCCGCCCCCCTTTGAAAGGCCGCATACAGTTCTGGAATGGGGTATGTAAGTTCGATATTCTCATCCTTTGTCAGGAAAGGTTTTTTGATAATCGCATGATTATAATGCAGAGCATCGGAAAACAGATGTTCTGGAAGTCCGGCAACAAATGGTTCCAGAAGTTGCGCGGCCTCTTCATAGAAACTTGCCAGCATCCCGTCCTTCATGAGACGGATCAACAGGTATTCATCCAGAGGCCACCACATTTCCAGCCATTCGACAGAGGGGACGTATTCCGGTTTGCCGTTTTGAATACTCAGAGCAGATTCCTGCATGAACGCGAGTAGTTTGCCCATAACAGGTAAAGCTGCACCTAGGCTGATACAATGCTCCACAATTTCGCGCAGGCCTGTTCCAGAAAGACGGTCGAGGAAAATTAAAGGTATTTGCAGAAGTCGATCAAAATAAAACAAGGCCATGAACCACGAAAAGATCCGAGCCCGGATCCAATCTGCTGGCGGCATGGCTGCGGTGCCTACCACCAACCACTGGATTTCGGCAACACCACTCAATTCGGTCAACGAGGTATGATGGGATACTATCCGGGAGTTCACGAGCTCCAGCTTGAAACGTTCGATATAGGAGGGCTCGGCCATGGATGTATTTTCCAAAATCGTTAGATTTATGAACTGGATCCGGTTGTGCTGCCCCTGGCGAATGACCTGTTCCACCCCCTGTGTGTAGGAGAAATAAGTTTCCTCGGGAAGTCCCAGGATCAGGTCGCTAAAAGCCGGAATTCCGGCGCTGTTAAAAAGCGCGAGCAATTCTCCATATATTTCGGGGGTGATATTGCTCCGTTCGATAGCGGTCAAGGTAGGACGATGCAGGGACTGCAGGGCTAGGTTGACACCTTTCTGCAAGCCGGCATCGTTCAGTCGTTTTTGCAGGTTGAATATTTTGGCCGTGGAGTTTTTCGTACTCTGTACTGAAAACGCGCGGGGGTGGCCACAACGGCTCTTCATCTCTGCCACCCGCTCGACGATATCCATATCACGATGCAGAATGCCAAAGTTGGCATCGCAACAGAAAACGAACTCGATCTTGTTACGTCCAAACCACTCAATTTCAGCAAACACCCGCTCAAGGCTGTAGCTGCGTACCCTGTGGCGGTCACCCGCTCCCCAGTAACAGAAAGCGCAGGTAAATGGACAGCCGCGATTGGTCTCCATCAAGGCAGACCAACTCACGGTCGCAGTCGATTCATCGGCCATGAGCGAATCAAAGACACCCGAAAGATATGGTGAGGGGAGCTGATCCAGTTCTTCAAGACGAGCCGGCGGTGCTGTTATTTCTATGCCGGAGCCCGTTCGGAAGGCGACTCCCGGAACCTGACACCACGAACGGGAGTGGCAGTTTTCAAGAATCTTCAGGAAAGGCTCCTCCCCTTCGGTATAACAGGCGAGGTCAACCCAAGGGTGCTCTGACATAAAACTGGTCAGACGCTCACTGTTTTCAGGAACCTGCGGCCCTCCGAAGACAATCACCGTCCCCGGATATATCTGCCGGTAACGCCGGGCAATCTCACTGCTCAAGGCGTGATTCCAGATATAGACACTGAAAAAAAGGATTCGGGAGCCGGACAAAAGTTGCACAGCATCATCTGGAGGCATACGGCGATAGAGCGGCAGACCGAATTGAACGGAATCCGGTTCGACAAGCCGAGACTGGGCATAACCCTGCAACAGACCGATGGAATATGGCAGATAATATTGATCGCCGAAACCGTCACCGATTTGGATCAGCCCGGCTCGTATGGGTGAATGAGCAGCCATCATTTCAGCTAGCTACATCTTTCATGATTGCAGACTCCCATAATATGCTACAGCCCGTTTCAGCCCTTCATCCAGACTGATTTCCGGAGTAAAGTTCAGCAACTGTCGTGCCTTATCTATACTGACCGCACGATATGGGATGGTGGAAGGTTTGGAGAGATCTGGTTGTAGCAGGCATGTTTTATGTCCAGAGTACTTGAGCACTTTTGCTGCGACCTCATGGATCGTGCAGGCTGTCCCGTAGCCGATATTGACCGGATCGCACTCGGCATACCGTTCGAGTAATAACAGAGCGCCGCGCACCAAGTCTGCAACATGCAGAAAATCACGGATTTCGGAGCCATCTCCCCAAAGAACAAAAGGATTTTCGTGGTTCAGGGCACGCCGAATCAGGGAGGGAATAACATGTCCGGAGTCATCTCGTTCGCCATACACTGCGGTGGGACGAACAATAGCAATCTTAAGCTCCGAACGTGAAACAACAAACTCGGCCATTTTTTCAAGATACCGCCGCATCCAGCCATATCCGAGATAGGCGGGATGCGGCGGGCCGGACCACATCTCGTCCTCGCAAACCGGATGGTGCAGATCAGGATATCCGGTGCTGCTGCCAAATATCAGCAGGCGCTTGACTCCGGCTTCCCAGGCAGCCCGCAACACATTACCGGTCAGCTGCAAATTCTCGTTGATCAGCAGCATCTGCCCCGATGGGGGAATCCCAGCCGCTCCGACCGAACCGGCGGCATGAAATACGTAATCAATACCCCTCATAACTTCCAGGCACTGGTCGTACTGCGTAAGGTCAGCCACTATTTCTTCAACACAACCGGCACCGACTCTGAGCGGTTGCTTATGCAGCGGCACCAGCACACTGGCACCAACCGCCAGCAGAGCCTCCACCAGATGAGAACCTACAAAACCGCTGCCACCGGTCACGAGGACCAGTTTGCATGCATAAAAAGTCATGGAGTCAGATATCTGCATTCTACATGTCACTGTAGTTATCAGGCAGTTTTTTCTTTGGTATCATATCGTATGCATACTTCTGAAGTTCCCGCCTCTTGTCCATACTAAGATCATCGCTGTCCATTACTCCCGGGTACTGCTTACCGTAATCATCCCAGTTATTTGTCAGTATTTTCATTCCATATTCACTGGCAACCGCTTGGCTCCTCAAAGTTGTTCCCGGAAAAGGAACCGCAATCGGAAAAGTTGTCGAATAAATATCTAGTTCCTTCGCAAACTGTATGGTTTTCATAACAGTTTCCTCTGTCTCACCGGGCAGACCAATAATGAAGCTTCCCACTACTATCAAACGAGCCTCTTTTGCCATATTTACAGCCCTTTGAATATCGGCGGCCAGAAAACTTTTCTTCATATTTTTAAGTATAGAGTCGTCACCACTTTCAAACCCGAAAAAAACATAGTAACACCCAGCTTCCTTCATCAGCCTGAACATCTCAGGGGTCATATTGTCAACCCTGGTGGAGCATGACCAATTTATTTGCTTATTGATTCCTTCGTCAATCATGGTTTGAAACAACTGTCTGCTCCATTCCAGGTTAAATATAAATGTTTCATCCACAAAAGAGATTGATTCGCATCCAAACTCTTCTATATTGCGCTTGATCTCATTTATGACAGAATCTACCGTCCTGTGCCTTCTCTTCTTTCCGAATGGACGTACACAGAAAATACATGAAAACGGGCAACCTCTGCTGGTACTCATCGGAAGTTCTAATTTTGTCCTATGCGGATAAAGGCCGGGATATAATTCAAGATCAAAAGCGTCCCATGCGGGAAAAGGCAATTCATCCAGCTTTTCGATATAATCGTACGAGGTGTCATCCTTGCCTCTGGTGACAACACCCCTGATTGTTGCCAGATCTTTACCCTGTTTCAACTGGTTGAGTATCTGGAGAAAAACCAGTTCTGCCTCACCACAGACGATAAAATCGATCCCTGCAAACTCCTCAAGGGTTTCCTTGGGCATGACGGTCACATGCGGCCCACCACAGCAGACAAGAATACCCGGAAACCGTTTTTTTATCTCTGCGGCAATAGTGGCGGCGGTGTTGATCTGGATGGAGTACGATGTCAGGCCGACAATAGAAGGCTTTCGTTCTGCTATATTACTCAAAAGCGTATCAAGAGAAACCTGCTCGGCAGGCATATCGATAAAATCAGCAACGTAGGCGTGCTGCCTCAGCGATGAGATTATGTAAGCAAAACCAAGATGAGGTGACTCCTGATTCCCAACGCCAGCCTCAATACGCCTTGACAAAATTTTTTCAATATCCTGTTCATAATCCAGACTGGGATTAACCAGCAGCAGATCCAACTTTAACAATTTGGATTTTGGCATTGGAGACCTCTTTATAATTTAAGTGTTGTTACGATTTTCTCTTTGATCCCCTTTACATCCAGACCGATTTTCCCCCGAATATCCTCAAGCTTCCCGTACCAGCCACAAAATTCGTCAGGTAGGCCGTGATAGGCCACCGACAGCCCGGACACTTCGTGCACCGCCTCCTTTAGACCGAAGGCATCGTGTACCACCAGCATGCGGGTACCGGCAAACTTTACCAGCAGTTCACGATCAATGGGTTTGATGGTGTGGAAATAGAGCAAATTGATCGGCAGATCACGGCATGCCTCAAGAACATTCCCCAGCAGCGGCCCGGCAGTAATAACCGTCAGGTCGGAGGAGCATTCTTTCAGCACGACGCCTTTGCCAAATTCCACCGGCATATCTATATGATGCGGGTGATCAGAAAGCCGGTAATAGGTGGTTTTACCATTGTCATACTGGCTCCGCAGCAGCACATCCAACTCCTTGTGTGAACCGGGCTGCAGGACTTCGCAACCTGGCAGCAGGCGTAAAATGGCGAGATCCGTGTAGGTGTGGTGGGTTGCGCCGTCCCAAGCATAATCGAAGGAAGCTCCACATGAGACCACGTTGCCGCCGAAGCGATTGTAGCACATGTCCAGCTTGATCTGCTCATAGCTACGTTCGGTGATAAAGGGCGCAATTGTATGAACAAAGGGTATGAGCCCCTGAGAGGCCATGCCAGCCGCAACACTGATCAGTGTGTTTTCGCAGATACCCATATTGTAAAAACGGTCGGGATATAGCTGCTGAAAATCATTTAGCAGGTAGACGCTCACATCACCCAGGATCATAGTGATGCGATCATCAGTTTCAGCAAGTTCCATGATTGTCTGTTTAAATTGTTTTCTCATCTAGTTCCCTCATAAGAGCTTCGAATTCTTCATCATTGGGAGAACGGCGGTGCCATTCATACTGATTTTTGGCTAGGGCGGCACATCCATAACCCTTGACGGTCCGGGCCACAATCACCTTGACGCCCTTTCCTGGACGCTGAAGAGCCTCTGACAAGGACTCAAGATCATGGCCGGGCACACCGATCACATCACATCCGAACCCCCGGAAGTGAGCCTCGGGATCGTTGATCTGCAGGCCACGTGAATGGGAGCGGTTGTCGTCATAAATAATGGTCAGGTTGTCCAATCTTTGGCTAACGGCCACCAGAATCGCCTCCCAGACAGTTCCCTCGTTTGATTCTCCATCACCTATGACGGTGTAAACCCGCCTGGGAGACTTTTTGATTTTAAAAGCCAGTGCAATACCGGCGGCAACCCCGATGCCATGTCCTAATGAGCCGGTCGAAACTTCGATGCCAGGCAGCTTGGTCCGGTCGGCGTGACAGCCGAAGTCGGACATGAAGGCTCCGAAGGCATTCACCTTTTCTTGAGGGAAATAACCGAACTCAGCCAGGGTACAGTAATGAGCCAGTGCAGCGTGCCCCTTGCTCAATATGAACATATCCCGTTCATCCCAGTCGGGCTGCTTCGGATCATGCCGCATATTTTGGTATAGCGCGCACAGTATTTCGACAATGGAAAAACAGGTTGGGATATGACCATGGCCGCTTTCTTTGGAAACCGAGAGAATATTTTTTCTGATTGTGGTACATGTGTTCTGCATGTTCTCTCCCTTTGTATTACTATTCCAATACTGCGTAAGATATGCGTGATGTCATTGGGTATCGCTGGATCCTGAGTCCCGACAGGGTCATGGACTCAAGCAGCGCAGTCGTTTCTCCCGGAAATATGTCGTCGCACAACTCGTCGAAAACCAGAACGCTTCCCTTGAAGAGCCGTGGCTTGATTGCTTCCATGGCGGCTTTGGTCGGTGTGTATATGTCGAAATCGAATATGGCCAGAGACACTATGGTTTCAGGATGGTTCCTGATGTATTCTGGTACGGTCTCAACCGCATCACCCTTGACCAGTTCGAATTTCTTTAGATGGGGGATCGGGTTCATAGCATCTTGAACTCCGATTATTCTGGAGAGATAGGATTCATAATCTCCGGGAACGGAAAAAGAACCATCAATACAGCGGCAGTTGCTTCCGTCCTTCTCGTCCATGCCCTTGAAACCCTCAAAAGTGTCGAAGCCAATGATCTTACGATGGCGGTTAAATGGCTCGAAGATACCTCGTAAAGCCGAAAGCAATGCCAGTGTCTGCCCCCAGCGTACGCCGAACTCCATTATAACACCATGTGTATTAACAATTTTTTGATAGATCTCATAAAAGAAGAGAATCCGTGCGAGCGTCTTGGAGTTCAGGTAGAGACCAAGGTTCGGTAACAGCTCATCATCCGGCAGTGGCGTTGCCTTCAGCAAACCGCACAACTCTTTTTGAAGGTCTTTCTCAGTTGCACTTGAAAGTACAATGGCATCGTGTTTTTCTGTTTTCATTTTGTCCACCTATCCTTGTATTCTTTCCACCATTTGATAGTTTGTGTTATCCCCTGTTCAATACTGACAAGCGGTTCCCATCCCAGCACCTCACCTGCCTTGGTACAGTCGAGCAACCTCAATGGGACGGTTGTGGGGCGGTTGTCATTATAGATGATACGAGATGGAACATGCCCGGCTGCTGTAAGCGCCCACCCGACCACATCTCCCACAGTTGTTCTAAGACCCGATCCGATATTGAAAACATCAAAATGCAGATCCTCACGCTCCAGCAACATGACAACAGCCCGGGCAAAATCATCGGCATAGATCACATCCCTGGTAACATCCGGACTGCCCCATACCTCAAAGGGATCGAGATGATCTACCGCCTTGCGGATCAAAGCCGGTATGAAGTTAGAAGTCTGGGGATTAAAGCGGGAGTATGGCCCAAATATATTGGAAGCCCGTACCATGACAATATCCATATCGGACTGCTTATGCCAGAAACTACAGAGCTTTTCAATATAGCGGGTTACCCAGCCGATTCCCAGATATGCATCAGGTGGGTCCTGATTGAGATTGAGCTGATCTTCACGTATATATCCTTCAAAAGGCTGATACAGGGTCGCGGAGCCAACCAGCACCAAACGGCGTATGCCCGCATCCGCCAGAGCCTGCAAGAAAACTGCATTCAAGATCAGGTTGGAATTGACCTGCTGCCAAGGTTGACTGGAGAGTACCCCGGCACCGGAGGTACGTGCGGCCGCCATGACGGCAAGGTCGCAACCGGTCACCATGCGACGGCACTCTTCTGGGCTCGCCAGATCACCCCGGACATATTCGATCCGTTCGTCATGCAGAAATGGTGGTGTTTGGTTTGTGGCGGCTCGAATCAAGACTGTTGGCTCATGCAGCAGTAGCCGCGCCAATATGGCGCTGCCCGCCATTCCAGTAGCCCCGGCCACAAAGACACGTTTTCCCTTAAGCAGCATAATCTTTACCGTACCAATCGAGATGAGTCATATTTAACCCTCTTCCGCCAATAATCCAACAGATCCTGCATGGTTTTTTCAAAGGAAATCTCCGGTTGCCAGCCGGTATGAGCACGGAATTTTGAAGTATCAGGAACTTGAAGATCGGCATCCAGTGGACGCAGCCTGGCCTGTTCAGTCTCTATCTGTATTTTATCGCGCTTCGAAGATATGGACACCAAATGCCTGAGCATGTCTTCGACAGAACAGGAAAAGGATCCGCCGATATTGTAATACGCTCCTGGCACAGGATTGACGGTTACCAGCATGTAATAGGCCCGCACTGCGTCACGGACATCCGCCCAGGTTCGCATCGATTGAAGGTTGCCGGTTTTTACAACCGGTGGAATCAGCCCTTGTTCGATCATGGCAATTTGCTTGGCAAAGGTAGATTCAGCAAAGACGTCGCCTCTTCGAGGACCGGTGTGGGTGAACATGCGTGTTACCAGCACCTTCTGTCCGTAGGCCTCGGCATGAAATCTCCCGACCAGGTCTGTTCCGGTTTTAGAGATAGCGTAGGGAGAAGCGGGATGGAAGGAGCATTCCTCGTCAATCGGGAGCTTTTCCTTGGATACCCGGCCAAATACCTCTGATGAGGAGCAGACGTGTATGACTGGGTCGATTCCCTGACAGCGGCGCAAGGCTTCCAGCAGCCGCTCGGTTCCCAGGATGTTGGTGTCAAGAGTTTGAATGGGAGATGTAAAACTTGTTGTAGGATAACTCTGTGCCGCAAGGTGGAAAACATAGTCGGGGCGAGATGCTTCAACGACATTGACCAGTGAGACATAATCGCACAGGTCACCATCGACAAAGTGTACACGAACTTTACGGTTGGCTCTGTCCAGCAAGTGACCGACGTTATCAAGCGGGCTGCGCCAACGGCACATTCCGTATATTTCCCAATCGGTCTTCTCAAGAAGAAAATCAGCCAGATGTGACCCGACCATACCGGTAATTCCGGTAATGAGTACTCGCTTCACCATTTTTGAGTTACCTTTCTGAACAAATATGAACCAGAGATCAATTTGATAAATTCCGCACTATCAGTTTGAACCAGCCACAAATATCCTGCCTCTTGCCACGCCCAGACCATGAAGCATTTGAAGTAAATCATCCCTTCGCTTGAGAGATGATATCACAACAGGAGTAGCAATCTCCCGCACACCATCGGCTATTGAAACGACCGGAACACCAAAAAAGTCGCCATCTCCCGCATCATCCATGACAGTCACGAGTTCAATCCCGCTCTCTCTGAGCGACAGATACGCCACCTCCGCAACCTCATCCACTCCGCAGAAAGCAACCTCCTGCACTCCAGATGCTTCAAGACGGCGGAAAAGGTCAAGATAATCCTGCCTCGCCACGGTGTACAGGCTGGTGAAGTAGCTTAAATGCTGATAGGCGAGCCTGCTTTTTTCAGCTATTCCCTGTGGTGTCAGAAGGTAGGCATACCGATTACTGGGAAAGTTTTTAACCCGGACGAACCCCTTTGAAACCAGATTTTTCAGATAGGAGTTGACCAGACCGACAGCGATGCCGAGACGGCGGGAGAGTTCACGCTGTGAGAGCGGCTCTTCGCCGCTGATCTCGGAGAGAAGCTGGAGTGAACGGGATGAGTCAAGAGTTTTTTCGATGGAATCGTTCATATTTTGAACAATAATACAACTCGAGATAAAAATGCAAGCAGTTTGTTCATATCATGAACGCCTTCACCCTTTAAAATCTTGTGAAACGTGAAATGTGAAATGTGAATAAAAGCCTTTTCACCCTTCACCCTTCACCGCCTCCACCATCATCCTCGCGACATCCTTCATCCTGTGGGTCGCCTTCCAGCCAAGCAGACGTGCCGATTTTTCAGGATTGGCTCTGCTGACCATTATTTCTGATGGGCGAAGCAGCGAGGCGTCACTTTCAACATGGTCATGCCAGTCAAGCTCCAGACACCTGAAAACTTCGGCAACGAAATCTTCAAGTCTATTCGTCTCACCGGTGGCAATAACGAAATCATCGGCATTTTCCTGTTGAAGAATCATCCACATGGCTTCAACGTACTCCGGCGCCCACCCCCAGTCCCTGGCTATTTCAATATTGCCGAGCTTCAGTTTTTCAGACGCTCCGCTGGCAATCCGGCAGGCACTTCTCACAATTTTCTGCGTGACAAAGCGTTCCGGGCGAAGAGGTGATTCATGGTTGAAGAGTATCCCGGTGCTGGCGTAGAGGTTATATGCTTCACGATAGTTGGCTATCTCCCAGAAGGCCGTTGACTTGGCGACCGCATATGGACTTCTCGGTCTGAAAGGTGTCTCCTCCTCAGCCGGGTGCCCCCCGGTATTACCAAAGCATTCGCTTGACCCGGCATTGTAGAGCCTGATCGGGCATTTCATGAAGCGGATAGCCTCCAGCAGATTCAGAGTTCCGACACTGATACTCTCCAGCGTTTCAACAGGCTGATCAAAAGAGAGGCCCACCGAGCTCTGACCGGCAAGATTGTAAATTTCGTCCGGCTGAATACATGCCAGCACCTGGAGAACGCTCCTGAAATCGTTCAACGCCATGGAGTGTAATTTGATCTGATCGCGTATACCCAGTTTGATGAGATTTGAAAAGGATGCAATTTGCGAGTCTCGTGCCGTGCCATAAACATCATAACCTTTCCCGATAAGCAGCCGGGAGAGATAAGCTCCATCCTGACCCGAAACCCCGCATATAAGTGCTTTTTTAGCCATTAGCCCTCCTCTTGTGTTTTTTTTATGAACCAGCGGTACGCTCCTGTAATCCCTTCCCGCAGTTCAATAGAGTGCCGCCATCCAAGAGCATGAATACGTGAGGAATCGGCCAGCTTGCGCGGGGTCCCATCAGGTTTTTCAGCATCAAAAACCAGGGTGCCGGTGAACCCGACCACATCCTGAACCAGAAGCGCCAGATTGCGAATAGCTATCTCAATGCCGGATCCAACATTGATGAGCGCCGGAGCGGTCGGATCGTTCAGGAGCGCATCATAGCGGTTGTTGTCAAGGTTCATCAAAAAGATGCAGGCCGCCGCCAGATCATCGACCTGAAGGAATTCACGCAGCGGCGCACCTGTCCCCCAGATCTTCACGGAAGCATCACCCCTCTCTTTTGCTTCATGAAACTTGCGGATCATGGCTGGCAGAACATGTGATTTTTCAAGGTCAAAGTTGTCATTTGGGCCATACAGGTTATTCGGCATGACGGAGAGATATTTAGTGCCGTACTGCTGATTGTAGGAACGGCACTGGCATATCCCGGCTATTTTGGCAATGGCATAGGCGTCATTGGTCGGCTCCAGCGAACCGGTCAGCAGATATTCTTCCTTCATCGGCTGTGGCGCAAATTTTGGATAGATACAGGTGCTCCCCAGAAAGAGGAGGCGCTTGACATCGTTCTGCCAGGAGCTGTGAATGATATTGTTCTGTATCATCAGATTATCATGGATAAACTCCCCCTTATAGCTGCTGTTGGCAATTATGCCGCCGACCCGAGCCGCTGCCAGAAAAACATACTCCGGCTTTTCTTCACTAAAAAAGTCAACCACCGCCTGTTGGCTGCAGAGATCGAGTTCCGCTCTCGACCGCAGGAGCAGGTTGGCGTACCCCTCTGATTGAAGTGCTCTGACAAGAGCCGACCCAACCATCCCGCAGTGGCCGGCAACAAATATTTTTGAATCTGTCTGCATGGTTAAGCGCCTCACAAATTTGATTTTTTTACTAACTCCGCTCTCGAAACAGCAGAGTTCCGGCAAGGATCAGCACAAACCCCGCCAGTATCGATATTTTCCCCGTAATCGAAACGCCGGAGGCGGTCGCGGCAATCCCCCATGACTGAGCCAGCGCCCCGCCGATAAACATCCCTATCACCACCAGACCGGCATCGGCATCACCTTCACCCGCCTTGATCAACTGCCGGAACGGGCAGCCACCTATCAGTACCGATATCCAGCCGACCAGCCCCATGCCGAGAAAGCTCCAGAGATGCTCAAGATGAGCCCCCGGCTGCCCGTAGAGTCCGGGGTGGAAGCGCCCGGAGATAAGATTCGCAAGGAGAGCAGCAGCCAGAAAAACCAAAAGCCCCCAGAGGGCTGGCACCCGCAGACCCATCAGCATAAAGTTGCGGATACTGCCGGTGATGCAGAACCGGCT
>Ga0194060_10000265_pt1 | contig 37579 bp, 37 predicted proteins | sample SepL225m_MetaG_FD_163427 | JGI IMG/M metagenome (GOLD analysis project Ga0194060, IMG submission 163427) | Anoxic zone freshwater microbial communities from boreal shield lake in IISD Experimental Lakes Area, Ontario, Canada - Sep2016-L222-5m | ecosystem: Environmental > Aquatic > Freshwater >...
GTCGTGGAGGCATTTTTTGCATCGGTGCCGAACGGGCAGTTATTGAGAAGAGGAAATATCATGGCGCGTACACGGATGGTTTTTCTCTACGATGTCTCTGCCAGGGATGGCAGGCTGGTTGTAGGAACCAGCAACAAAACAGAGCTTCTTCTGGGTTACGGTACACTCTTTGGCGATATGGCCTCCGCAGTCAACCCGATCGGTGATCTCTATAAATCCCAGATAAGAGGTCTTGCTCGTCATCTTGGCATTCCTGAGCCACTCATTGTCAAATCACCCTCAGCCGATCTTTGGGAGGGGCAGAGCGATGAGTCGGACCTTGGTTTCAGCTATGAAGCGGTGGATCTGCTGCTCTACATGATGCTTGAAAAGAGAATGGAGAAACAGGCGATTCTGGCGGAAGGTGTGACGGAGGCTTTTTACGACCGCGTCAGAAAGATGGTTGTCCGGAACCAGTACAAGCGAATGATGCCTGTCATTGCCAAAATTTCCTCAAGAACGCCAGGGATCGATTTTCGCTATGCAAGGGACTGGCAGGAGATCGTCTGAACCGTGGGGAATTCAACCCTGAGAGATTAAAATGACCTCAGCACCGTATCAACAAGAAAGTGCCTGTCGTCTTTTTGAGGGTAATCAGTGGTATAGTGCAGTCCCCTTGATTCTCTGCGCTTCATGGCACCCTCGATGATAAGGCTCGCCACCTTGATGATATTTCTCAGCTCCAGAATCTGGGTTGTAATCCTGGTCTTTTTATAGTAGGCCTCAGTCTCTTCCTTAAGAAAATCAATTCTTCGTTTTGCTCGCTGCAGTCGAAGGTCGCTGCGTACGATACCAACATAGTCGTTCATCACCTGCTGTGCCTCTCGCTTGTTGTGGGAGACCAGAATCCACTCTTCAGGACTCATCGTTCCAGTGTCATCCCAATCGGGAAAATCGACGCTGTTGGTGAGATGGTGCAGCTTTTTCTCGACATCCAGAGCCGCTCTCCATGAGAAGACCAAAGCCTCCAGGAGAGAGTTGCTTGCCAGGCGATTGGCACCGTGCACACCGTTACAGCTTGCCTCTCCGCAGGCATAGAGGCGCTCAAGAGTTGTTTTACCCAAGTCATCGGTGCGCAAGCCTCCACAGGAGAAGTGTGCTGCCGGAACAACCGGTATCATCTCCCTTGTCATATCGATGCCGAAACTGAGGCAAGTCTCATAAATATTTGGAAAATGCTCCTTCGTTTTATCAGGATCAATATGTGTTACATCAAGAAAAACACACTCTTCGCCACTCTTTTTAATTTCCGAGTCGATAGCACGGGCAACAATATCCCTGGGAGCCAGATTCAGCCGCTTGTCATATTTCTGCATGAATGGTTGCCCATTTTTCAGTTTCAGAATGCCGCCAAATCCCCGTACTGCCTCTGAAACAAGAAAAGATTTGGCATGGGGATGATAGAGCGATGTCGGGTGAAACTGGATAAACTCCATATTGGCAATCTCTGCGCCAGCGCGGTATCCCATGGCGACACCATCGCCAGTGGCAATCTCAGGGTTTGTGGTGTAGGGGTAGACATGTCCCAAACCACCTGAAGCAAGCATGGTAATTTTGGCAAGGATCTTTTTCGGCTGCCGCTGCATCGAATCCAGCACATAGGCACCGTAGCAGGTGATGTCGTTGGTTTTGATGCCGAGGTGGTGCTCTGTCAGCAGTTCAATGGCATAATGGTGCTCAAGCAGGGTAATATTGGGGTGGCTGTTGATGCGATCCAGCAATGCGTTCTCAACCTCTCTGCCGGTAACATCCTTGGCGTGGACTATGCGATGTCTTGAGTGACCACCCTCTTTTCCAAGATGGAGGATGTCGGCGTTTGAGGTGGTAAAATTCACACCGAGTTCGATAAGTCGTTCAATATGCTGCGGGCCATCCTTGACCATCAGCGAGACCATGTCGATGTTGCATAATCCTGCACCAGCATCAAGGGTGTCAGCAATATGCAACTCCGGACTGTCATTGCTGTCAATCGTTGCCGCAATGCCTCCCTGTGCCCAGTTGGTATTGGAGGTGGAACTCTCCTTTTTGGTGATGATCGTAACACTGGCATATTCGGCTGCGTGAAGAGCAAAATAAAGCCCACCAATACCGCTGCCGATAACAAGAACATCCGTTTTTATTGCTTCATTCATAATAATCCTGCGTTCAGTTCCGGCAAACCAGAGGAGTCACACATTACGGCAGGAGAACAGCACATGAAATAACTGTTGTCCAGAGCCCGTTTTCGCCTTCAGCAGACTGGGTAATATTGTAGGAATTGATAATTTTTCCGCTCATTTTGTAAATACCTTCGCGTTCATCCCAATCTTTGTTGGGGTCGAATTCAATCCCGAGAGTGGTTGCAAGCATTGTGGCGGCCAAATCTTCAGCATACTCACCCGATTGTTCTGCTGACTCTCCGAACGGGTGGTGCTCAGAAAGATAGCCGTACTGAGTATCGTCAGCCGGAATGGCGACCCCGACAGAGGCCGCAATAAGGCGATTAAATTCATTGGTTGAGTTGCGTGCCATAACAGCAAAAGTGATTTGCCCCGGAGAGAGGTGTTTCAGCCCCTCTTCAACTGAAACTCGTTCACATTTTGGTGGAAAAATACTTGAGACCGTCACAAGGTTGCATTTCTCGATTTTGGCCTCTCTGAGAGCAAGCTCGAATGAGGAGAGATATTCTTTGTGCCTTCCCACACCTTTGGTGAAAAATACTTTTGATGGGACAAATGACAATGCCGTTCCTCCGGATTAATTTCTTGTTCAAAGCGTTTAACTCACTGAAATTGAGCAATTATAGAAAAAAGTGCTCTCATTCAAAACGTTTTTTTTCGGCCACCCTGTAAAATTTCCTTTTTCCAGCCTTGACTGTTTTGGGTACCTCCCCCACCTCAATGATCTCCGTGATCTCCTCGATTTTTCTTTCATCAATGAGTACTGATTTTTGCTGGATCATTCGGCGTGCCTCGCTTTTTGTTACAGCCGCTCCAAGAGTGACAAGAAGATCAATAATTGAAATCGATTGCTGTTCAAGTTCGAACAGCTCAATATGATCAGGAGCTTTTTTATGGACAAAAAGCTGATCAAAGTGCTCCTGCGCTTTTGCCGCTGCTTCGCAGTTGTAATACTGTGTAACAATTTCCAGTGCTAATTTTCTTTTTGCATTTCTGGGATTTTCCTGGATTTCCGATGACGTGATGTTCAACACATTATTTGCAGAGCAGTAGTTCTTGATCAATGAGTCTGGAATGGAAAGCAGTCGTCCGTACATCTCTTCAGGTGGGTCGTTAAAGCTGATTGCATTACCAAGAGATTTCGACATTTTCTCCTTGCCGTCTGTTCCCACGAGCAGCGCCATCGTTATGCAGACTTGTGGAGCGATACCGTATTCACGCTGAAGATCTCTGCCCACAAGCAGGTTAAATTTTTGGTCGGTTCCACCAAGCTCTACATCGTTTTTCAGATGTACTGAATCCATTCCCTGGGCCAGGGGATAGAGAAATTCATGAATGGAAATTGGCTCCTGAGAGCGGTATCGCCTCTCGAAATCGTCTCGTTCCAGCATTCTGGCCACCGTGTAATGGCTTGCAAGGCGGACAACATCAGCAAATCCCATCTTGCCCAGCCAGTCGGCGTTATAGCAGATCGTTGTTTTTTCCGGATCAAGAATTTTTGAAGCCTGTTCAAAGTAGCTTTTGCCGTTTTCCCGCGCCTCTTCGGCTGAGAGTTGTGGTCTCGTCTTGCTTTTTCCTGATGGATCACCAATCATTGCAGTAAAGTCTCCAATAATCAGGATTGCCTGGTGGCCAAGCTCCTGAAAATCTCGCAGTTTGCGGAGCACGACAGAGTGGCCAAGATGCAAATCTGGTCGAGAGGGATCAGCACCAAGTTTTATGCGCAGCGGTTGACCTTTTTTTTCGCTGAATTGCAGTTTTCGTTCAAGTTCTTCAACGCTGATAATTTCAACAACATTGCGGGTGATACTGTCGAGTTGATCCTTTATTGGTGGAAAATTCATTGCTTGCCGTTTTTGTTTATTGCGGGATAGTTCTTCTTGCCGGTGTTGTGGCTTCTCTTCTCTTTTGCTCAAACCGTTCAGCTTGATTCTTTGTGTAGCCTGTTATTCCATTTCTAAGTCTATAATTAAAATGATAAACCAAAGACGCTCGACGATATAATGCAATTATGGAATATTATAATTCATCAAGAATCGGGCGCGTTATAACACTTTTGTTTTAGAAATAGAATTAGTATTGCTTTTTGATCTGCTCCAGTTGCCTCTGGTTATCTCTTTTTTTGATCGTTTCCCGTTTATCATAGAGCTTTTTCCCTTTAGCTATGGCAAGCTCAATTTTCAGCAGCCCTTTTGAGTTGAAAAATGCTTTAAGTGGTACCAGGGTAAGCCCTTTTTCATTGATTTTAGTCTGGATTTTTTGAATCTCCTTTTTATGCAGCAGTAGTTTGCGACTCCGTTTTGCCTCAATGATCTCCATGCGGTTAAGCTCGTAAGGGGTAATCTGCATGTTTTCAAGCCACACCTCGTTGTGGTGAATCATGGCAAAGCTGTCGCCCAAACTGGCGTGGCCGAGGCGCACCGATTTTACCTCGCTGCCGAAAAGCTGAATACCCGCAACAAGCGTGTCGAGAATTTCAAACTCAAATCGGGCCTTCTTGTTTTGAATGGCCTGGACGTATTGCTGGATATGCTGTTTTTTCGACACGATAATTTTTAATTGCTCTCATTTTCAAGATATGCCAGAGGAACCAGATTCCCGATATTGAGTATCAGAAAAGGGTCGAAGCTTCTTTTTACCCGTGCCATTTCCCGTACTCCAGCTTCATGATACATCTCCACCAGGTACTCCGACTTGAGTTTGCCTATTCCGTGTTCAGCGGACAGGGTTCCGCCTGACTCAAGAACCATTTTGATAAATCTACGATAGAGCCTCTTTCCCTCCAGAAACTCCTCATGGTTTCTTGGGAGAATGTTCAGGTGCAGATGTTCATTGCCGATATGTCCGAAAATAATATAGATAAAGCCATGTTCTTCACAAGAGTCCCGATAAAAATCAAAAAGCTCGCGGATTTTTCCTTCGGGAACAGCCATATCAGTGCTGATTTTGCTTTCATGCTGTTTTCTTAGCCATTCCATCACAAGAAGAGGCAAGGAGTGACGAAACTCCTGCATACGAGCCTGTTCGTCGCGGTCGAGTGCTATCCATGATGCATCGCTCATGCCATTGCAGGATTCAATCAATGCAAAAAGGGCATCAAGATCTTCCTCTTCACTCTCCGCTGTTGTCTCCTGCTCTATAAAGATGGCTCCCTCACTGACTGGTGGTATTTCAGGATACTGTGTCGAAAGAAATTCAAGGGCATGTTTGTCAAAAAATTCTATTGCCCTTGGAGAAGATCTCTTGTCCGTATTTTTAAGCTGCTGGACAAAGCTGAACAGAGCATCAAGACTCTTGAAGTGGACAAGGCAGGAGATGATTGATTGTGGCACGGGAAGAAGCATAAGATCGGCTTCAGCAATCACTCCAAGCGTCCCTTCCGATCCTATAAAGAGATCAATGAGATCCATTCTCTTTTCTGAAAAGTATCCTGCATTGTGCTTTGAGGTATTCGGCATGGAGTATTGCGGTCTTTGCAAAACAATATCTCCAGCGATTGGCAACGTAAGCTTGAATATGTCGTTGTCGTCAGCCATGCAGGTGCCGCGTGAAAGATTGAGGATGTCTCCCTGTGGCAGGACGACAAGAATTCTTGAGATATGGTTTCTTGTTGGACCGTATTTGAATGTTCTTGCTCCTGAAGAGTTGTTCGCAATGGTGCTGCCGATAAAACAGAGCTTTTCCGTTGGATCCGGCGGGTAAAACCAGCCACGTTGTTCAGCTTTTTTCTGGACATTATCAAGGAGTGCTCCAGCCTGGACGGTAAGGGATGCTTTGCTGTCCGCAATTTGTACCAGTTCGCCGATATGGTCAAGTTTCTGCATGGAGATGACGTAGTCTCCCAGCGGAATTCTTCCTCCGGTTGTACCGGTTCCATTACCGGAGATGGTGAAGCGGCGTTGTTGTGCCGCAGCCCCTTTCAGCAAATCGGAGAGTTCTGCAATGGTTTCCGGAAAAAAGACTCCGGGAGTATGGCCTGTCCTGAGATTACTGGTATCTTCAAGGAATCCCTGAAGTGAAGCTTGATCGTTCTTGTAAATCATTCTCCTGTTTGACTATTTTTGTTTTCAACGGGAACCTCACCAGCAGTTTCGGAGTTTCCCGGGACCTTATCTTCCTCGATAGCCGGTGCCGACCACTGTGTGCTGTCGGACTGACCAGTTGAAATTCCTCCGTTTTTTCCCCCTTTTAAAGCTGAAACAGGAGGCCCCCCCTTGATGAAATATTTAATAAGTTCACGGGCAATCGGAGCCGAGATGGTTCCACCAAAACCTGCATTTTCTACAAGAACAGCCAAAGCAATTTTAGGATTTTCCACAGGAGCAAAGGCGATAAACCAGGCATGATCCTTTCCGTGAGGATTTTGTGCAGTTCCGGTTTTGCCTGCAACGGTTACACCTGGAACGTTTGCAAGTGTCCCGGTTCCTCTTTGTACCACACCTGTCATTCCATCCTTTATCAGCGCAAATGTCTCTTCTGAAATTGGCAGCTCCTGACTGCTGTAACTGAACGAAATATATTTTCCAGAGGCTGTGTCACGGTATCCATTGACAATATGAGGCTGGTAAAGTGTCCCGTTATTTGCTATGGCTGCTGCATAAGCGGCAAGTTGTACGGGGGTTGTGCCAAGCTCACCCTGGCCAATCGCAAGGCTGACAATATAGCCGATGGTCCATTTTCCCTTACCGTATCGTTTATTGTAATATTCGCTTGATGGCAGAAGGCCGGCTCGCTCTCCGGGCAGGTCAATACCTGTTTTCTCTCCAAAACCGAACATGGTGCCATATCTGGTCCAGTTCTCAAATCCAACATTAAAAATAAGCTTGTAAAAATAGACATTCGATGAGACTGTAATGGCATTTCTCATATCAACCAGGCCGTGTCCTTTGCCCTCGTTACTGAGGAATTGCCGCTGTCCGTATGTGAAGACACCGCTGTCCAGTATTTTTTTGGTGGGGTCAATACTTTTCTCCTCAAGCGCCGCTACAGCAAGAACCATTTTATACACCGAGCCCGGAGGATAGACCGCCTGCACGGTACGGTTAAAAAGGGGTTTCTGGGGAGAGGTAACAATAGCATTCCACCCTTTTCGATCAGTTGCCCCATTGAAAATATCAAGATCGTAATCTGGTGAACTTACAAGGGCCAGAACACCTCCTGTAGAGGGGTCAAGGGCAACAACAGCGCCTGAATGGCCAGTTTTTTTCAACAGCTTCTCTGCAAGCTGCTGCAGGCCTGCGTCCAGTGAGAGGTAGAGATCATCTCCTTTTACGGAGGCGATATCGCTTTTTCCATTATCAAATTTCCCTGCATATTTTCCACGCGGAGTAATCATTTCAAATCGGGCCCCTTTTTGTCCTTTCAGCCGCTCTTCGTAATACTTTTCGAGACCGATGAAGCCGATTTTGTCATCCTGGGAGTAACCCTGCTCTGCAAGCTCTTCAAGTTTTTCTTTCGAGATCATTCGCAAATAACCAAACAGATGAGCGCCGTGGAGAGAATCAGGATACATTCTCTTGTTGTCAGTCTCAATCAGTACGCCCGGCATTTGCCAAAGATTCTCACTCAACCGGGCTATGACCATAGCACTGAGATTTCTGCTGACCGTTGCCGCCGCAAATCGGTTGAAGGCCCGACCTTTGTTGATATTTTCAACCAGCTCACTCTCCGGTTTCTGCAACAGCCAGGCAAGGTAAGCTGTTTTTCCTGCATGAAACTCTGACGGAATAACCTTTACGGTATAGAGTGGCTGATTGTCAACAATTATCAACCCGTTTCTGTCGATCATACGACCTCTTGGAGGTTGAACCCAGACTCTTCTGATGCTGTTGGTGGCTGAAATTGAGCCAAGCTGCTGGAAATTAAGCACTTGCAGATAAAAAAGGCGTCCAAAGAGTACGCTGAAAACTGCAATCACAAAAAGCGAGACAAACGTTGAGCTGCGCTGAAGGTTATCCATTGTTTCAGTCGGCAAATGATTTTCTCAAAAAGAGCCAGTTCGCAATGACCGCCAGGATGAGTGACAACAGCGACTCAAGAAGTCCAAGGGTAACTATCCTGTAGGCCGCAGGAAGGCCGAGAGGATTGTCTCCAACAGCAATGACAGCATTGGCGGAAAAGCCGACAATCATGACAGCACCATAGAAACGTCTTATTTTCTGTTTCGTCGTTGCATGGCTATCGTCGGGGGAGTGGAAATAACCGGCAAAAAATCCTCCAACCGTTTTGGCTAGCATATTCAGACCCATGTTTCCCGAAATGATGCCCACAATTATTCCGGCGGCAAAGCCAAAACTTGTGCTGCTTTTTTGCCCTCTCGTTACGGCAAGAAAGGCAAGAAACACGGAAAGTGCATCAGGAAAGACCTCAAGAAGCATAAGGCGCGACAAGCCAAACTCCTGCACCACTGCGATAATGCAGAGCATAAGGATAAGGAAGGGGAGTTTTCTTGTCACAATGCGTTAAAGTCTGAAATTATGGGATCTGTTCGATAAGGGTACTATCGTTGATAAGAGCATCTTTTTCCGGTTCAATTTTAAGAGGAGCTACCAGTACCTGTGTCAGGGATGAAAAATCAACACCAAGTTGCACATCAATGGAATAAAAAAGCTTGTCAGGTTTTATGCGAACGACTCTTCCGACGGGGAGGCCCCGTATCGAAAAAGTGCTGAAATCTGAAGTTACTATCCGCTCATGCAGCTTGATATGGCTGCTTAAAGGAATGTGTTCAAGCTGGGCCAACGACTCCGATCCTCCATTCCAACTGAGTATACCCATGCTGTTTGTAGAGTCTGAGACGACACTGACCTTAAAGTCTGTGTGAATCAGTGGCATGACCTTTGCGTAGTGTTCCGAGACTGCCGTTACTCTTCCAACCAGCCCTTCCGGCACAAGAACAGTCATATCCCTTTTTATTCCATTGCTCCACCCTGCATTGATGACCAGCATGTTTTCCCGTTCGCTGAACTTGCGGTCAACGACCCTTGCCATAGTGAACCCCGAAGCGTTAAAGGTAGAATCGGTCAGGATTTTACGACGGTTCCGTTCATCGCCTGCCGAAGTCTCAATGTTCAGCAATTGAACGAGCAGATCACGGTTTACTCGCATTAACCGCTCGTTTTCTTCTCGAACATTCAACAGCCAGGTGAAGTTGACCAGCTTTTCATTAACCGCTGCGCTGAATTCAACGCCGCTGGTGTGCAGTTTTATAAACGTGTTATCATTTTGCAGTTTTATGAAAAGAAGTGCCACACTGCAATAGAGTAAAAAAAGCAGTAGAGCATTGTATTTGAAAAACAGGGTAAATAACTTCCGCACGGTTCATATTCCGTTTTTTATATGACATTTTCCTCATTCAGCGCGGGGAATCTCAGACAACAGGTCAAGTGTCAAGTTAAAATGTCGATGGCTTACGGTCTCAATATAACAGTTCGCGTGCTAAAGAGTGGTACAGAGAAACACAAATCGACACATACCATGTATGCTTCTGTTTTTAATTTAGCATCTCTACGGGCAAATTACCCGAAGCTCTGCTTCGTGAATGAATCAATTATTTTTGAATTCATACCTTGACGCTTGTTTCGAGGATTCTATAATTGACTAATGGACAAATTTTTTATCCATTGTCCATTGTCAATTGATATTCATTTCCTCGAGTGCCTCACGGAGTGTTGCGCATCCCGCGATGGTTACCGGAAGTTTTTTTAGTGATGGCTTCAGTTCACGGGTATTTGCCTCAGGCAGTACGATCCGCTTGAAGCCAAGGTGCGCGGCCTCCCTGATGCGCCTCTCGCTGTCGCTGATGGCCCTGAGTTCACCGGCAAGGCCAATTTCTCCACAGCAGACGGTTGAGGGATCGACCGGGCGATTCATGAACCCTGAGGCAATGGCTGCAGCAATGGCAAGGTCTGCCGCTGGCTCAGCCAGTTTGAGCCCTCCGGCTATTTTGACAAAAACATCTTGCCCCCAGGTTTCCATGTGCAGCCTGTTTTCAAGCACAGCGAGGATAATCGACATCCTCTTCAGGTCGAAGCCGGTGCTGATGCGTTGCGGCATGGAGTAGTTGGTTTTGGAGACCAGCGCCTGAACCTCCACCAGCAATGCTCTGGTTCCCTCAAGAGCGGCAAGGATGGAGTTGCCCGCCACATCAGTTCTTCGTCCCGAGATAAAGAATTCTGAAGGGTTACTCACCTCTTCAAGACCGGTTTCATCCATGCGGAAGACACCGATTTCGTTGGTGGAGCCAAAGCGGTTTTTGACTGACCGAATTATCCGGTAGCGCTGGTAGCCCTCTCCCTCAAACTGCAGAACGGTATCGACCATGTGCTCTAGTGCTTTTGGGCCTGCAAGTGCTCCCTCCTTGGTGATATGGCCGATAATCATCAGAATAAAGTTCTGCTGCTTGGCTGCACGGATAAGCGAGGCTGCGCACTCCCTTATCTGGGTAATGGTGCCCGCAGAACTCTGGTACTCCTCTGAGTGAACCGTCTGAATGGAATCAATGATGACCAGTGCCGGTTTCTCCCGTTCAATGAGTGCCAGGATGCGTTCGAGGTTCACTTCCGGTACCAGCCAGAGGTTTTCCGCCTTGATGGAGAGCCGTCGAGCCCGCTCCCTGATCTGGTTTGGCGACTCTTCACCGGAGATATAGAGCACTTTTGCCGGAGCAAGCCGGGGGGCAAGATGCAGCATGAGCGTTGATTTTCCTATCCCCGGTTCACCACCCACCAGCACGGCAGATGCCTGCATGAGACCACCACCAAGTACCCGGTCCAGTTCGCCCATGCCGGTCAGGATACGTTGAAACTCTGAGGGGACTACATCATGAAGGTTCTGCACAACAGCAACTCCTGCTGATGATGCTGATCGCTGTTTTTTTGATTCGGGCTCGACATGGGTCTCCTGAAGGGTTCCCCAGCTCTGGCATTCAAAACATTTACCCTGATATTTCAGGGAGACAGCTCCGCAGTTTGAACAGATATATTTCGTGACAACTTTGGCCATTCTGCCTTAGAGTCCGTTGGTACGCTGGAACGACTGAAGCGTATTTTTCAGAAGCATGGCAATGGTCATGGGGCCAACTCCACCGGGAACAGGAGTCATGGCCGAGGCAACCGCCGAAACCCCTTCGTAATCCACGTCGCCGACAAGACGGTAACCGCTCTTTGTTGACGCATCCTCAAGACGGTTGATGCCGACATCAATGACAACTGCGCCAGGTTTTACCATGTCAACCGTAATGAAACGAGCCTTGCCAATAGCGGCAATCAAGATATCGGCCTGCCGGGTGTACTCCCCGATGTTTGGCGTTGCCGAGTGGCAAATCGTAACGGTGCAGTTCGTCTCTTTCAGCTTCTGCAGCATGAGGTTCGCCATCGGTTTGCCGACAATGTTGCTTCGTCCCACCACGACGCAGTGCTTTCCTTTTGTTTCAATGTTATAGCGGCCAAAAAGCTCAAGGATACCGTAGGGAGTGCAACTGACAAAACATTTGTCGAGGTGCCCCATGACCAGACGCCCAAGGTTTTCGGGATGAAATCCGTCAACATCTTTCGAGGGATCAATGGCAAGCGTCACGGCAAATTCGTCGATCTGTTTTGGGAGTGGCTGCTGAACAAGAATACCGTGGACAGCAGGATCGTTGTTCAGCTCATAGATGCTTTTGAGCAGATCCGCCTCGGAAGTGTTGGCTGGCATTTCGATGACCGTTGAAATCATGCCAATCTCTTTGCATGTCTTGGCTTTATTGCGTACATAAACCTGCGATGCGGGATCTTCGCCGACAATGATGACGGTCAGCCCGGGCACTTGACCGGTTTGGGCTCTGTAGTTGTCAACACTCTCTTTGAGTTCGTTTTTCAGGTCAAGCGAGATCTTTTTTCCGTCGATGATAAGCATGGTGGTAGGGCTTTTTTGGTATTCTTTTGTGAACAGTTGGTAATATCAGAAACGTAATATAACTATCAAACATTCATCGACGCAGCAAATTTCAAAAGGAGTGCTCTGGTGAGTTTGGGTAAAAGATTTTGATTTTTCTCCATTGATTTACAAGAGTTACTCTTGGTGAGTTGTGCTCTGATAAAGATAGAGAGGTACCCTTATGTCGCTGGTTTCCATTGGTAGTGTTCTGATAGAAAAAGATGTGTTGAAGGCCTTTTTTTCCTGCGATCTCCATGAATGTCGGGGAGCTTGCTGTGTTGAGGGAGAGCTTGGTGCCCCGTTATCACCTGCAGAGGCGGAACAGCTCCAGAATGTACCCGAAGAGCTGCTCAGGGTGCTGCCTGAAAAAGGGTTGCGCCATCTCAGGCATCATGGCTCCGTTGAGGTATATCAGGGGGTTCAGTACACAAGAACAGTCGAGAATGCTGAGTGCGTTTTTACCTGCATTCGCGACGGCATCACCTTCTGCGCCATTGAGATTGCCCGTCGCCAAGGTATTCTGAAGTACGACAAGCCGATATCCTGTCGATTGTTTCCAATAAGGGTAAGAAAAAAGTTTGGTTTGGATTATCTTGTCTATGAGCAGCACTCAATGTGTCGCACCGCGAGACGAGCGGGCCGTGAGCGCAAGGTACAACTTATTGATTATCTCTCTCCCGCTCTTGAGTTACGGTATGGATGTGACTGGGTTGCGGATCTGAAAGCTTATGTCGATGCGTCTTTCTCCCGATAATGGCTGAAATCAGGCTTCAGCAAAAACAGCAGCAACAGCTCTCTGTACAACAGATACTCAGCAGCCAGCTTCTTCAACTGCCGATGCAGAATCTTGAGCAGCGGATTTTTGAAGAGGTTCAGGAAAATCCTCTTCTTGAACTGGTTGAAGAACAGCAAGAAAACTCTGGCGACGCGGCTGCCGGGATTGATCGCTCAGCAGGTGACGATATGTTCGATGCCGTTGAGAGGTTCAGCAAAAGCTCTCTCAAGGAGCGCTCCGAAGCTCCCCCGTCTGGCGAAACCTCTGAAGGACGGCTCAATTTTACCCATGAAAGCCCCACTAAAGAGCGCTTTTTTCAGGCGGTTCAGCACGACAGCTTTCATGAGACGCTGCTGAAGCAACTGGCATTGCATGAAGATGTCGGGGAACGGGAGGTGAAGATTGCCATTGAGATTCTCGGAAATCTTGATGGTGATGGTTACTTCACCGAAGGGTATGATATCATTATTGATAGTCTTCACTTTCAGGGTATTGAAGCAGACGAAGTCGATCTGGAACGGATACTTCGTAAAATCCATGTTCTTGATCCACCAGGTGTGGCAGTCCGTGATCTTCGTGAACGACTTCTCGTGCAATTGCAGGTTGCCGCCAGCGGGTATGACGTGAGAACTGTTGAGCTTGCGACAAAAATTCTTCATGACCATTTTGATGATTTTTTTCACCGTCGCTTTGAACTGCTGATTAAAAAGCTTGGAGTGCCCAGGGAGAGAGTTGAAGCAGCAGTTTCGGCTATTATCACCCTTGACCCGCATCCCGGTATTTTTCAGGATGAGGGAGGGCACTACATCACTCCCGACTTTGTTGTCACTTACGAAAATGGCGAGTTGACTGCAGCACTTAATGATCGCAGTTCACTTTCCGTCAAGGTGACTGATCGCTATCAGGAGCTTCTGAAAAACCGAAAGGGCCCGAAAGAGGAGAAGCAATTTATCCGAAAAAATATGCAGAGGGCGCTGGAGTTTACCACTGCGTTGGCTACAAGACGTCAGACGCTGCTTAAGGTGATTGAGGCGTTGATGAAACATCAGTATGCCTTTTTTATCTCAGGCCCTGAGCAGGTGATGCCGCTTGGGATGAAAGCTATTGCGGCTGAGACCGGGCTTGATATTTCTACCATCAGTCGGGCGGTCAATGGCAAATATGTGCAGACCCGGTTTGGCCTGTTTGAACTGAAGTATTTTTTTGGAACCGGACTTTCGATGGAGGAGGGCGAAGATCTTTCGAGCAAGATAATTCGACAGTATATTGCAGAGATGGTGAAGGAGGAGGATCAGGATCAGCCGTTGAGTGATGATCGTCTGGCAGAGATGCTGGTTAACGGGGGAGTGCATATTGCGAGAAGAACGGTTGCAAAATACCGTGAACAAATGCAAATTCCAGTGGCAAGATTAAGAAAAAAAATATTTTGATAGATGAAGCATAGTGAAAGGCCTCAGATCCGTTCAACGACGGTTATTGGTGTGATACGCGATGGCAAGGCTGCGCTTGGAAGCGATGGCCAGATGACGCTTGGCAATACGGTGGTCAAGCATTCAACCCGGAAGATCAGGAGGCTCTATCAGGGAAAGCTGGTTGCAGGTTTTGCCGGAGCAACAGCGGATGCTTTGACCCTGCTTGACCGGTTTGAGACAAAGCTTGAGGCCTATAATGGAAAGCTTGAACGCGCTGCCGTTGAGCTTGCCAGAGACTGGAGAACGGACAAGTATCTTCGCCGTCTGGAGGCAATGCTTGCTATTGTCAGTAACGACAAGGCGCTGATTATCTCGGGAACCGGGGATGTGATTGAGCCTGAGGATGGAATAGTCGCCATTGGTAGCGGGAGCATGTATGCCCTTGCTGCTGCAAGATCGCTTGTGAAACACACCTCTCTCTCTGCCAAGGATATTGTCTATGAGAGTTTGCGGATTGCGGCCGATATCTGTATTTACACCAATGACCATATTGTTGTTGAAGAGGTTTGAACAATGGGAATGGTCGGGTCAGTTTTTTGAAATTAACAATGTGCATTGATATGAGTACGAAAAGTGAGGATGGCGCTGTTGCATTGCCCGAAGCAATACAGGTGAGACAGAGTGCTATTGCAGCCAGTAATCTGACCCCGAATCAGATTGTGTCGCAACTTGATAAATATATTATCGGGCAGAAGGATGCTAAAAAGTCGGTTGCGATTGCCCTGCGCAACAGGCTTCGTCGTCAAAGTGTGAGCGATGAGCTTCGTGATGAGATCATGCCCAACAATATTATCATGATCGGGCCTACCGGTGTTGGTAAAACTGAAATAGCCCGAAGGCTTGCGAAACTTGCGCGGGCACCCTTTGTCAAAGTTGAGGCATCCAAGTTTACTGAAGTTGGATATGTGGGACGTGACGTGGAGTCGATGATCCGTGACCTTGTTGATCAGTCTGTTGCCATGGTGAGAAGTGAGCGCTCGGAAGAGGTTCGGGAAAAGGCGGCGCGGCTTGTTGAAGATCGCCTGCTTGATATTCTACTTCCTCCTGTTGCTCCGTCGAATGAGGCCTCGGATGATGAGAGTGGTGATGAAGAGGGTCGGGAGACTCCAGCCAATGATGGCCAGGATAAATCGCTGGAGCTGAATCGCAGAAGCCGCAAAAAAATGCTGGAGCGTCTTCGTAATGGCAAGCTTGAGGATCGTCAGATTGAGATGGATATCTCCGGTGATTCACCAGGGGGTGGCATGATGCAGGTTTTCGGGCCTCTCGGGCAGATGGAGGAGATTGGTGGAATCATGCAGGATCTGATGAGTGGATTGCCACGGAAACGGAAGAAACGGAGGGTCTCAATTGCAGAGGCTCGCAAGCTCCTTGAACAGGAGGAGGTACAGAAGCTGATTGATATGGAGAGTGTGGTCAAGGAGGCTATCAACAAGGTTGAGCAGTCCGGCATTGTCTTTATTGATGAGATCGATAAAATTGCATCTCCCTCTACAGGCGCTGGAGGAAAGGGGCCTGATGTGAGTCGTGAGGGGGTGCAGCGTGATCTGCTTCCGATTGTTGAGGGGTCAAATGTTGCCACCAAGCATGGCATGGTAAAGACTGACCATGTGCTGTTTATCGCTTCAGGCGCCTTCCATGTTGCAAAGCCTTCAGATCTGATTCCTGAACTGCAAGGGCGTTTTCCTATCAGAGTGGAGCTGAAAAGTCTTACGGAAGAGGATTTTTACCTGATTCTTACCCAACCGGATAACGCTCTGATCAAGCAGTATACTGCGCTTCTTGCGACAGAAGGGGTTGGTTTGAGCTTCAGTGAGGGGGCAATTCGCGAGATTGCTCGCATTGCAGCCCAGGTGAATGAGAGTGTTGAAAATATTGGAGCCAGAAGGTTGCACACCATCATGACCAATCTGCTTGAGGAGCTGATGTTCAATATCCCTGAGAATTTTTCGGATGATCATGTGGAGATTGATGAGAGCATGGTAAAGGAGAAGCTGAACCATGTGGTGGCAGATCGCGATCTTAGCCAGTATATTCTATAATGCGAGTTGTCATTATAACTCTCTTCCAGGCAAAAGCCCCCCCGGGAACGCCGGGTTCCAGCTCGGCAAAGGGAAATAAAATGCTGAACTCCAGCCCGGCGTTCCCACATCCTTACCGAATAACCTGTAATTCACGGAATTAGAAATAGTCAAAGAGATGAAAAGCGAGATGTCAATACTTGTTCTCAATGGTCCAAACCTTTCCCGGCTTGGCAAACGCGAACCGGAGGTGTACGGCAACAAGACGCTTGACGATATCAACCGTGAACTGTCGGAGAGTTTTCCTGAGCACTCGTTTGAGTTTTTTCAGTCGGAAGATGAGGGGGCACTGCTCGAAAAACTCTTTCATATCGAAGACAAGGGCGGGTATCATGGTGTAGTTTTGAACGCAGGAGCACTTACGCACTACTCGATTGCTCTACGTGATGCCATCAGCGCCATAACCATTCCTGTGGTGGAGGTTCACCTTTCCAATATCTATGCGCGGGAGGAGTTTCGCCACAAGTCGGTGATCTCCGCAGTCTGCGCAGGTGTCATCAGCGGCTTTGGTGCCAACAGCTATCATCTCGGTGTCAGGGCTCTCATGGGTATGGCCTCTCAAGGCCGCTCATGATGCACGTTTTGGTATAAACGGATCTGCTTCTCACAGGTTATGTTACCAACTTAAACTCAGCTACTTTTTGTCTACCGGGTTGGGTTCACTTTTTGGCGTGGGCAGGAACCACAAGAGATGACTGCCCTTTGGCGGTCCGAATTTTTTGTTAACGTTCAACCTGGAATGCCGAACACCAGTCCGACATCTAACAGAATAAAAGGAGAATGACCAATGGTTAAATCGTTTAATGTGATTATAGAGAGAGATGAGGATGGATATTATGTGGCTTATGTTCCATCTCTTAAAGGTTGCCATACACAAGCAACATCGTTAGATCAACTTATGGAACGAACAAAGGAAGCCATAGCACTTTGTTTGGAAGTTGAAGAGGAAATATCGCACAATGAATTTATTGGAGTCCAGCGTTTAGCGGTAACGGTATGAGCACATTTTCTTCATGTACGGGCAAAACCTTGATTAAAATTCTCAAGAAAGTGGGATTTGAAGAAATCAGGATGAAAGGTAGTCATCATTTTTTACGACATGAAGACGGTCGCTGTACAGTTGTGCCTGTTCACAGTGGTGAAACAATTGGCAAAGGTTTGCTGGCACAAATACTCAAAGAGTGTGATTTGTCAAGAGAGGAATTGCAGAAACTGATGTGATAGTCAATAAGGATGGCATAATCCGCTCAACGGATGCGCTCAACATCCTGAAAATGGCGGTCAAGCTGAGCAGCACTCCCGTCAGCGAATGGATATTCACAACAGAAAACGCCACAGAATCAGCCCCCATGGATCGCAGTAACGTTGACTGGTCGCACGTCATCCCAACTGTTACCCTCGATCACGATGTTGCGCTTGACAAATGGTGCTATCTGCTTCGCCATCTGCCGGAACTCACTGATCGCCCACAACGGCTGCAAGAAAAAGTATTCAGTAAAGTATTTGAGATAGCAGAAATAGCAAAATACTCACCTGCGGAAGCTGTCGCCTACGAGGATAGCCTCAAGATATATCGTGACTTGAAAAATGTCATTGATACAGCCTTCGATGAGGGCAAGGCGGAGGGCATTGAAGAGGGCAAGCTTCAGGTTGCCCGGAGGTTGGTAGAGATCGGGATGAGCGTGAAACAGGCATCAGAGATTGCCGGTGTGCCGATTACATTGCATCAATCGTCTTGAACCTTGATTGTTCTCTATCCTGAATCATGCTCATATTTGCCCATCAGTGGCTGATTAAGGGGGATGGTGGCTGAGCGTAGTCGAAGTGAGTCAAAGCCACACCTTCCCAAAAATCCCTCATGGAATTGGTTTGGCATCATATAAATGCTCTATAACCAGTCTCAGCAGAAATAATTCAAGCACATTATCTCAATCCCATAAATCACGATTATCGACAATTCCCGGAAAAATTGTATAATTACAGCAAGCGTACCTTTTGGCTGCGCATCTTCTGTTGAACAGCACAATTTGGCCATCATGACCTTGAGGATGAAAGAGCACTACATCAACCCCTTCACCGACTTCGGCTTCAAAAAGATTTTCGGCTTGGAGGTGAACAAAGATCTGCTCATCGCTTTTCTAAACTCATTGCTGCCTGAAGATGCAGGAATTATTACTGATCTCTCATTTATGCCCTTGAACCTTGAACCTTGAACCTTGAACCTTGAACTTTGAACTTTGAGCCCATGACAACGAAAGAGCGCTACATCAACCCCTTCACCGACTTCGGCTTCAAAAAGATTTTCGGCTCGGAGGTGAACAAAGATCTGCTCATCGCTTTTCTAAACTCATTGCTGCCTGAAGATGCAGGCATTATTGCTGATCTCTCATTTATGCCCACCGAACAAACAGGTCGCAGCGCATACGATCGACGTGCAATTTTTGACCTGCACTGCAAGAATAAGCATGGCGACACCTTTATTGTAGAGATGCAGCGGGCAAAGCAGAACTATTTCAAAGATCGTTCGGTCTTTTACGCCTCGTTTCCCATTCAGCAGCAAGCCAAAAAAGGAACATGGGATTTTTGCCTGAAACCAGTCTATATGGTTGGGATTCTTGACTTTATCTTTGATGAGGATCAAGCGTCGCGTGATGTTGTTCATCATGAAGTGAAGCTTTTGGACCGCTCAACAGGCCAGGTGTTCTACAATAAACTCACCTTTATTTACCTTGAACTGCCAAAGTTTCGCAAAAGTGTTGACGAGCTGGTAACTGATTTTGATAAATGGTGCTATCTGCTTCGCCATCTGCCGGAACTCACTGATCGCCCACAACGGCTGCAAGAAAAAGTATTCAGTAAAGTATTTGAGATAGCAGAAATAGCAAAATACTCACCTGCGGAAGCTGCCGCCTACGAGGATAGCCTCAAGATATATCGTGACTTGAAAAATGTCATTGATACAGCCTTCGATGAGGGCAAGGCTGAAGGCAGGGCTGAGGGTAAGGCTGAAGGCAGGGCTGAGGGTAAGGTGGAGGTTGCCCAGAAGTTGATAGAGATCGGGATGAGTGCTGAACAAGCGGCAGAGATTGCTGGCGTACCAGTCGCATTACGACAATCTCCTTAAACTTTGAACTTTGAACTTTGAACCTTGAATTACCTGAACCAGATTGAGTCGGGGTACTTTCGGTGGAGTTGCTTGTCCATCCCGAGCCAGTGGCCTGACGGGAACAGCATCATCAGTATAGCGAAGAACATGAAGGGGGGCAGTGTGAGGTTATAATAACCCCCAGCCGCAAAATTGAGTACCAGAAACAGGGCAAATGCAGCGTTTGCCCTGACCGTCAACCCCAGCATCAGGCATATTCCGATAATCAGCTCACCAACGGTAACAACCCAGGCAATCGGCATCGCCCAGGGAACGGCAAAGTGCTCCAGGTACCCCGCTTGAAATGAGCCAGCAGAAAGTTCACCAAGTCTTTTGATGAAAAACCGCTCCATCAGGTCACTCCACAACCACCCCTTCACCAACTTGTGCCAGAAGCCGTAGAGAAAAAACGATGCAAAAAGATATCGTCCAAGGAGAAAAAGGGTAATCCCGATCTTTCCAATAAGACGATGTCTCTTTTCTTCACTCATAGCCCGTTGCGTTTGAAGATAATATCAACACTGTTTTTCAGCTTTCCAAGAATCGTTTCAGCACTGAAGAGTCGGGCAATATCATTCGCATCAAGATATTGCAGCAGCTCTTCATCTTTCAGAAGCAGCTCGCGCAGGTGCACCTTGCTTGACCAGCTCTCCATGGCGTTTCGCTGCACCAGCTTGTAAGCCACTTCACGGGTCAGCCCTTTTGCCGTCAGAGCGAGCAGTACCGTTTGTGAGGTGGTCAATCCATAAGAGGAGTTGAAGTTCTCCTCCATTCTTTCCGGATAGACAAGCAGGGTATCAACAGCTTCGCTGAAGGTGCGCAGCATGTAGCAGAGGGCGGTGGTGGAGTCGGGCATGATAATGCGCTCAACCGAGGAGTGGGAGATATCCCTCTCATGCCATAGCGCCACATTTTCCATGGCGGCGATGGAGTTGGAGCGGACGACGCGGGCAAGGCCGGTGAGGCGCTCGAAGGTGATGGGGTTGCGCTTGTGCGGCATGGCTGAACTACCCTTCTGCCCCTTGCTGAAAAACTCCTCGGCTTCACGAACTTCAGTGCGTTGCAGGTGGCGCAGTTCAACGGAGAACTTTTCGATGGAAGAGGCGATGATGGCAAGCGTTGTGGCATATTCGGCGTGGCGGTCGCGCTGAAGAATCTGGGTCGAAATGGATGATGGGGTCAGGCCAAGTTTCTGGCATACTGCGGCTTCAATATCGGGTGACAGGTGCTGATAGGTGCCGACTGCGCCAGAGATTTTGCCGACAGAGATAGTCGCGACCGCCTGTTTCATCCGTTCAAGATTACGGAGCATCTCCTGATGCCAGAGCAGCAGCTTCAGGCCAAAGGTGGTTGGTTCGGCATGAATACCATGGGTTCTGCCCATCTCAATAGTGTATTTAAACTCTACCGCCCGCTTTGCAAGCACCTCAACAAGGCGCTCAATATCGGCGACAAGAATTTTACCAGCATCCCGCATCTGCATGGCAAGCGACGTATCCCCAACATCCGACGAGGTGAGCCCTTCGTGAATGTAGCGCGATTCTGGTCCTACGTTATTGGCGACGTTGGTCAAAAAGGCAATGACATCGTGCTTTGTCTCCTTCTCTATCTCAAGAATTTCAGCAACGTTGAAGGTGGCCTTCTCTTTGATGACCGCATAGGCCTCGGCAGGCACAATACCTGCCTCCATACGTGCCTCTACAGCGGCAATTTCAAGCTGGAGCCAGCGCTGGAATTTCGCTTCGTCGCTCCATATTGCCGAGATATCTTTGGGTGAATAACGTGGTATCACTTGTGGGATCAGTTTAGTGTGTTTTCGAAAGTTCGTGCAATATAATGACCGGAGCCATGAAAAACCACAGCTTCCAAGCGGGGCAGCCTCTTCCCGTCTGGTATCAACAGCAATAAAAATAACACTCTTTACTCTTTTGTTAAATATAACTTGTCAGGCGTACCAAACTCCTGGTGCAGGCAATCCGGATTTATAACTTTTCGGCACTTCTCATCTCCTGATACAGCAGCCGGATGTAGTCGAGCGCTGCATCGCGCTCATAGGGGATAAGCCCGTCGATGACGGCATTTTCCATCCTTTTTTTGATGATGCCAACCGTTTTTCCTTCCGGGAGTCCCAGAAGTGCCATGATATCTTCGCCACTGACCGGTGGGCGCCATTTGGCAAGCTGATCTTTTTCGCCAACCTCAGCAATTTTTGCCTCAACAAGATTGAAATTATTCATAATCCGTGAGACCTTTTTCGGATTTTTGCTGGTCACGTCGGCCTTGCAAAGGCTCATAAGATCCCGCAGATCCTCTCCGGCATCAAACATGAGGCGCCGGATAGCCGAGTCACTGATTTCATCTTTCGACAGGGGAATGGGGCGATGGTGAAGGCGTACCATTTTCTGGACATAGTCGAGCGGATCGTGCGGCCAACGCATGTATCTGAAAATTTTTGAGACAAATTTTATACCGACCGCGTCATGGCCGTGAAAGGTCCACCCCGCGCTTTTGGTAAACCGTTTTGTGACCGGTTTGGCAATATCGTGCAGGAGCGCGGCGACCCTGAGCCAGAGGTTCGGGGAGTGTGCGGCAACATTGTCAATAACCTGAAAGGTGTGGAAGAGGGTATCCTTGTGTCCCATGCCATCCACCTGCTCAATGCCGGCCATGGCTGCCACCTCAGGCATCAACACCTTCAGTAACCCTGTTTCATACAGAATGATCAGGCCGATTGCGGGGCGAGGGGAGAGCATGATTTTCAGAAACTCTTGACTCACTCTCTCCATCGAAACAATCGTTATCCGATCGCACATTGAGCGCATTGCTGCCAGCACCTCAGGGAGTGGCTTAAAGTCAAGCTGTGCCGCAAACCGTGCGGTTCGCATCATGCGGAGCGGGTCATCGGAAAAGGTCTGTTCGGGGTCAAGCGGCGTTCTCAGGATTCTGGCCTCAATATCCTCAACTCCGTGAAAATGGTCGATAATCTGGTTGCGTCCCTCCAGGTTGAGCGTGAGAGCCAGCGCGTTGATGGTGAAATCCCGTCGCGAAAGATCGTCGTCGAGCGTTCCGATGAGAGTGACCGGTTTTCTTGACTCGCTGTTATAGGACTCTTTGCGGGCACCGACCAGCTCAACCTTGAAACTGCCATGGAAGGGGTCACTGAGCTCAAGCTGTGCCGTGCGGAATCGTTCAAACAGCACAAAATTTCTGCCATGCAACTCATCGTGTAAAATTTTTGCAAAAGGGACAGGATCGCCGATCACCATTATATCGATATCGGTACAAGGCCGCTCCATGAGCATGTCGCGCACGTAACCACCGACCAGGTAGCAGTCAATACCGCTCTTGTCGGCAAGATCGCCTATCCGGTAAAGCAGCTCGGGTATGGCGGGTAATGGGTGTCGTGTCATGAAAAGTTAGCTATGCAATGGACAGTCACTCTTGTGAAGCGGTGTTGGCGGCAATCTCCTCCGCAATTTTGCCTGCAACCATCAGTGCCCTGCGCCCGTCGGATGAGGTGACAGCCGTTGGCGTGTTATCCCTTATTGCCTTAATAAAATGTTCAAGTTCGTCGCGTAGCGCATTAACCTTCGGCACTTCCGGATGGATGTAGTCGAGCGCCATCCCCTCCATCGTCTCATGAATTTCGCCGAACTGTTCCAGAATTTTTCGTGCGGCAAAAGATTTCAGGGGATTTTTTGATGAGAGTTCCTCCTGCCTGACAAGCCTGAATACCTCCGATTTCCCCGTGGTTAAATCGAGTGATGCGTAGCTTTTTGGATCGTTGCAAAAGAAGCGAAGCTTTCGCATCCGGCTTCGGCTGAGCCGGCTTGCCGTTACGTTTGCTGTGGCACCGTTGACAAAATCGATTCGGGCCGTTGCCATGTCAAGCTCATTGGAGAAGACCTTGACTCCCGAAGCGGCAATATGTTTGATATCGGACTGGATCAGGGAGAGCACCAGATCGATGTCGTGGATCATCAGGTCGAGCACAACAGAGACATCAGTCACTCGCTTTGAAAAGCCGGTCAGTCGCTCAGCCTGTATATACACAGGACGACCGATTTTAGCCTCAACGGCGCGCAGTGCAGGGTTGAAGCGTTCGATATGGCCGACCTGAATGCGGACCTTCTGTTCAGCTTCGAGCCGGATCAACTCGTCTGCCTCTTCAACCGTTGTGGTTATGGGTTTTTCAATGAAAAGGTGGAGCCCTTCCCCAAGCAGTCGCTTTGCAATGGCGAAATGTGAGCTTGTTGTTGTAGCAATAATGGCGGCATCACACTCTTCTGAAAGCTGCTCAAGTGAGTTGAGGAGGGGGACATTATATCTTGTTGCCATCTCTTTGGCCCTTGCCGTATCGAGATCATAGAGGCCAGCGCAATGGACATCAGGCCACTCTTTTGCTATCTCCGAGAGCAGTTTCGTGTGAAACTCTCCCAGTTTTCCTACTCCGATAACCCCGATATTCATCCTTTTCCCCCCTTTATCGATAGTGTGGCTGAATCAGCTTTTTGATGGGTCAAGCGCGTCGATTTTGAATTTGAAGAGGTCAATCGCTATCACAGCACCTGCGATGGTCAGCACTCCTGCAAGAATATAGGGAGCGTGAAAATTTATGCTATAGAGGATACTTCCGATGATAGGCCCAATGATACGGGCAAAGGAGTTGATCGATTGTGAAAAACCCATGATCTGTCCCTGTTTTTCCTTGTAGCTGTAAAGAGAAATCATGGAGAGATTTATGGGCATGACAAGGCTTTGGCCGATGGCAAAAAAGAAAAGGATAAAGAGTCCGAGAGAAAAGAATAAAGGTATTGGAACGAAAGGGACAAAAAAGATGCCAAGAAAGGTGAAGAGGTGTCCCCAAAAAAAGAGTTTGTGCTCTCCAAATTTTTTAATGAGTATCCTGATAAGCCCTCCCTGCACAATGACCGACCAGATGCCAACATAAGCAAGAATGTTGCCCGTACTGTTTCCAACCAAGAAATACTCATTCCAGAGTAACATGGAGACAAGCTGAATGCTGGCGATAGCAAAGGTATAGATAAAATTGGCCACCATCAGCAGTGCCAGCGGGCGTGAACTGAACACCAGTTTCAACCCTTCGACAAACTCGGCGCTCTTTTCATTAATGAAGAGGAGTGGCGACCGTTTGGGCTCGTTACTGCCTGACTCTTTTTTCAGAAAACCCAGTGTCAGTTTTTTTGCGTTCTTGTTCGATTCGGGAAGAAGAAAGATGGCAAGAATAAAATCAAGGGTGATAAGCGCGGCTGAGGCATATCCAACAATCTCAACACCGTATTGAATAAGAAGTCCTCCAATCGGCGGGCCAACAATAAAACCTATGCCAAAAGCAGCACCGATCATTCCCATTGCTCCAGAACGGCTTTTGCTGTCGGTGACATCAGTAATATAGGCCTGGGCTGCTGCAATGTTTGCCGAGCCGATACCGGAGAGTGCGCGGGCAAAGATGAGCAAAGGAATTGTCGCGGCATGTGCGAAAAGCAGATAGGAGATTGCCGTGATAAAAATACTGATGAGCATGACAGGGCGGCGGCCGATCTTGTCGCTCAGCTTCCCCCAAACAGGGGAGAAGATAAACTGCATGATAGGATAGGTCGCAGGGATGAGGCCGATCATGAAGGGGTTTGCGCCAATCGTCTTCGCATAAACAGGCAGAATTGGAAGCACAATACCGAATCCGATCAGATCGAGTAACACTGTCAGGAGTAAAATGAGCAGAGGGGAGCGCTTCATGCCTGCATACTGTTTTGTTCCGCTAAAGCCACAAAGATAAAAAAATTACCACCGATTCTGATAGCGATTGCCAAAAAATCAGGGTGCTGGCCTCTCATCAGGGTAGATTGTTTTATGCAGTTCAGCTATTCCAAGAAGCACTCGCGGGCCGGGACGCAGAAAGAGACTGTTTTGGAACCGATCATATACCCGGTGATTTTTCACGGCGGCAATGGATCCCCAACCGGGGCGGTTAATCACATTATCAATTGCGGAGTCCTTTTTAGCCATATACATGCAGGCGATCACCTCGGGACTTTGTTCGATGATCCACTCTTGGGAGATCTCGAAATAATCTTTTTTAACCACGTCGCCAATATTTTTTCCACCAGCGTATCCTATCAGTGCGGAGGTGTAGCTTCCTTTTCCACCAGTCCAGAAAGGATCATTCCATATTTCAAGATAGACCGTTTTTTTTCTCGTCTGAGCTGACGCTTTTTGTCTGAATTGTGCAAGACCATTACTGATCGTGACAGCCAGACTGTCGGCCTCTCTGAGGTGGCCGGTCAGCCTGCCAAGTTTTCTCAAGGCATCAGGGATCTCGTCTGGTGATTTACAGGTGATGCTCTCTCTTTGAATGCCAAGCGCAGATATCTTTTTTCCCATCTCTTTATCCGCCAGGTCAACATCAACGACCAGGTCAGGATGGATTGATGCAAGCAGTTCAAGTGAAGGCCGTCCGAATGCTCCTGTAACGGGTACCTTTGCCGCTGCTGCTGGCCAGTCGCAGGCGGTGGTTCTGCCGATAAGCTGATCGCCAGCCCCGATGGCAAAAATCATCTCAGTCAGACTTGGCGCAAGGCTCACAATACGGGGTTTTGATGCGACGTTTCTGCTCCTCGGAACTTTTTGCTGATTGCATCCCGAAGTCAGAAGTATCAGGAGAGACAACAGCAGAGGCAGAGATGATTTACGGGATAAGATGTTGTGCATAATGGTCAAGTATCTGCAAGTGGTTGAAAGCAAGTGGCAGGGAGAGAGCCTCATCGAGGGTGAACCAGGCAATCTCCATCACTTCGTCTGGCATCAACTTGATGGTTCCCCTCCCAATTCCGAAGAAAGCAAGTGCGACAGCATGAAAGTTATACTCTGGAAACAGTTCGTTGAAGAAAGAGAGAAAGGATGGTTCAGCAAAGAGAAGCCCGGTCTCTTCCATCACCTCCCGCACCACAGCATCTTCTGCCGTTTCATAATCGTCAATATGCCCACCCGGCAGACACCAGTGCCCCTGAAAAGGGCGGACATTCCGTTTTGTCAGCAGAACGATATCCTGCGCTCCATTTTCTGGAGTGATGATGGCGGCAACAGTAGCTTTGGGCATAGTGATTTCTAAACTGTTCATCGAAAGTAACGCAGATGTTCACAGAATACAAGAAAAAATCTATCAGCACGGTGATGTCAATAAAAAAAATAATGATGGTGTTGAGGGATATTATTGATACTTTTTTACCCGGGCTTGCTGGTGATGGCTGTTTGGAAGAATTGTGATTATCAGTGGAATTTAGAAAGGAGCTGTAATGCGCGAAACACTCTCATGGGAGATACTCTTCGTTTTTATCGGTGGCTTGGCCCTCTTTCTCTATGGCATCAAAATGATGAGCAGCGGTCTGAAAAAAGCCTCCGGGGTACGGGTTCGCAAGCTGATATCGAAGATATCCGGCAACCGTTTTTATGGAATGCTTGCCGGAGCATTTGCGACCGTGATTGTGCAGAGCAGCAGCACCATTATTGCCATCCTTGTCGGATTGGTGCAGACTCGTCTTATGACGTACAGTGAGGCACTGGCTGTGATGCTCGGTGCAGAGATAGGTACAACAGCTATGGCACAGCTTGTTGCTTTCAAATTACACGATTATGCTCTGATAATTTTTGCCGCAGGTTTTGCTTTAAGTGTTTTGGGAAAATCGGAATCCCTTCGTTTTACCGGCGAGGCACTTTCGGGGTTTGGGCTTCTGTTTTTCGGGTTGAAGGTGATGTCTGAAGCTGTCGCCCCCCTTCAAAGTTATGCGCCATTTCTCTCTCTTCTGCGTTATTTAGATTATCCTTTGCTTGGGGTGGGGGCAGGGATGCTCCTGACTGCTCTGATGCACAGCAGTGCAGCGTTTATTGGTATTCTTGTTACTCTCGCGTTACAGGGCTCGTTAACCCTTGATGCAGGAATTGCATTGATGCTTGGTGCCAACGTTGGTACCTGTATCACGGCAGTACTGGCAAGTTCCGGAATGAAGCGTGCTGCAAAGAGGGTTGCTTTGGCCCAGGTGCTTTTTAATGCGACGGGCATACTCCTCTTTTTACCGTTGCTTCAACAGTTTGCGGAGTTGATTCGATATTTTTCGCCGATTGCTGATGGATATGGTGCGGGTAAGCTTGCCAATGAAGTGCCTCGCCAGATTGCCAACGCCCATTTGCTGATCAATCTGTTTATGGCACTTTTTTTTCTTCCTTTTCTTTCGCTTTTCGACCGGCTGCTCTACTGGATTCTTCCTGATGATCCGGAGGAGATCCGATTGGTTCCTGCGGTATGGTACCTCAAGGAGTCAGCGCTCACCACCCCTTTTCTTGCCCTCAGCTATGCAAAGGCTGAAGTTGCAAGAATGGGAAGCATTGCCGCTAAAATGGTGCGCGCCTCCCTCTACCCCTTTATCAACAGTGGGCCCGGGAAGGATGAGGTTTTCCCGCATCTCTCTGTCATTGGCGGTATGAACATGAGAGAGGAGAAACTCGATTTTCTTGAATCCCGAATCTCTGATTATCTCATTAAAATAAGTCGAAGCGCGTTGAATGAACGGGAATCAAGAGAGGTATTTGCGTTGATGAACATTGTCAACACTCTTGAATCGATTGGCGATGTGGTTGAAACTCTTGCGGCTAAACTTGTTGAGAAAAAGCGGGAGCTGAAAAGCGATCTGAGTAACGAGGGGAAGTATGAACTCATGGAGATACATACGCTGGTTTGTCAGGAAATTGAACAACTGGCCGGGGCATTGAAGGAGATGGACCCATCCAGGGCAGGGGTGGTTCTTCAGGGAGATGTGCGGTTTAAACAGTTGGTGGCAGAGGCCGAAACTGCCCATCTCAAAAGAGTCTTTGTCATGCACGATGCTGAAGTGACCCATGACGTGCATACAGAACTTATCGACCTGCTTGAACAGGTGCACCACTACTGCAAGATAGTTGCAGGCAACATCCCTGATTCTGGCGCGATCTCTTCACGATAATGCGTTTGGTTCTTCGATAAGAATTTATTATTTAGCACACCATAAAATTGTTCTTTCGATGGTAACTGGTGCCGGCTTAAAAGCCGGAGAATAGGGAAGTACGTGAGAATCGTACACTGTACCCGCAACTGTACAACGGTTAACCGCTGAAATCTTGTATTGCCATAATGCACTTGATTTTGCCGGTCGTTTCAGGTCACTGCAATCTTTTCCTCCACGGAAAACTGCGGGAAGGCCGAAACGGAACCAAGCCGTGATAGTCAGGAGACCTGCCAGTTATTTTTTGCATGACCAAATCGGACTACGGGATATAGTCGGGGCAAAGCTGTACCTCTTTTTGCATTGCAATATATTCAATGCTCATATCGTTACCTATGCCTTTTGCTTACCCCTGTCAGTTGATCTATTTCTCAAACTGAAAACAGGTTAATTTCAATGAACAAAAAAGTATTTCTTGTTGTCACAGCAGGCCTGCTGTGCAGCAAAGGGCTTCTGGCTGAAGTGCAGCCAAGGAGCTTTCTGGGAGAGGAGATGGTGGTAACGGCCACAAAAACTCTCAATTCTATTCGCAATGCTGGCGGAAGTTCGGTAACGGTTATTACCGCAGAGGAGATCAAAAATTCAGGCCAGAATACCGTTGAGGAGGTTATCAAGGGAACTGCAGGAATTGATGTCGTTCAGAATGGTGGCCCGGGCACTCTTGCGACTGTTTTTTTAAGAGGAGCTGATCCCAAAAACACTCTTCTCCTGGTAGATGGTATTCCGTCAAACGATCCCGCTGATGGACAGCGTGCTCCCAATTTTTCCAATCTTACTGTCGACAATATCGACCGAATCGAGATTGTACGTGGCCCTGTCAGCTTTTTATATGGTTCGAACGCCTCAGCGGGTGTGATTAATATCATTACCAAAAAAGGGGGCACAATACCTGCGGTGTTTTTCGCTCTTGAGGGGGGGGCTTATGGTACCTTTAAATATTGTGGTGGCGCAAACGGCCAAAAAGGCCCTCTGGACTACTCTTTGGGAGTTTCACGGCTGCAAACCGATGGATTTTCAGCCACTGATGAAAAAAACAGATGGGTAAACCCGACAGGAAAATCTTTTGAAAAAGATGGATATGAAAATACAACCCTGTCGGGAAAATTCGGATTAAATCTGAACAAGAACATCACTCTCGACACGGTGCTCAGGTATACCAAAGCCAATGCGGCTTATGATAATCCTGGTGTTGATGTTCCCGGAAACACTCAGGATTACGATCAGTTCAGCAGCCGTGTCGCGTTGAGCATGAATTATAAGCCACTGGTTTCGACACTCTATTATACCGTCAACAATCAGGACAGAACCTATTATGGCACAAACTCAGGCATCTATAATGGACATCAGTACGACATTGGCTGGCAGGGTGATTTTGCAGTTGCTGAAAACAATACGGTTTCGGTTGGGCTGAATAATCAGCATGAGAGTATGCGGAATGGTCCAACATTTGATCGTAACATGGCCTCGAACAGCGTTTTTTTGCAAGATCAGTGGCATGTTGGTGTTTTCAATCTTGTGGGTGGGCTGCGTTATGAGGATAATGAAAAATTTGGCAGCAAAAGAACGTACAGGTTTGCGCCATCATGCGATATCGGCAAGAGTGTTCTGAAGTTCAGCTACGGTACCGGTTTCAGGGCACCGTCACTCTTTGAGCTTTACTCGCCGGTTTATGGCAATCAACAGCTTCTTGCTGAAACAAGTGCTGGCTGGGATGCTGGTATTGAGCAGAAGCTCTCTGAACGCGTCAAGCTTGGAGCAACATACTTCAGGATGGACTATGATAACCGTATTGCTTATGATTTTGGAACATTAAAGTACGCCCAGGTTGCTGGTATCACAAAAACTCTTGGCATCGAGAGTTTTGCGGAGTGGAAGCCTGTTGATCAGCTCTTTTTTGCCTGTAATTATACCTGCACCTTTACTGAAGACGCTTCGGGAAATAGGCTTTTGAGACGTCCGAAAAACAAGGTTGGATTGACGGGGATGTATAAAATATCCAAAAATGGCAGAGTTAGTACGAACATGCAGTGGGTTGGTACCCGAAAGGATACAGGTGCAAAAAATACTGCTGGCATTATCACTAACGATCTGCCTGATTATTTTCTTGTCAATATGTCGTGCTCATATCAGTTGACTCCTTCTCTGGAACTCTATGGCAGGGTTGACAATCTGTTTGATACCTGGTATGAAGAGGCGTGGAGATACGCTACTCCGGGACGCTCTGCCTACGCTGGTGTCAAGGTTACATTTTGAGCGTTCGCTTTTTTGTCAGGGGAGATTTATTTTTTCCCTGACAAAAGCATTGAGCGTTTATGGTATTTTTTTAAAACGTTTGAATATTGTCGCACATCATCCTGAATTCCTGATAGGCGATTGTTAAAAAATTACGGTAACAATTTAGTTGGGATTTGGCTCTCTTTTAGAGTTTCAATGTGCCATGGAAAACATTATTTCATAATGCGTTATTTTTTGATTTAATTATCAGCAATTTTAGCGACTTTTGCTACAGTTATCCTCCAATAATTACCAAGTTATGAACACAACTATTTCTGAAGTCGAGCGCGAAGCTCTCTACAAGGTGATCTACAGCCGCCGCGATGTTCGCGGGCAGTTTCTGCCGGATCCTGTGCCGGAGGAGGTGATCAGCCGTCTTCTTGATGCGGCGCATCATGCGCCAAGTGTCGGGTTTATGCAGCCCTGGGATTTTATTGTGGTCAAGGAACCGGAGGTGCGCCAGAAGGTGAAAGATGGCTTTGAGCTTGCCCATGCCGAGGCGGCTGAGATGTTCAGCGGTGCAAAACAGGATGCTTACCGCACCCTCAAACTTGAGGGAATTATGGAGTCACCGCTCGGCATCTGCGTCACCTGCGACCGCTCGCGCACGGGCGAGGTGGTGATTGGCCGAACAGCAAACCCTGAGATGGATCTCTACAGCTCGGTCTGTGCGGTGCAGAACCTCTGGCTTGCCGCGAGGGCTGAGAACCTCGGCGTGGGTTGGGTCAGCATTATCCATCACGACCATATCCGTAGGGCGCTTGGAATTCCTGATCACATTGTGCCGATTGCTTACTTGTGTGTCGGCTATGTGAGTTTTTTCCATGCAACGCCAGAGCTTGAGCAGGCAGGCTGGCTGCCGAGAATGGAGCTTGAAACGCTTGTCCACCACGAAACATGGTAGAGCCCGCTAAAAAGTATCGTTCGCTTGCGCTCTTCGGCACAGCTTCCGACGTTGGCAAAAGTATTGTCGCCACGGCGCTCTGCCGGATATTCAGCAATGCGGGGATTGATGTTGCTCCCTACAAGGCGCAGAACATGTCGAACAACTCCGGTGTCACCCCTGATGGCCTTGAAATCGGACGGGCGCAGATTGCCCAGGCCGAGGCGGCACGGGTTGTGCCAACCGCCGACATGAATCCGGTGCTCCTGAAGCCAAACTCCGACACGGGGGCGCAGGTGGTGCTTCAAGGAAAGGTGTGCAGCACCGAGACGGCCAAAGGCTATTTCAGGGATACCACCCTCTGGGCTAAGGCTGCCCGCGAAAGTCTCGATCGGCTCATGCAGCGTCACGAACTGGTGGTTATCGAAGGGGCGGGATCCTGCGCGGAGATGAACCTCTACGATCGTGATTTTGTCAACATGCGAACCGCCAAAGCGGCTGATGCCGCGGTGATTCTGGTGGCTGATATTGATCGCGGCGGTGTTTTTGCGCAGGTGGTTGGTACGCTTGCCGTGCTGCCGCCCGAAGATCGGGCGCTGGTGAAAGGGGTCATCATCAACCGTTTTCGCGGCGATATTGATCTCTTCCGTGACGGCATCAAAATGCTTGAAGGGATGACTGGCGTTCCTGTGCTTGGGGTTATCCCTTATTTCAGGGGTTTCACCATTGATGCGGAAGATGCTGTACCGCTTTCGGCGAAGGTTGACCCCTCCGGTGAACCAGAAGCGGGAAAGATCGGAGTTGCAGCCATCTATTTCCCTCATATTTCAAATTTTACCGATCTCTCGCCGCTTGAGCATGACCCTGCGGTTGCACTGCACTATCTCCACTATCCGCGCTCGCTGAAGGGATATAAAGTGCTCATTCTGCCTGGCTCAAAAAATGTGCGAGGTGATTTTGAGTGGTTGCAAAAGCTTGGCTGGGTTGATGAAATACAGGCCTTCAGGGAGCAGGGCGGAGTCATCATGGGCATCTGTGGAGGCTATCAGATGCTGGGTCGCTCTATTGCTGATCCGCATGGCATCGAGGGGCTTGCTGGAACCACCAGCACGCTTGGGCTGCTTGAGATTGAGACTGTGCTTGAGCAGGAGAAGTGCCTTGCCAATACCGTGGGTACCATCAATGGAACAACTGTTGAGGCATTCGGCTACGAAATTCATAACGGTCGGAGCAGCGTCGGCGCGGATTGCCGTCCCTTTATCAGCGTCTCCACCCGAAACAATCGCGCTGAGTGTGATGCTGATGGCGTGGTGAGCAGCGATGGAAAGGTGATAGGCACCTACTTTCACGGCATTTTCGATGAGCCTGCGGTCAAGGAGTGGTTTCTCACTCTTCTGGATCCCTCCTGGAGGCCGCTAAGGGCGGAGATGGGGCATCAGGAGAGCTATGAGCTGCTTGCCGACCACTTCCGTGAGCATCTTGATCTCAAAAAATTTTTTAACCTCGTTGGTTTGTTCACGGACGCTGAGTAGCGCGAAGCGCGTATAGAAGCGTAACCATTTTTCTTATTGACCATTATGAACTCTCTTTTTTATCACCAGCATGGTGGCGCAAGCATTAACTACGGCACTGATGCGCTTGATTTCAGCGTCAATATCAGTCCGATCTCTCCACCCATTGGCACTCTGACGCTCAACGATTTTGCGCTTCAGGCCTATCCATCAATTGATGGGAAGGGAATAAAGGATTTTTACAAGGCAAGGTTCGGGCTCAAGAACGCCATGGTGTTGCCGCTCAACGGCGCAATTGAGGGAATCTACCTGCTTCCACGTGCTCTCGGGCTTCGCCATATCCTGGCACTCTCACCCTCCTTTTACGAGTATGAACGAGCAGCAAGGATTGCCGGAGCGGAGGTAACATTTCTTCCACTGACGGCTGACAACGGCTTCCAGTTACCGGGGATCGAGCAGCTTGCCGAAGCCCTGCTTGCTGCCGATGCTTTTTTTGTGGCTAACCCCAATAACCCTACAGGTACGGAAGTGCCTCCCGAGATGATCATGGCACTTGCCAGCCGTTTTCCCGACAAGTGGTTTATTCTCGATGAGGCCTTTATCCAGTTTACCCCCGGCTTTCCGGATAACTCATTGATGTACCAGGTGATGGCACTGAAAAATGTGGTTGTGGTGCACTCGCTCACCAAATTCTACGCGCTTCCCGGTCTGCGGCTTGGGGCGGTGATTGCTCATCCTGATGTTATTGGCCGCCTGCTCTACTACAAGGAACCATGGACAGTCAATGCCATTGCCGAGTCAGTGGCCATGCTGCTGCTCAATTGCGGTGCCTACGAGGACGAGCTGAGCAACATGATTATTTCAGAACGGGAGCGCATAACAGCCCTCGTTTCAGGGATTGAGGGCATCCGCCTTGCCGGAGGTGCGGCCAACTTTTTTCTCGCACAATGGAATGGATCCTGCTCACTTGATGCTTTGTTCTCATGGCTTGCCGAACGTCAACTTCATGTTCGTGATTGCCGGAACTTCTCCGGTCTCGAAGAGAACTATTTCCGCTTTGCCATCAGACGGCCGGTTGAGAATGACCGCCTTTTGGATGCTCTGAGGAATTGTCTGAACCATGATTTACAGGATTTACAATGATGAACATGATTGGTGACGGGGTTGTGGCGGCGTATTGCAACGGTACCTTACGATAGTGAAGAAAAATCAAGGAATCGTGCTCATCATGCGAATCACGGTTTCAGACAATAAACGTTATGGAAACACCTGAGCTTCTTCTTCTGGGGGCATTCGCACTTGACCTTATCTTTGGCGACCCTCGTTGGATGCCCCACCCGGTGAGAGGAATTGGCTGGCTTGCATTGCAGACCGAGGCGGTGCTGAGGCGTACTGCTCTGCCTCTTCGGCTGGGAGGTATTCTTGCTGTGCTGGTTGTTGTCGGTGGTTCTGCCGGGATTGCCGGGTTGCTCGTGATGCTGGCAACGAAGGCGCATCCAGCGGCAGGTATGGCTGTGGCCATTTATCTTATGTACAGTTGCTTTGCCGTCAAGGATCTTGCGGGTCATGCCGAAGCGGTACGGCAAGCGCTTGATGCTGATGATATTGAGTTGGCGCGCAAGAAGGTCTCCTTTATTGTTGGTCGCGATACGGCGGCCTTGACTGCCAGCGGTATTGCACTTGCCGCAACCGAGAGTGTTGCAGAGAACAGCGTTGATGGTGTCACAGCACCTCTTTTTTATGCGCTGCTTTTCGGACCGGTCGGTGCCATTGCCTACAAAGCAATCAATACACTCGACTCCACCTTTGGCTATAAAAACGAACGCTATCTTGAGTTTGGCTGGGCTGCGGCCAGGCTGGATGATTGTGCCAACTATCTGCCAGCAAGAGTGACGGTTCTTGTCATCGCCCTCGCGGCGGCAATCAGTAAACTACAGGTTTATGATATCTTTCAGGCAGTACGTAAGGGTGCCAGACTTCATGCAAGTCCCAACGCCGGATATCCAGAATGCGCTTACGCCGGTGCGCTTGGTGTCACCTTTGGAGGTGGCAGAAGTTATGGCGGTGAGTTCCATAATTCTCCACTACTTGGTGTCAGAGCGGGGGAGTGTTCGTCGCTTACTATTCGCCAGAGTGTGAGGCTGATGCGGATGACGGCGGCGTTGTTTCTTGCTCTTGGAGTGGGGGTCAGGTTGCTTCTGCAAGCAATAATATGAAGATACAATAGATATGAGAAGGGAGCAACTGACAAGGGTTTACCGTATAGTCTGTAACCAGTTGCATAACGAGAAAAATAAATACATCGGATGAAGTGATAAATATGTACCTTGCTACTGTGCACTATTTCATTCATTATTGAAATCTATCACGATGGAAAATAGCAAGTCGTTAGCAGTATTTGAGAATAAGCAAATACGACGTTTTTATGATGAAGACACTGAAACTTGGTATTTTTCGGTTGTTGATATTATTGATGCATTGACGGATTCAGTAAATCCTACAGATTATTTAAAAAAGTTGAGAAGGCGTGATACAGAGTTAGGTGCCTACATAGGGACAAATTGTCCCCAGGTAGAAATGCTTACTCATGGCAAGAAGCGTATATTGAATCAATACAATGGTATGCAGAAACTAAAAATCCAGTAATTGATGTAAAATGAGCAGAATAAGAATAAAGAATTTTGGGCCAATCAAGGAAGGTTGTCAGGAGAATGATGGCTGGATTGATATAAAAAAAGTTACACTATTTATCGGTAATCAGGGTAGTGGAAAGAGTACCATAGCAAAGTTGATTTCAACATTTTCCTGGATGGAAAAAGCATTAACCCGAGGTGATTATAAACCAAAAGATTTTACAGATTACAATCGTTTCAGAAAGACCTATTGTGCTTATCATCGTCTTGAAAATTACTTTTTTGATATAAAGGGTAACGATATTGCGGAAATAGAGTTTCAGGGAGACTCTTATTGTTTTAAATATGCAGATGGGAATTTACTGATTAATGAAATTTCTGAAAGAGGTAACTATGCTTTGCCTCAAATAATGTATGTGCCATCCGAAAGAAATTTTATTGCCAATGTTAAAACCCCAAAAGCCTTAAAGCTTACATCTGATTCATTAGTTGAGTTTGTTACGGAATTCGACAATGCAAAAAATGAGATGAGAGGTGCTCTTAAATTACCTATAAATGAAGATGTTTATGTTGAGTATCAACAATTAAATGACATTGTCTATGTTAAAGGAAATAATTATAAAATTCAACTGATAGAGGCCTCATCAGGATTTCAGTCGATTGTCCCACTTTACCTTGTTTCAAGGTTTTTAGCAAACTCTGTAAAGAAACAATCTGACATTTCAAGCAATATGAGTAGCGAAGAGATGGAAAGATTTCGGAAGGGAGTTGAGGAGATATGGGCAAACGACTCACTGTCAGAAGAGCAACGAAGGGTAGCTCTATCGGTCTTATCCTCAAAGTTTAATAAAACGGCCTTTATTAATATAGTTGAAGAGCCAGAACAGAATTTATTTCCAGCGTCACAACGGGAAATACTTTATAGTTTACTGGAATTCAACAACATGAATACTCCAAACAGGTTAATTATTACAACGCACAGCCCTTACCTTATTAATTATATAACGCTTGCGATCAAAGCTCATGCCTTAAAGTGTAAAGTCACAACAGATGATCACTCTAAACGATTGAATGAGATTGTTCCTCTTGTGGCTACTGTTTCTGCCGATGAGATAGCAATTTATGAACTTGATGAGTTGCGTGGTTCAGTACGAAGGTTGAGCAGTTATGAGGGTATTCCATCAGACAGGAACTATCTGAATCAATATCTTGGTGCGGGCAATGAACTTTTTGACTCACTGCTTGCCATTGAAGAGGAGCTATGAGTGTAAATTATTTTCTGGCAGAGTGTCAGTTCATCACCAAAGCAAAGCGATTTGGTTTGGTTGATACTGAAGATCAATCACCGACAACAGTTTCTTTCGATAATGATGATCGCTGGAATGCGACGGTGATCAACAATAACTCAATCGAAATTCTTTTTACAGCGATTGATAATTGTATTGAGATATGGCGTGAAAGTGGAGAGATGGAGAGCCGTTGTGATGCCATGTTGATGTATGGTGTTACACTCAGCAATTCCCGATTTGGCTCGCACCCCTTGAATTCATTGGTGTTTAAAATTTGACTTTCGTAACATTTTGAGTATCAAAATATATTTTTTTGTATATTTCTGAAAACTGTCCTCTTCAAAGAT
>Ga0194060_10000268_pt1 | contig 37250 bp, 27 predicted proteins | sample SepL225m_MetaG_FD_163427 | JGI IMG/M metagenome (GOLD analysis project Ga0194060, IMG submission 163427) | Anoxic zone freshwater microbial communities from boreal shield lake in IISD Experimental Lakes Area, Ontario, Canada - Sep2016-L222-5m | ecosystem: Environmental > Aquatic > Freshwater >...
GTTCCGGGATGCGGTGGCCGCCGGCGGCGTGGTGCGCGGATTTGCCGTGCCGGGTGGCGGGGCGTTTTCGCGCAAGCAGCTCGACGGGCTGGCCGAGCAGGCGAAAGCCGCCGGAGCAGGAGGCCTCGTCTGGGCGAGACGCAGCGGCGACGCCGTCCAGAGTTCGGCGCTCAAGGCCGCTGGCGAGACCGCGATTCGCGCCGCGCTCGATCTGGCTGGCGCCGGCGCCGCCGATTTGCTGCTGATGGGCTGCGGGCCGGCCGACGCCACTTCGAAGGTGCTCGGCCACCTGCGCCTGAGCATCGCCCGAGAGCAGGGCTGGCTCAAGAGCGACGACTTCGTCTTCACGTGGGTCGTCGACTTTCCGCTCTTCGAATGGGACGAGGAGGAGAAGCGCTGGGCGGCGATGCACCATCCGTTCACCTCGCCGATCGAGGCGCACATGGATCAGATGGAGCAGGACCCCGGAGGCGTGCTCGCGCAGGCGTACGACCTGGTGCTCAATGGCAGCGAGATTGGCGGCGGCAGCATCCGCATCCACGACACCCTCCTGCAACAGCGCATGTTCCGGACCCTCGGCATCAGCGACGAGGACGCGAAACTGCGCTTCGGCTTCTTTCTCGAAGCCCTCGAATACGGCACGCCTCCCCACGGCGGGATCGCGCTCGGCGTCGATCGCATCATCGCGCTTCTGGCGGGGGAGCCGTCGATCCGCGACGTGATGGCCTTTCCCAAGACCTCCCAGGCCGTCGATCTGATGTCGGGAGCGCCGTCCACCGTCGACGCCAGACAGATGCGCGACCTGCGGCTGCGCTCCGAAGCGTGATGGCCGACCAGACGCGCACCATCGCGCTGCCGCACGAGGGACTCGAGGCGGTGTTCGGGGCGTTCGACGACAACCTCCGGTTTATCGAATCATCGGCCCGGGTGCGCCTCAGCACGCAAGGGCATGAGGTGCGGGTCGAGGGCGAGGTCGCCGACGTGGACCGCGTCGAGCGGCTGCTCGCGCAGTTGGCGGCGCTGCAGCAGGAGGGCTACCGCATCGCGAACGGCGACGTCAAAACGGCGTGGGACCTGCTGGCGCAGGATCCGGCCGTCAATCTTCGCGATTACTTCCTCAAGGCGACGCCGCGCACTACGGGACGCCGGCAGGTGGTCGCCAAAAGCATCAACCAGCGGAAGTACCTCGAGGCGATCGACCGGTTCGACATCGTGTTCGGCGTGGGGCCGGCCGGCACCGGCAAGACCTATCTGGCGATGGCCCAGGCGGTGTCGTGTCTGCTGGCCAAGAAAGTGAGCCGGATCGTGCTCGCGCGCCCCGCGGTCGAGGCCGGTGAGCGCCTCGGCTTTCTCCCCGGCGATCTGCAGGAGAAGGTCAACCCGTACCTGCGGCCGCTCTACGACGCGCTCTACGACATGCTGGACAGCGAGCGGGTGGTGCGCCTCATCGAGCGGGGCACCATCGAAATCGCGCCGCTGGCCTTCATGCGTGGCCGGACGCTCAACGACGCATTCGTCATTCTGGACGAAGCGCAGAACACCACCTCCGAGCAGATGAAGATGTTCCTCACGCGTCTCGGATTCGGATCCAAGGCGGTGATCACCGGCGACATCACGCAAATCGATCTGCCGGTCGGAAAGACGTCGGGCCTGATCGAAGCGCTCCGCGTGGTGGGGCAGGTCGAGGGCTTAGCCTTCGTCCACTTCGACGACCGCGATGTCGTCCGGCACAAGCTGGTACAGGCGATCGTGAAGGCCTACGAGGCGTACTCTGCCGTCGGCAATGCGGGAAAGCGCACGGACTGATGCCCGTGACGGGTGCGCGCCCGGTTCGACGCGGTGGCGTGACGGTCGAGGTGACGTGCCGCACTCGCCGTGTGGTGCGGGCGCCGGGCCTGGCCGCGTGGGTTGCGCGGGTAGCGCCGGCAGGCATGCGCGGCGAGATCTGTGTGGCGCTGGTGGGCGACGCCCGCGTGCGGTCGCTCAACCGTTCGTTTCGGGGCGTCGATCGAGTGACCGACGTGTTGTCATTTCCAGCCGGGGATGACGGCGGCCACCGTGGCGGCCAGGGTGGTGGGCGGCTGGCGCCGGCTCCATTCCTCGGCGACATCGTCATTGCGTTGGGCGTGGCGGCGCGGCAGGCAAAAGTTGGCGGATACGCGTTGTCCACAGAACTTCGCGTGCTGGCGCTGCATGGCCTGCTGCATCTGGCTGGGTACGATCACGAACAGGATCAGGGTGAGATGGCACGATTGGAAATGCGATTGCGACGAAGGGGCGGGCTGCCCGAAGGGTTGATCGAGCGGGCCAGGCAGGACGCGCTGCCAGCCGGGAAAGGGCGTTTGTGAGCAAGGCTGGCATGGTCGCGCTGGTGGGTCGCCCCAACGCGGGCAAATCCACGCTGCTCAACGCGGTGGTCGGCACCAAGATCGCGATTGTGTCGGATAAGCCCCAGACCACCCGTACCCGCATCGTCGGCGTGCGCAATCTTCCGGCCGGCCAAATCGTCTTTGTCGACACCCCCGGCATCCATCGGCCGCTCCACCGCATGAATGTCCGCATGGTAGACGTGGCGGTGCAGAGCATGAATCACGCCGACCTGGTCTGCCTGGTCGCCGACGCTAGCGAGCCTGTCGGCGGTGGCGACGAATATCTCGCCGGTCTGGTCGCGAAGGTGACCGCGCCTGTGCTGCTCGCCCTCAACAAGATCGACGTCATCGAAAAGACCGCGCTGTTGCCGCAGATGCAGCGATGGGGGCGGCTCGCGCGGTTCGCCGAGATCGTGCCCATCTCGGCGCTCACCGGCGAGAACGTCGACCGGCTGAGCGAGGTGTTTCTTCAGCATCTGCCCGAAGGCGAACCTTTGTATCCGGCCGATTTCGTCACCGACCAGCCCGAACGGGCCTACGTGGCGGAACTGGTCCGCGAGAAACTCCTGCAGCACACGCGCGACGAGTTGCCGTTTACCAGCGCCGTGCTGGTCGATCACATCGAAGAGACCGAGAGCCGCGGCCTGATGCGGATCTACTGCACGATCGTCGTGGACCGCGAGTCCCAGAAACCGATTGTGATCGGCAGGGCCGGCAGCATGGTCAAACAGATCGGGACCGAGGCCCGCCACGAGCTTGAGTCATTCTTTGGCACCAAGGTCTTTCTCGATCTGCGCGTCAAGACCCGGGCCGGCTGGCGGGAGGATTCGCGCGTGCTCGACCAGTTGGGCGTGATCGACGAGTAGCGGCCCTCGCGACGCGGCCCCCGATGCGTTTTTGTGAGGCGCTTTCTTGATGAGATTTCTTGAGGCGGCTTCCCCCAGAGGCGTGGTTTGACGGTCGAGGCCGCAATCAAAGCAGGATAGAATACGTAGAGGCGTGCGCTCCCCCCCGCGCACCAGCCTCCGGTGATGCCGCTTTATACGACTGACGCGATCATTCTTCGCACCTACAAACTCGGCGAGGTCGATCGCATCGTCGTGTTCCTGACGCGGGACCGCGGCAAACGAAGGGGCGTGGCGCACGGCGCCAGGCGGATGCGCTCGCGGTTCGGCGGGGCGCTGGAGCCGATGACTCGGGTCGGGGTGACGTATTTCGAGAAGGAAAGCCGCGATCTGGTGTCGCTCAACTACGCCGAGGCGATCAGTTCGCCGTTGATGTCGGCCGGAGGCGAGGGGCTGGGGTACGCTGGGTACTTCGCCGAGTTGATCGACGAATGCGCCCAGGAGGCGGACCCCAACGAGACGTTATACCGGCTCGGCAGTGCCATGGTGGACGCCCTGGTGGCGGGCACGCCGGTGGAACCGCTGGCCCGCTACTTCGAGTACTGGCTGTTGCGGCTGCAGGGTGTGTACCCGTCGGTGCTGGCGTGTGCGGCGTGCGGGGCCGCACTGGGCCGCGACGGGGCGACGGCGGCGGTGCTGATGCCTGGCGATCATCAGTACTTGTGCGCGGGGTGCGCCAGGACGACGGCGGGAAGCGCGGTGGCGCTGTCGGGGGAATCGGTGGCCTTTCTCCGCGCGGCGGGGACGATGCCGCCGGGACGGATTGCGGCGGCCGTGGTGTCGGAGCGGGCGCTCAGGGAACTCGAGATCGTGCACCGTTCCTTGATCGCCACGCATCTGGAAAAGGAACTCAAGTCGGTGCGCGTGTTGCGCGAGATGCGCGGGCGAGCCTGACGGCGGATGGTGGCGACAACAATCCTGTGACTTTCCAAGACCTCATCTCGAAGCTCTCTCAATTCTGGGCGTCGCAAGGCTGCCTCATTCAGCAACCGCTCGACCTGGAGGTCGGCGCCGGCACGTCGCACCCCGAAACCATCTTGCGCGTACTCGGACCGAAACACTGGAACGTGGCATACGTGCAGCCGTCGCGGCGGCCCGATGACGGGCGGTTCGGCCAGAACCCGAACCGGCTGTTCAAGCACCACCAGTTCCAGGTGATCATGAAGCCGGCGCCCGACGAAATCCAGCCGCTCTACCTGCAGAGCCTCGAAGCGTGCGGCATCGAACCGCGTCAGCACGACATCAGGTTTGAGGAAGACAACTGGGAGTCGCCGACCCTCGGCGCCTGGGGGATCGGCTGGCAGGTGATGCTCGACGGCCTCGAAATCTCCCAGTTCACGTATTTCCAACAGGTGGGCGGCATCGACCTGGCTCCCGTGTCGGTCGAGATCACGTACGGCCTGGAGCGGATCGCGATGTTCCTCCAGCGCGTCGACAACGTCTACGACCTGAAGTGGGCGCCCGGCGTGAGCTACGGCGACGTGCGCCTGCGCGACGAGATCGAACAGTCGACATACGCGTTCGGGCAGGTGGACATGCCCCGCGAGGCTTTCGTCGGGCTGCACCGGGATCTGTTCGACAAGTATTTCGGGTTCTCGGAGGTGCTGTTGCGATCGGGGCTGGTGCTGCCCGCGCTGGAGCACTGCTTGAAGTGCTCGCATCTGTTCAACGTGCTCGACGCCAGCGGCGGCATCGGGGTGACGGAGCGAACATCTTACATTTTGAGGGTGCGGCAACTGGCGGTGGCGATCGCGAAGGCGTACGCCGAAGGCGAGGCCGGAACGGCCGACACTGTCATCTCCGGCGTGGTGTGAGACCTGTATGGACCGTGAGTTGCTGATCGAAATCGGGTGCGAGGAAATTCCGGCGAGCTGGCTTCCGCCGCTCACCAGGCAAATCGCCGAGCGCACCGCTGCGCGGTTGACCGAATTGCGCCTGATCCCGGAGGCTCCCGTTGAAAGTTACAGCACGCCTCGGCGGCTGGCCGTGCGCGTGACCCGGATCGCCGAGCGGCAGACCGATCTCGAAGAGCTCCTGATGGGGCCGCCGGTGGCCGCCTCGTTCGGCAAGGACGGTCAGCCGACGCCTGCGGCGACCGGGTTTGCCCGCAAGAACAGCGTCGAGGTCGGCGGCCTCGAGCGAGTCGAGACGCCGAAGGGGGTCTACCTGGCGTTCAGGAAACAGGTGCGGGGCAAGACTGCGGTGGACGTGTTGCCAGACGTGTTGACCGGCGTGCTGAGGGATCTCACCTTTCCCAAGCAGATGCACTGGGACGCCAGACTCGACGACGGGCGAGGCGAGTTGCTGTTCGGTCGTCCGATTCGCTGGCTGTTGTTTCTGTACGGCGGCCGCGTAGTGCCGTACGGCATCGGCCGCCTCGCGGCGGCGCAGTCTGGGTTGGTGCAGGAGATTCGTTCGGGCGCCGTCACCTTTGGTCATCGATTCCTGGCGACCAGCGGTCGGGCGGGGCATGCGATCAAAGTGCGTTCGTTCGACGAGTACAAGAGCCGGCTGGCCGAACACTTCGTGATCCTCGAACGCGAGGAGCGGCACGCGAAGATTGCCCGCGAACTCGATGCGCACGCGCGCCGGGTCGGCGGACACGTCAGCCAGGCGGCGGCGACCCAGTCGAGGCTCCTGCACGAGGTGCCAGACCTGGTCGAGTACCCGTCGGTGGTGGCCGGCAGCTTCGCGGTCGAGTTCCTGCAGTTGCCCGAAGAAGTGCTGACCACGACGATGATCCACCACCAGCATTTTTTCCCCGTGGTCAACGATCAGGGGCGGCTGCTGCCGGCGTTCCTGGCGGTGGTCAACACCGAGCCGGCCGATGCGCGAACCATAGCCGGCAATCTGGAGCGGGTGCTGGTTGCCCGCCTGCGGGATGCGAGATTCTTCTGGGACGCCGATCGCCGCACGCCACTCGAAGCGCGGTTGCCCCGGCTCAAGACGATTTTGTTTCACAAGCGGCTTGGCAGCTATCGCGCCAAGGCGGAGCGTCTCGAAACGCTGGCGGGGTGGGTGGCGGGCGAACTGTTCAACATGCCCGGCGCCGTGTCGGCCGCGCGGCAGGCGGGACGCCTGGCCAAAGTGGACCTCGCCACCGACATGGTGCGCGAGTTGACCGAATTGCAGGGCACCATGGGGGGCGTGTACGCCCGCGAAGAGGGCCTGAGCGAAGAGGTCTGGCGCGCCATTTATTATCACTACCTGCCGGTCGGCGTCGAAGCCGACGCGCCGCCGTCGCGGACCGAGTTACGGTCGGCGGCCGTCACCTGGGCCGCCGTGTCAGTGGCGGACAAACTCGACACGGTGATTGGGCTGATCGCCGCCGGTGAGCGTCCTACCGGGACGCGAGACCCGTATGGCCTTCGCCGGCAGTCTCAGGGGCTGTTGCGCACGCTGGTTGATCTGCCCGAGTTGACGGGCCTCGAATGTCCGATTCCGATGGATCGGCTGATCGCGGAGGCGCGCGCCGGTGTGGGTGTGCTCGAGAGCCGAGACGACGAGCCCGACGCCTGGCAGAAGGTGGCGACCACGTTTCTGGTGGATCGCCTGCGGTACATCTTTGAGCAGCGCGGCTTCGCCTACGACGAGCTCAACGCGGTGCTGGTCGGACAGGATCGGGTGCCCGATCCGCTCGATGCGCGGCGGCGGCTCGAAGCGCTGCGCGCCACGCGCGGGTCGGCGGATTTCGAAGCGCTGGCGGTGGCCTTCAAGCGCGTCAAGAACTTGTCTCGCGAGCTCAAGCGCCCGCCCGTCGAGCGGCTCGACCGCCTGACCGAGCCGGCCGAAGTGGCGCTGGCATCCGAGATCGCCGAGCGCGCGGCGCAGATACGCGGGGCGGTTCGATCGCGGCACTACGATCAGGCATTTCGCATCGCGGCCGGGTTTCGTCCAGCGGTGGACAAGTTCTTCAGCGACATCTTCGTGATGGTGGACGATGGCGAGCTGCGAGATCAGCGGCTGAGCCTGTTGAGCACCTTGCGCGACCTGCTGCTCGAATTGGCAGACATTTCTGAAATTGTCCCCAAGACCTCAGTCATAACCTCGATGGAGTGAACGCAATCATGGCCAAGAAGACCGCCAAAAAGACCGCCAAGGCGACTGCCAGCAAGAGCGCGAAGAAGACTGCCCACAAGCGCGCGAAGAAGACCGCCAGGAAGTCGGCGAAGACCACCGCGAAGACGGCGCCCAAGTCGCCTGTGAAGAAGGGGCCGACGTCGACGGCGCCGAAGAAGAGCGCGCCGGCTCCCAAAAAGGTCGTGTCGGCGCCGAAGAAGAACCCGACGAACACAATCGCACCGAAGACGATCGCGCCGACCAAGACCGCGCCGGCCAGGAGCCTGCCGAAAACACTTGCGCCGAAGGCGAAGGTTCGGGCCACCTCCGCACCCGCCGCGAAGTACGTCTTCTCGTTCGCGGCCGGGAAGGCGGAAGGCAATCGCACGATGAAGGACGTGCTCGGCGGCAAAGGCGCAGGCCTCGCCGAGATGACCAACGCGGGCTTGCCGGTGCCGCCCGGATTCACGATCTCCACCGCAGCCTGCAACCTCTGGCACGACGCGGGTCGGCGACTGCCGCAGGCGATCGAGGACGAGATGATGGCCCACGTGCGGAAGCTCGAGCGCGTGGCGGGATCGACGTTCGGATCGACGACCAATCCGCTGCTGGTGTCGGTGCGGTCTGGCGCGAAGTTTTCGATGCCGGGCATGATGGATACGATTCTCAATCTCGGCCTCAACGATGCGGCCGTCGAGGGCCTGAAGGCCCGCACCGCCAACGGTCGGTTCGCCTTCGACAGCTATCGGCGGTTCATCCAGATGTACGGCAACGTCGTGCTCGAGATTCCGAAGGAGAGATTCGAACACGAGTTCGACGCGGTCAAGCAAGCCAATGGTGCGCGGTTCGACACCGACCTGGGCGAAGATCAGTTGCGCGAGGTCGTGGCGCGGTACATGGGGGTGATCAGGCACGAAACGAAAGCCGAATTCCCGCAGGATCCGCTCGTGCAGTTGCGCGGCGCCCGTGACGCGGTGTTTCGTTCCTGGAACAACGAACGGGCCATCACGTACCGCCGCATCTATGAGATTCCCGATCACATCGGCACCGCGGTCAACGTGCAGAAGATGGTGTTCGGCAACTCGGGCGATCGATCGGCGACCGGCGTCGGCTTTACGCGCAACCCGGCGACCGGCGCCCGCGAGTTCTTCGGCGAGTTCCTCATCAACGCCCAGGGCGAGGACGTCGTCTCGGGTGTCCGCACGCCTCGGCCGATCACCGAACTGGCCGACGTGATGCCGAAGGCGTACGCCCAGTTGCGCGACTTTACGACGCGACTGGAGCGGCACTACAAGGACATCCAGGATTTCGAGTTCACCATCGAAGACGAAACGCTGTTCATGCTGCAGACCCGCAGCGGCAAGCGCACCGGCTACGCGGCGGTCTGCATCGCAACCGATTTCGTCGCCGAAAAGCTGCTGAAGCCGGCCGAGGCCCTGCTGCTGGTCGAGCCCGCGTCGCTGTCGCAGCTGTTGTCGCCGGTGTTCGATCCGGCCGAGTGGAAGAAACTGCCGGTGGTGGCCAAGGGGTTGCCGGCATCGCCCGGCGCGGCGTCAGGCCAGGTCGTGTTCAGCGCCGAGCAGGCCGTGGCGTGGACCGAACAGGGCCGGAGCGTCCTTCTGGTCCGGAAGGAAACCGTGCCCGACGACATTCACGGCATGGAAGTGGCGCAGGGCGTGCTGACCGCGACCGGCGGCATGACCTCGCACGCAGCGGTGGTGGGGCGTCAGATGGGCCGGCCGTCGGTGGTGGGCGCGGGTGCGCTCGAGATCGACGAGAAGGCCAAGGTGTGCTCGGTGGCCGGACACACGATTCACGAAGGCGACTATGTGTCGTTTGACGGACTGACCGGGGAGGTCAAGCTGGGCCAGGTCGCGACCAAGCCCAGTGAGATTCTTCAGGTGCTGGCGGGCGAGATGCAGGCCGCCGATTCCGATATCTACCAGCGGTTCAGCACGCTGCTCGGCTGGGCCGACAAGGTCCGCACGCTCGGCATCCGTGCCAACGCCGATCAGCCCGATCAATCCGAGCTGGCGTACGCCTTCGGGGCGCGCGGGATCGGCCTGTGCCGCACCGAGCACATGTTCTTCGGCGAAGGGCGCATCGAAAAAGTCCAGCGGATGATCCTGGCCGACAACGAGCAGGATCGCCGCGCGGCGCTCGCCGAGTTGCTGCCGCTGCAACGCGCGGACTTCTATGGCGTGTTCAAGGCCATGCACGGCGAGCCGGTCACCATTCGGACGATCGATCCGCCGCTGCACGAGTTCCTGCCGAAGCGCGAAGACCTCATGGTCGACATCGCCAGGCTCGACGCCACCGGCAGCAACCCGGCCGAGCTGGCCGAGAAACGGACCTTGCTGCACCGGGTCGAGCAGTTGCACGAGTTCAACCCGATGCTGGGCCATCGAGGCGTCCGCCTCGGCATCACCTATCCGGAAATTACCGAGATGCAGGCGCGGGCCATCTTCGAGGCCGCCTGCCAGCTCGCCAAGGAAGGGTTCAAGGTGACGCCGGAAGTCATGATTCCGCTGGTGGGTCTGGTCAAGGAGCTTCACGACCAGAAGGTGATCGTCGATCGCGTTGCCGCCGACGTGATGAAGGAGCAGGGCGTCAAGATTACGTATCTGGTGGGCACGATGATCGAGGTGCCGCGCGGTGCGGTGACCGCCGACCAAATCGCCGTGGAAGCGCAGTTCTTTTCGTTCGGCACCAACGACCTGACGCAGATGACGTTCGGGTTCTCGCGTGACGATATCGGGAAGTTCCTCGGCAGCTATCTCGAGCGCAAGATCATGGAACGCGATCCGTTCCAGTCGATCGACACGGTCGGCGTCGGCCAGCTGGTGGCGATGGCGGTGGCCAAAGGGCGCCAGGCGCGGCCGGACATCAAACTGGGTATCTGTGGTGAGCACGGCGGCGACCCGTCGTCGATCCACTTTTTCCACAAGGTCGGGCTCAACTACGTGAGCGCGTCCCCGTACCGGGTGCCGGTGGCGCGGCTCGCCGCCGCCCACGCCGCCCTGTCGGTCAAAGTCGGCGACTAGCTATCTTGTGGGGTCAGATCCAAAACACAGCATTTTCCGTCCGTGTGGATCCAGGACATTGGAAAATGCTGCGTTTTGGATCTGACCCCATTTCTGAGCGGTGAAGGTGCGATGGCCAAGATTCGTCAGCTCCCGGCGGCGCTTGCCAATCAAATCGCGGCGGGCGAAGTGGTCGAGCGGCCTGCGTCGGTCGTCAAGGAATTGGTCGAGAACGCGCTCGACGCCGGCGCGTCGCGCATCACGGTGGCCATCGACCTGGGCGGCAAGAAGCTCATCCGCGTCGAAGACGATGGGGAAGGGATGGCGCCCGACGACGCGCGCCTCTCGATCGAACGCCACGCGACCAGCAAGATCGCGTGCGCCGAGGATCTCGAAGCCATTCACACCATGGGATTCCGGGGTGAAGCGCTGCCCAGCATCGCGTCGGTTTCCCACCTGGTGCTGCGAACACGCACGCGCGACCGGGACGCGGGGACCGAACTGCGCGTCAATGGCGGGACGCTGGCGTCGGTGACCGAAGTCGGCATGGCGCCGGGGACCGTGATCGAAGTGGCAGACCTGTTTTACAACTTGCCGGCCCGCCGCAAGTTCCTCAAGTCCGATGTCGCCGAGTCCACCCAAGTGTCGAGGATGGTCACCCAGCTGGCGCTGGCCAACCCGACAGTCGGACTGGCCCTCACCAGCGGTCCTCGCACCCTGCTGCGTTGTCCGCCAGCCGGCGGTCTCGACGATCGCTTCTATCAGATTTACGGCGAGCGGCCCGATCTGGTGCCGGTGCACAAAGAAGCCGGAGGGCTTCGCATCCGGGGGTTCATCGCGGCGCTGGCCGAACAGGGCCCGACCCGCGGCGCGCAGCAATTCTTCGTCAACCACCGGATTGTCAAGGACCGGACGATCGCCCACGCCGTGATTCACGCCTACGCCTCGGCCACGGCGAAAGAGCGGAGTCCCGAGACGCATCTGTTCATCGAGATGCCCGCCGAGTCGGTCGACGTCAACGTGCATCCGACGAAGGCCGAAGTGCGGTTCCATCAGCAGTCGCTTGTCCACGAGGTCGTGCGCCGCGCGGTGCAGGAGTCGCTAGGATCGGGTCCGGCGCCCGATTTGCGGCTTTCCCCGGAAAGCGCCGCGGTGCGATCGATCAACCTGTCGCTGCCGAGTTTGATGTCGGGCATGCAGGGCACGACGCCAGGTCTGGCTGATTCGTCGCGTGCCGGCACCCCACCTCCCGGTGAGATGGGCACCAGCACACTGCCTGCCGTGGGCGACGCACTCTTCCAGCCGGCAGACCACGGGCGGCCGTCCGGATCGTCCGACACGGTCTCGGCCCTCAAGCCGCTGCTGCCGCTCGGCCAGTTCCGCCACACCTTCATCATCGCCGTCGACGACGAGGGCATCGCGGTGATCGATCAGCACGTCGCACACGAACGCGTCCTGTACGAGCGCATCATGACGAGGCTGACCACCGGCCCGCTCGAGAGCCAGCGGCTGCTGACGCCGCTGCTGCTCGACCTGCCGCCCGACGCGCGGTCGGCGCTGGTGGCCCACGCGGCCGAACTGCACCAGTGCGGGTTCGACGTGGAGGAGTTCGGGCCAACCAGCGTGCGCGTCACCGCGATGCCGGCGCTGTTGGGACGTGAGCAGGGCACCGCGTCGCTCCAGGCGCTGTCTCAGGATCTGGATGGGCTCGGCGGCAGCGTGCCCGTGCACGATCACCTGCGCCAGATGGCGGCGACCATGGCGTGTCATGCCGCGGTCAAAGCCAACGACCCGCTCACCCACGACAAGATGCGGCACATCCTCGAAGAGTTGCGGCAGACAGCCTACTCGACCGTGTGCCCGCACGGCCGGCCGGTGATGTTGCGGCTCTCGCGGCGCGAAGTCGAGAAGAACTTTCAGCGGATCTAGTGGCCCGTCCCAGCTGAATCGATCGCGCCTTCCGCGCGGGGCATCCCGCCTCGCGGCGTTGCTCAACCCTCACATACTCGCGGTATGCTCGCGTGTCGCGCCTGGGCTATCCGGGCGTCGCGCTCCGGACTCCACGACCCATTCAGCTGAGACCGGCCACCAGGTGAAAGGCCGAAGCTGCGGGTCCAGCCACCCCATCAGGCCTCCGGCTGCCGATCGGCATTCTCCAACCCTGCCGCACGACACACCGGCGGCGAGCCGGGCCTGGTGCAAACACTATGTCTGCGTGATGCCCAGCCAGGTCGTTCTTCCAAGGCCGGTGACGACCGGATAGCACGTCCAGTGCAGCACCACGAACGAGCCATCCTTGCGCCGGTGCGTCAGTTCCTGGGTAAAAGGGAGATCGGCCGCGAAGCGCTTCGCCAGCATTCCCGCGAACTGCGTCTCCACAATCATCGACGACGGCTGCCCGACCAGCTCTCTCGGGTCGTAGCCCATCATCGCCGCGAGGCAGCGATTACAGCCGGTGATCACGCCGCCCGAAATGGTCCCCACGCCGATGTTCTCGTTGAACATGAGGTTGAGGCCGTCGCTTTCGGTGCGCGTGGGCGTCACTGCGCGCGTATGTGGCTGCGGCAGCTGCGCGAACAGATCCTCCGGGGTCGCCAAGCCGAACGCCGTCGCCAGTTTTTGAAGTGTTTCGCGCTCGTAGTTGGTCTTGCCGTGTTCAACCGAACAGATCGTAAACACGCTCAATCGCGCCCGTTCAGCCAGCTGGGCTTGCGTCCAGCCCCGCTGTTTCCGCTGAGACTTGACGAATTCACCCAGCGTCGCCATGGGCGAATTATTCTCCAGCGACAGCGGTCATAGCAAGCATTGTGACAAGAGCGTGAAAATATCAGGCAAGGCTATTAATCATAGTTATATCTTGATTAGGCGCGTGCTACGGCAGTAATATCCAGCCTTGCTGTTGAGAATATCTGCCTTGATGTTGCGGTCAGGCTTGACGCGATCGTGGGTGTATCTTTCGAGCGACATCGTGTCAGTTCACCGCCGACATTCGCGTGTGAGGCTGGCAGATTCGTCGAGTTAACCGGCTCTTCGGCGTTGATTGTGATGCGCGATACCGCCCCCTCCCACACCCCAGTAGTGCCTCCGCCGGCCGGCGGGCCTGACCCTTCCGACTCGCGGCTTCAGGGCTGGAAGGCGATTTCGACGTACTTCGGGATGAGCGTGCGGACCGTGCAACGTTGGGAGCGCGAGTTCGGCTTGCCGGTTCGGCGGCCCGGCGTCGGGCGCAATCCGGTGGTGTACGTGGTGATGGGCGAGGTCGAACAGTGGCGGGCGCGAACCGAGTCGCTAGCGGCCGGATGGAAGCGCGAAGCCACCACGAGGGCGGCCGACTATCCCGGCCATCCAGACCGTCGCGACCATCCCGACCGTCGCGACCATCCCGACCATCCCGCGCAGCCCGAGCCGCCGGACCCCGCCACCTCGCCCGCGGCCGTTGCGATCGGGCGTGCGGGGCAGCACCTGGACTCGCGCCTGGCAGCGGTTCTGCGGTCGGGGCTGCGGCTGATGCGACGGGCGTCGGCGGCCGTTGTCACCCTGCTGGTCGCCAGTTTCCGCCAGTGACCCACGCGCCTGGTTCATCAGGGGCGACGTTTGCGTTTGAGTTCGGTCCACCCATCGAGCCTGCGCTTCAATTCCTTCTCGAATCCCCGGTCGGTCGGTTCGTAGTATTTCCGTCCTGACAGGTTTGCGGGCAGGCAGTCCATACCCGTGACGGCGTCGGCCTCGTCGTGCGCGTACTGGTAGCCTTTTCCGTACTCGAGCGACTTCATCAGCCTGGTGGGCGCGTTGCGCAGATGGAGCGGGACCGGTTCGGCCCGATCGGCGTGCGCGTCGGCCGCGGCCTTCTGGTACGCGCGATACACGGCGTTACTCTTGGGGGCTGTCGACAGATACGTCACCGCCTGGGTGAGGGCGGTGTTGGCTTCGGGCATGCCGATAAAATGAACCGCCTCTTTGGTGGCCACCGTGACGGCGAGGGCCTGGGGATCTGCGTTGCCGACGTCCTCGGATGCGAATCGCACGAGCCGGCGTGCGATGTACATCGGGTCTTCGCCGGCCTCCTGCATTCGCGCCAGCCAATAGACAGCCGCATCGGGATCGCTGTTGCGCATGGATTTGTGCAGGGCCGAGACCAGGTTGTAGTGCTCGTCGCCGGCCTTGTCGTAGATGAGCGCGCGACGGGCGACCGACGACTGCAGGAACGCCTCGTCGACACGGCCACGCCCGTCCACCACGGGGGCCGCCCCGGCGGCGAACTCGAGCAGATTCAGCGCCACCCGTGCGTCGCCGTTGGCGTAGCGGGCGATGGCCGCCAGCGCGGTGGGCTCGACATCAACCGGGTCGGCGCCCAACCCACGGCCGACATCGCTCATGGCCCTGGCGAGCACCGTCAGCAGGTCGTTCTCCGTCAGGGCTTGCAGGACGAACACCTGCGATCGGGACAGCAGCGGCGCGTTCACTTCGAATGACGGATTCTCGGTGGTTGCGCCGATGAGCACGATGTCGCCGCCCTCGACGCGCGGAAGGAACGCGTCCTGCTGCGCCTTGTTGAAGCGGTGGATCTCGTCGACAAACAGGATCGTGCGACGGCCCCGCGCGTGGCGCGCGCGTTCGGCTTCGGCCATCACCTCTTTGATTTCCTTGATGCCGGCGAGCACCGCAGAAAAAGCGATGAAGTGGGCCTGCGTCGACTCGGCGACCAGGCGGGCGAGGCTGGTTTTGCCCGTGCCGGGCGGTCCCCACAGGATCACCGACTGCAGCAGGTCGCGCTCGATGGCTTCGCGCAACGGCCGTCCGGGCCCGAGCAGCCCTTCCTGCCCCACGTATTCGGCGAACGATCGCGGCCGCATGCGCTCGGCGAGCGGAGCACGGCCGGCTTGCGAGGTCGGGTGCTCGCCCGCGAACAGGTCGTCGGTGCTCACGTGCGCCTCGCGGCCTGGCGCTGCCGCTGCGCCTCGAACAGGATGATCCCGGTAGCGACCGCGACGTTCAGCGACTCGACCGGCGGAGCCATCGGGATCCGGATGCGGAGATCGGCGGCTGCCGCCACCGCTGGCGACAATCCGCCGCCTTCGCCTCCCATCAGCAACAGCAGGGGCCGGGTAAGGTCCACGTCGAACACATCGCGTCCGTCCACTGGCGTGGCGGCCACCACAGCCAGGCCGAGGGCGCGGGCCGCCTCAAGCAGTCCAGCGAGCGAGGGTGCCGCCGCGACCGGCAGGCGAAAGACGCTTCCCATCGATCCGCGGATGGCCTTCCAGCTGAGAGGATCGGCCGATTGTCCGGCCCGGACGACGCCGGTGGCGCCGGCGGCCTCCGCGGTTCTGATCATCGCACCCAGGTTGCCAGGATCCTGCACGTCGATCGGCGCGACGACCATCGCCGGCGTTGCGCGCAACACGGGGTCGATCTCACCGAGTCTCATCGTCGCGATGGCGACGATGCCCGAGGGCGTCCGGACCGGGCTGGCGGCGGCGATCGCATCCGCGCTGGCGTCGAACAGGTTGGCGCCTGCGCAGGCGAGACGATCCACCAGACCGGCCACGTCGGGGCGGTGGAGCAGGTCGGTGTCGATGGCGACGCTCAGGTTCTCGAGGCCGCACCCGAGGGCTTCCTGGACCAGGTGCGTCCCGTCGAGCAAGATCTCGCCGGTCAGGGAATCGTATCCCCTGGCCAGCGCGCGGCAGCGCTGTATGAATCGATGCTGGCGGCTTCGGATTGACGTCACGGCACTACCGGGCCGCTTCCCGGCCCCGGTAGAGGATAGCAGATATGCTAGACTCGACGTTTCGGGTCCCGATGTCGCGGGCCCCCAGGTTGATGAGCGCGATCGGGCGCGACGGGATGGCGGACGGGAGCCCTCATGGCGGGAAATACGCACGAAAAGAAGAGCAAAGAAGAGGGCATGAAGGCGCGGATCCTCAAGCGCCTCGAGGACGAATCCCAGGAACTGGACCGTGAATTGCGGACCGAGTTACCGAAGGAAATCCAGCGCGCCCGCGAACTGGGCGATCTCAGCGAGAACGCCGAGTACCAGGCGGCCAAAGAACGCCAGACGTTCGTGCAGGCGAGAATGGGCATGCTGCGAAAGCGGATGGCCGAGATCTCGCTCATGAATTTCGACCGGCTTCCCACCGACCGCGCGGCGTTCGGCTCGACGGTCGTGTTGCGAGAGGACGGCAACGCCGCCTCGGTGACCTATCAGCTGGTGATGCCCGAAGAAGCGGATGCGACCAAGGGACTGATTTCGACCAGTTCGCCGATCGGCAAGGCGCTGGTCAATAAGCAGGCTGGCGACGAAGCGGTGGTGGCCACCCCCACCGGCGAGCGTCGTTTCGAGATCCTCAAACTCACCACCGTCCACGACGAGGCCTGATGGCCGGGCGCGAGCCCTACTCATCGAAATCCCGAACCGCGCTGGTGCTGACCGGCACGGGCACCGCCGGCGCGTACCACGCGGGCGTGCTCAAGGCATTGGGCGAGGCGGGCGTCCGCATCGACGTGATGGCGGGCCATGGCATTGGTGTGGTCGGCGCCTGCTTTGCCGCCATCGACGGCGGTGAGGCGCTGTGGAAGCCAGATGGGTTCTGGCGCCACCGGGGCGTCGGCCGCTTCTACCGATGGCAGCGCGTGCTGGTGTGGCTGGGCTGGCTCGGGGCGGCCATCGCGGGGTTGCTCGCTGTGCCGCTCGGCCTGCTGGCGGTTGGCGTGCTGGTGTATCCGCTCGCCTTCGTGCTGCGGCTCGTGCAGATGAGCGCCAGCAATCAGGTCGCCGATGGCTACGCCGGGCTGGTGCACGAGGCCTTCCTGCCGGACCGGCTCCCGTCCTGGCTGGCCCAGGCGGCGTTGGTCCTGGCGGTGGCCGGTGTCGCGATCGCCGCCGTGACGGCGGCTCGCGCTCGGTTGATCGGACGGCAGCGGGAGCGCGGGCGATTCTGGTGGCGCGCGTTCGGCGCTCCGGTCAGCGCCCGCGAAGCGATTGATTACTGGCGGCTGGCGCTGTGGCGCATGATTTCTGGCGGCGTCAAGGTGCCGCAGCCGGATTCGATTCAGCTGTCGCGCCGCTATTCTGAATTGCTGGCGGAAAATGTCGGTCAGCCCGGATTCCGCGAGGTGATCGCGCTGGTGCACGACATCGATGCACGGCGCGATCTGATTGCCGCGGTGATCGCCGAACCCTACCGGGCGGCGTTTTTCGGCCGCCGCCGTTCGGCCGGCTGGCCCGATCGCGCCAACGAGACGCTGGATCTGGCGGGTGCCGATCGCGATCACGTCGTCGATGTGATCGCGGCCGCGCTGTCGCTGCCCGTGGTGACGCCGTCCTGGCCGGTGACATTCGCGCCCGAGAGTTACTGGTGCGGCGAGACCCACCGGCTGTGCGACAGGCCCGACGCGGTCGGCCGGCTGTTCGACGAAGTCGCCGCCGCTGGCATCGAACAGATGATCGTCGTCTCGGCGACGCCCGCGCCCGGCGAGCCCCACACCCTGGGCGACCCGCGCATCGACGGCCGGGGTCGGCTTGGCCAGTGGCTGGTGTCGAGCGACACCGCAACGATGCGGGACGCACTGGCGCCGCGGATGGATCGGTTCCGCTGCGTCCATCTCATCCGGCCCGATCACAATCCCCTCAACGCGCTCGACTTCGGCGGCGGGTACGACCCTCGGTCGGATCGGACCGCCGGGCTCGGCGAGTTGATTGATGCCGGGTACGCCGATGCGTATCGCCAGTTCGTGGAACCGGTGGTTGGCGCGGCCGAACTCTCCCGGTAGGCGCCGCAGGACGACGTCGCGCCCCGTCGCGCCGCGGGCTACTTCTTCTTGTCGGCCGGGACGTGTTCCCGAAGAAACTGCAGGGCCAGGCCCCGGATCGTGGTGTTGATCTGCTCGGCGGTCAGCTGGCCGTAGCGGTCGACGAACGCCTGGAGCGGCACCACGGCCTTGGCCATTGCACGATGGCCGCCAGCGTTTCCGATCTCCCCGAACAGTTTTCGCACCAGTTCGCCCGCGTTTCGCGTGTAGCCCAGATTGCGCACCGAGACGACGAGCGCATCGTTGACGATGCCGGAGACGACCGTCCACTTGACGTCTTCCAGTTGGAGGAAGAAATCGGCGACGTACGGAATAAAGTCTTCGCGCGGCAGCGCGCCCAGGAAGGCCGAGAACACCTGGTCTCCGGCGATCCCGGTCTGCTGGGCGTGGGCGACATACTCCAGCCGCTCGAAGGTGATTTCGGCGCCCTCCATCTTGCGGATCATCGCTGCGTCCGACAGCGGATAGAGGTACGAGAACGCGTCGATGTCCACGCGCGTCGCCTGCCGGTTGAAGAACAGCGTGTCCGACTTGATCGCGTACAGCATCGCAGTCGCCGTGCGTTCCGAAATGTTGACGTCGACCGCGCGCAGGTGTTCGGTGAGAATCGTGCAGGTCGATCCGTAGTCGGGTCGGATGTCCTTGAACAGCGCCCCGTATCCGAGTTGGGGCGGATGGTGATCGATCACCAGGTCGACTTTGTCGAGCAGGCCGCCGAAGTAATGCGGCTGAACGTCGACCATGGCGATATGGGGAAAGTCTCGGATCGACTGCTCGGTGAGCGTCTCGACGTGGATGTCGAGCAGGTTGACCATGCGCTGGTTCTCGGGCCGCGTGACACCCTGGAGCGCTCCGATGATGGCCGTCGTTTTGGTGCGCCGGAGGACGTTGCGCAGCGCCAGGCCCGAGGCCATCGCGTCGGGATCGGGATCGTTGTGGAGCAGGATCAGGATGCGGTCGGCGTCGTTGAAGTACCGCTGGTATTGCTGGACCCGCGCCCGCGTCAGCGATCGGCTCATCTCGGTGACCAGGGGGCCACCGACCAGTTCGGCGAGCGACAGAAACCCCAGTTCCGGAAACAGCGCCCGCAGTTGATCTTCGCGTTTGGCGGCGCCGCCGCTGGGTCCGGCAAGCGGTGTTGCCAGCACGTAGACCAGCGTGCCGCCCGCTCCCGCGATGGCCTGCAGGACGTGCTTGAGGCTTTGGCGGCCGTTGTCCTCGACGATTACGCAGGTATGGGGCGAGAGGTCGGCTTTGAGATAGGTGTCGGTCTTGCGAAGGTCGTCGGCGGTAATCGGCACGCCCGCCTCGTGGAGCCGCCGGGCGAGCGGTCGGCTGTCAACCAGGAAATCCACATCGAACTGCGGCGGCAGGACTTGCTCGAGCGTCCTGATCACCAGTTCGCTGTGGCAGACAGCCAGACACTTCATCGCGCCGAGTCCTGCCGAGCGGAAGCGTGCTGGGTCATCACGAGAACACCCCGATTATACGTCGACTGCGGAAAAGGGGTGCGGCCCGACCGGTATAAGATGAGTGGAGGCCAGTCATAGGGTGATGGGGGGGATGGCGTGAAACTCGCCGCGGCGGCGATGGGGCTCATCGTGCTGGCGTCGCCAGGCCGGTCGGCCACTCAGACGTTTCGCTCGACGGTCGACCTGGTGAGCCTGGGCGTGTCGGCAATCGACAAGCGCGGCGCGCTGGTGACCGATCTGGACGTGTCCAACTTCGAGGTCTACGAAGAGGGCGTCCGCCAGACCATCACGCTGTTCTCGCGAAGCGGGGAGTCGAGCTCGTCGACGGAGCTGCACCTGGGGCTGCTGTTCGACACCAGCGGGAGCATGGACGAGGACATCGCGCTGTCGCGCACCGCGGCCGTCAAGTTCCTCAACGCGCTGCCCGAGGCGGTCGATGTCACGCTGGTGGACTTCGATACCGAGGTGCGCGTCGCCCGGTACGGGCAAAACGACTTCGAGCGGCTGATCGAGCGAATTCGTCGCCGCAAGCCGGACGGGCAAACGGCGTTGTACGACGCACTCGGGGTGTATCTGCACGGGGCAGGCTCGCAAAGCGGGCGGAAGATTCTGGTGGTCTACAGCGACGGCGGCGATAACCGGAGTTCGACCAACTACTCCGAGGCCGTCGATCTGCTCAAGGCGTCGGATGTGACGATGTACTCGATTGGATTTCTGGATCACGCCAGCTCGTCGTACCAGCTCGAAGCCCGGTCGCGGATTCGGCGGCTCACCGACACCACCGGGGGGCAGGCGTTCTTCCCCTCGTCGGTCAAGGAAATCGAAGCGGCGTACGAAAAAGTGCTGGCCGAGATCCAGGCCCAGTACACCGTCGGGTACGTGTCGACCGACGCCCGCGCCGACGGCAAGTGGCGGAAGGTGGACATCAGGATCACGCGACCCGGCGTCAAGACGCGTGCCCGCGGCGGGTACTTTGCGCCGTACCGGCGGCCACCGGGCGCCACCGCCGGGCCCTCGGGTCGCCCGTGACCACCGAACTGGCCCCCGGGCGTTTCGTGCTCGAGTCGGACTTCGAGTTGAAAGGCGACCAGGCGCGCGCCATCGACGAACTCGAGGCGGGCCTGCGCCGGGGCGACCCGTACCAGGTGCTGCTGGGCGTCACCGGATCGGGCAAGACCTTCACCATGGCGCAGGTGGTGGCGCGGGTCAACCGGCCCACGCTGGTGATGGTGCACAATAAGACGCTGGCCGCACAGCTGTTCCAGGAGTTCCGCCGCTTCTTTCCCCACAACGCGGTCGAGTACTTCGTCAGCTACTACGATTACTACCAGCCCGAAGCGTACATGCCGGCCACCGACACGTACATCGAGAAAGAGGCCACCACCAACGACGAGATCGATCGGATGCGCCTGTCGGCGACGCGTTCGCTGATGGAACGCCGCGACGTGCTGATTGTCTCGAGCGTCTCGTGCATCTACGGTCTGGGTTCGCCCGAGGCGTATTACGGCATGCTGCTGCCCGTTGAGCGCGGCCAGCGAATCGGCCGCGACGAGATCCTGCGGAAGCTGGTCGAGATCCAGTACGAGCGCAACGACTACGAATTTACGCGCGGGACGTTCCGTGTGCGCGGCGACATCGTCGAAATCTTTCCGTCGTACGACGAATCGGCGATCCGGATCGAGCTGTTCGGCGACCAGATTGACGCGCTGGCCTCGTTCGATCCGCTGACGGGCAAGGTGCGGCGCCGATTCGACAAAATGGCCGTGTACCCCAAGACGCATTTCGTGGCGCCGCGCGGCCGCACGCGGGAGGCGGTCGAATCCATCAAGGCGGAACTCACCGAGCGGCTCGCGGTGCTGGAGGCCGATGGCAAGCTGATCGAATCGCAGCGCCTGCACCAGCGCACCATGTTCGATCTCGAGATGATGCGCGAGATCGGGTACTGCCACGGCATCGAGAACTATTCGCGGCACCTGACCGGACGCAAGCCCGGCGAGCCGCCGCCCACGTTGCTCGACTATCTGCCGTCGGACGGCCTCCTCATCATCGACGAGAGCCATCAGACCGTGCCGCAGATCCGCGGGATGTACCACGGCGACCGGTCGCGCAAAGACGTCCTGGTCAACTACGGGTTCCGCCTGCCGTCGGCGCTCGACAACCGGCCGTTGACCTTCGACGAGTGGGAGGCCAGGGGCCAGCAGGTGGTGTTTGTGTCGGCGACACCCGGCCCCCACGAATTGCGCAAGGCGGGCGGAGTGGTCGTCGAGCAGATCATTCGCCCGACGGGCCTGATCGATCCCCCGATCGAGGTGCGGCCGGTGGCGGGCCAGGTGGACGACCTGCTGGCCGAAATCCGGGCGCGGGCGGCGGTGGGCGAGCGGGTGCTGGTGACGACGCTCACCAAACGGATGGCCGAAGATCTGACCCAGTATTATCACGAGCTTGGCGTGCGCGTGCGGTACCTGCATTCCGATATCGAAACGCTCGAGCGGGTCGAGATTCTCCGCGACTTGCGGCGCGGCGTGTTCGACGTGCTGGTGGGCATCAACCTGTTGCGGGAGGGGCTCGACCTGCCGGAGGTGTCGCTGGTCGCGATTCTCGACGCCGACAAGGAAGGGTTCCTGCGATCCGCCGGGTCGCTCATTCAGACGTCGGGACGGGCGGCTCGCAACCTCAACGGGCGGGTGATCATGTACGCCAACGTCGAGACGGCGTCGATGAAGGTGGCCATCAGCGAGACGGGGCGGCGCCGGCAGCGGCAGCAGGCCTATAATGAGGAACACGGCATCACACCGGCCTCCATCGTCAAGGCCATCGACGGCGACCTGGGCAGCGTGTACGACCGCGACTATCTGGGGGTGCCATCGGTCGCCGACCGTGGCGAGCCGTTCATGAGCCAGTCTCAGATTGACGCCAGGATTGCCGAACTGGGCCGGGAGATGAAGACGGCGGCCGCGAATCTGGAGTTCGAAAAAGCGGCGTCGATGCGAGATCAGATCAAGCGGTTGAGGGCCAGGGGGCTTGGCGTCGAGGACGGGGCGCTGCGGACGGGGGGCGCGGCCGATCCTATTTCGTGACGGCCCCCGGCATTGCCGCGGCGCGGACCGCAGACAGTTGTATGATGGGGAAGACGGTCCGGTGAACGCGATTCACCAGAGCCGGCGGCGTCGGCGGTGGCGCGGTGCTGCCGAGGCCGGTGCAGCGATTCAACACGCGAAGGAGCCTCACGCCATGTCTGACGATCGACAGAATGGAGCAGCCGGAATTGTGGTGGCCTTCACGCTGGGGGCTCTGGCCGGGGCCGTGGTCGCCCTGCTGTTCGCCCCGGCCAAAGGCGACGAGACGCGGGAGATGATTAGCGAGAAGGCCCGCGAACAGGCCGAGAAGACCAAGGCGTTCATTCGGCAACAGAAGGACAACCTCGCCACCGTGGTGGAACGGGGACGCGAGGCCTACCAGGCCGCCCGCGGCGAGAAGGAGCAGGGCTAACTTGACCGGCGAGAACACCGCTCTGTTTCTCGGTGTCATTGCGGCGGCGACGGTGGTGATGGCGCTGGTGCAGGTTGGCGCCATCGTGGTAATGGCCCGGTTGGCGCGGCGTGTCGAGGATCTGTCGGGTCAGATCCAGCAGGAGATCGGGCCGCTAGCCGAGCGCCTGCGCCACGTCGCCGACAACATGCAGCAGGCGAGCAGTATGGCCGCGCTGCAGGTCGAGCGGGTCGATCGCCTCCTGTCGAGTGCCTCCAGGCGCGCCGAAGAGACGATGGCTGTCGTGCAGGGCGTGATTGTCGGCCCGATGCGCGAGGGACTGGCTGTTGTGGCAGCCCTGCGCGGGGTGATGGCCGCGGTGCGTTCTCTGCGCGGCGATAGCAGTCGCGGTGTCGCCCGATTCGACGACGAAGATCCGCTGTTTATCGGCTAAGGGCCCGCACGTACCGGGCAGTGGTTGACCCATCCGCGCGCAGCGCGGGAATGGTATCGCGGGCGTTTCCGGCGTTGACCGGAGGGGCCGCGCGGTGGTAGAACGTTCCCATCGTACCCGCCCCCTCCAGAAGGTGACCCTGATGACAACGATCCTGCGCCGCACGTCCTATCTCGTGGTCGGCCTGCTCGTGGTGTTGACGACGAGCGGCGCGGCCTTTGCCGCAGAGGCCAAATCGATCGTCTTGGCCAAAGAATTGACCCAACTGCTCGACGCAAAGAAACTCGCAGCCATTGCGGCACGAGACTCGGCGGAACCCGATTTCTACGCGGCGGCCATGTACTTTTCGGGCAGTCAGCTGCTGGTGGTAGGGGCGAAATACTCCCCAGCCGTGCTCCTGGACGGCAAGATGCTGAAGCGCGAGTATCAGGACATCTACATCGATCTGAACAGCGCCGCGAAGGCCGGAACCAAGGTGTTCGTGGAGGATTCAGGCGCCGACGGACTCAAACTCGACCACGAGCCGAACAGGGCCGCCGATTCCTTCGAGTCCGGAGGCAAACAGGTCCGGTTCGACGAAGACTGGAAAAAGGAGCAGAAGCTCTCGGACGCCGACTATCAGAAGGCCTTCGACGAGGCCGACAAGCTCTACTGCCGTCTCTTGACGGCGCTGATCGCCGAAGCGAAAAAATAGCTAGTCGCGCGACCACGTGTTGGCAAGCCAGCCTATCGCGGCCTGCAGGTCGGCGGCCATCGGCGCGTGCACGTCGATCCGGGTGCCGAGCACGGTGGCGGGCACGACCAGGCGCGAGGCGTGCAGCGCCAGCCGCTGGCACGGGATCCCGTCGAGCGGCGCGAGATCCACCCGCCGTCCGTACACCCGGTCGAACAACAGCGGCGTGCCGATCGAGCGAAAGTGCACGCGCAGTTGATGATGCCGGCCGGTTCTGGGCCTGGCGCTTACCAGGGCTGCCCGATGGCCATCCCGGTGCCATCGTTCGACCACCTCATAGCCCGTCGTCGCCTCCTGCGCTCCGGCCTCGCCGGGCGCGGCGGGGCGCGTCTTGCCGCGGCGCGCCGCGTGCAGCGGCACCGCGATGACGCCCTCGGGCGGATCGGGCACGCCGGCCGTCAGTGCGACGTACGATTTCTCGACGAGCCGGTGTTCGAAGGCGAGGCACAGCGCGCGGTGCGCGTCGGCGGATCGCGCAAACAGCACGACGCCGGACGCATCGCGATCGAGGCGGTGCACGACCCACAAGGGGCAGCCGAGCGCGCGTTCGACGCGATGACGCAAACTGTCGCCCGGTTCGGTCGGCGCGGGAACCACGGTCAGGCCCGGTGGCTTGTCGACCGCGACCACCGCGTCTGTCTCGAGGAGAACGGCCATCGGCTCGGTCATCGGCGTGCCTGCCTCACAAGCGTCCCGCGTTCGGCACCAGGCTAAAAATGAACGCAGAGATCGAGTCGGCGCGGAGGCGGGCGTAATAGCTCAGGCCGCTCAGGCAATCGGAGCTCTCGCCGGCCGACGTCGTGCCGGCGATGCCCCAGGCGCCGCTGGGCTGCTTCAAAAAGAGCGGTCCGCCCGAGTCTCCACTGCACGTGTTGCTGACGTCTCCAGAAAAATCCGTCACGATGAAATTGCCGGCCGATCCCCTGACGATCGTGACGGTGCCCGCCCGAAGCGTGCCCGCGTGCGCGCCTGTGCCGTCCACGCCGTAACCGGCGATCACGGCTTGTTCGCCGGCCGCTGCGTCGCGGCTGATGACGATCGGAACGGGAGTTCGCGGAAGCGTCTGGCCGACGACGACAATGCCGACATCGGGCGACAAATCGTTCGTATCGCTGTACTGCGGAATTGGAGTGAACGAGGTGGCCAGAATCCCGATCCCACTGAAGCCACCCGGGAAAATCTTCACGCCCTTGGTCTGCGCCGTAAGGCAGTGGGCGGCGGTGAGCACCGCGGTTGGGGCGATGACGGTGCCCGTGCACTCCCCGAAGGTATGGCCTGTGTCGTCGAGCAGCACCACCATGACGACTGGGGACGTGCCGGCGTCGCACACGAGTCCGTTCACGATGCCCTGAGGCGTCGGCAGGATTCCGCCGATGGCTCCGCAGACGAAGGCCGCCGGCGGCAACGTCGTCGGTGTCGGTGTTGGTGTCGGCGTGGGCGTCGGCGTGGGAGTGGGCGTTGGTGTGGGCGTGGGCGTGGTCGGACTCGACGCACCGCCTCCGCACGCGGCGGTCGCGAGCATCGCCGCCGCCATCACGGCCAGCGCCATGCGACTCCAGGTGCGCGAGCCACGTCGATCCAGCCCCATGGATGCCAGTGTAGTGCCCGGGGGCAGGTCCGGCAAGCGTCGAGCAGGCCAGGTGCCGCGCCGGGTCCGCTTTGAGGTTGTGCCGGGGCGCCCGAACCGCCAGAATGGAATTGATAGGAAGGCCAACACATGAATGTTCGGATGCTCACTCGGGCGGTCTTGGTGGCGTCGGCCGTGGCGGTGGGGTTTGCGCCCGTCGGACGGCCTGTCCTGCGCGCACAGGCATCGGCCTCTCAGGGCACGACGCCGGCGGTGTCGCTGGCCGACCCGGTACCCGTCGATGGCCGCATCACGATTGGCTACCTGCCCAACGGACTGCGCTACTACATCCGAACCAACGAGCGGCCGTCGCGCCGGGCCGAACTGCGGTTGGTCGTCAACGTCGGATCGGTGGTCGAAGACGACGACCAGCGCGGACTGGCGCACTTTGTCGAGCACATGGCGTTCAACGGCAGCGAGCATTTCGCCAAACAGGATCTGATCAAGTTCATGGAATCGATCGGCATGCGCCTGGGCCCCGGCGTCAATGCCGATACCGGGTTCGACGAGACGGTGTACATGCTCCACGTGCCGACCGACAACCCCGAAGCGATGCGGAAGGCGTTCGTCTTTCTCGCCGACGTGGCTCATAGCCTTTCGTTCGAACAGGAAGCGATCGACAAGGAGCGCGGCGTCATCGTCGAAGAGTGGCGGCTCGGCAGAGGCGCCGATGCCCGGATGCGCGACCAGCAGTTCCCGGTGTTGCTCACGGGATCCCGCTACGGCGACCGTTTGCCGATCGGGTCGAAGGCGAGCCTCGACACGTTCAAGCCCGAGGCACTCAAGCGGTTCTACAAGGACTGGTACCGACCCGATCTGATGGCCGTCATCGCGGTCGGCGATTTCGGCAAGTCGTCGGTCGAATCGCTCATCAAGGAGCAGTTCGGCGCGATTCCGGCACCCGACCGGCCGAGGGCGCGGACGGCGTTTCCGGTGCCCGATCACGCCGAGACCCTCTACGCGGTCGCCACCGACCGGGAAGCGACGATGACGACGGTCGGCGTGTACACGATGCTGCCGCTGCGGGACCAGACCTCCATCGGCGCGTATCGCCAGCAGCAGGTCGAGCGCCTCTACACGAACATCCTGAACGACCGGCTCACCGAGTTGACGTTGAAGCCGGATCCGCCGTTCCTGAATGCAGCCGTGGCGCGCGGACTGTTTGTCCGGAGCACCGAGGCCGCGACCCTCATGGCGCTGGCGAAAGAAGATGGCATCGAGGCGGGACTGCGATCGCTGCTGATTGAATCGGCCAGGGCCGCGCGGTTCGGCTTTACGCCGGCCGAGCTCGAGCGCGAGAAGCGCGACCTGATGCGGCTGTACGAAAGCGCGTACGCCGAGCGCGACAAGGAGGAGTCGGCCGATCTGGCGGCGGAGTACATCCGGAATTTCACCCAGCGCGAACCGCTGCCCGGCATCACATTCGAGTACGGGATGGTCCAGCGCTTGCTGCCCGACATCACGCTCGAGGAAGTGAACAAAGTGGCGAAGGACTGGACCAGCGGCAGCCGCGTGGTGCTCGTCAATGCGCCGCAGCGCGCCAATCTCAAGGTGCCTGATGCCGCGGCGTTGGCGGCGGTCATCAGGAATTCTTCCGAGACCGACGTCAAGCCGTATGTGGAGGTGGCGGCGGGGCAGTCGCTGCTCGAACAGGTGCCCAAGCCAGGGTCGGTGGTTCGAGAACGCGTGCGAGACGCCTTCGGTGTGATCGAGTGGGAGTTGTCCAACGGCGTCAAGGTGGTGTTGAAACCGACCGAGTTCAAGCAGGACGAAGTGGTGTTCCGCGCGACCAGTCCCGGCGGCACATCGCTGGCGACCGATGCGGATTTTGTGGCCGCCACGACAGCCACGCAGGTGGTGGGTGCCGGAGGACTCGGCAAGTTCGACGTGATTCAGCTCCGGAACCTCCTGTCGGGCAAGGCGGCCACGGTTCGCGCGTTCATCGACGACATCGAGGAAGGCGTGGTGGGCGGTGGGTCGCCCAAGGATCTCGAGACGTTGTTTCAGCTGATCTATCTCACCTTTACGCAGCCGCGGGCCGATGCGACCGTGTTCGGCGTGATTACGTCGCAGATGAAGTCGATGCTGGCCAATCAGCAGGCCAGCCCCGAGTGGGCATTCGGACAGGCCTTGCGGACGGCGTTGACGCAGGGCCACGTCCGCGGCCGTCCGATCACGCCCGAGCTGATTCCCGACATGAATCTGCAGAAGTCGCTGGCGTTCTTCAAGGATCGCTTCGGCGACGCAGGCGACTTCACCTTCGTGTTTGCCGGCAGCTTCACCCCGGACCGCATCAAGCCGCTGGTCGAGCGCTATCTCGGTTCGTTGCCCACGGCGCGGCGGAAAGAGACGTGGCGCAATGTCGGGATGACGCCGCCCAGGGGCGTGGTGGAACAGATTGTGCGAAAGGGAATCGAGCCGAAGAGTCAGGCGGCGATTGTCTTTACCGGGCCGTTCACGTTCGATGCGCCGCACCAGGTGGCGCTCGACGCGCTGGCCGTCGTGCTCGACACCCGGCTGCGCGAGCGGCTGCGCGAGGCGCTGCGTGGCACCTATGGCGTCCAGGTGGAGGCCGGCGCCGTGAAGATTCCCGAGGCGGGCTATCGCATCACGATCGAGTTCGGGTGCGATCCCGAGCGGACCGAAGAACTGGTCAAGATGCTGTTCCGCGAGATCGACACACTCAAGGCGTCTGGGCCGACCCAGAAGGAAGTGCGCGACACGCGCGAAGCGCTGGCCAGACGGCACGACAGCGATCTGGCGCTGAACAATCGGCTGGTGGGGGAGTTGTCCCAGCGGTACGAAAACGGCGTCGATATTGCCGAGTTCTTCGAGTTGCCGAGCGAGATGGACCACGTGAGCGCGGGGGCGATTCAGGACGCCGCGCGGCGGTATTTGGACACCGCTAATTACGTGCGGGTGACGCTGTATCCGGAGAAGGCGGCGCAGGTCGCGGCCGCGGCGCCCGGATGGCTGGACGCGCTGCTGGGCATGCCGATCCGCGGCGTGTGGACGGTCGCACCGCAGTTGGCGAAGTAGGGCAGCGGACGCGACATCTCGCGCCCGCTGCACGCGGAACTATTGCGCGATCCACTTGTCGAAGCGCCCCGCATAGGTGTGGGCGAGGTAGAGCGTCTTCTCATCCGGGCATGCGATCTGGTGAACCGAGTCGATCGTGCCTGGCATCCGGCCGGGGCGGCCGAAGGCTCCCAGAATCTTGCCGGTGAGATCCATCTTGTAGACCTTGCCCACGCTGCCCACGAACATCACCGGTTCGGGTCCATTGGTGAGGCAGAGCGCCCAGGGCGCAGTCGGCAGGTTCCAGACCGCTTTCCGATTCCCCTCGGTGTCGAACACCTGGATGCGATTGTTGCCGCGGTCGGCGACGTAGACCAGTTCGTTGTGATCGATCACGATACTGTGGGGCGTGTTGAAGTTGCCCGGCTGCGCGCCACGTTCGCCCCAGCCCTTGACGAAGTTGCCGTCCTTGTCGAACTTGGCGACGCGCGAATTGCCGTATCCGTCCGCGACGAAACTGCTGCCATCCTTGCTCCAGGCGATGTCGGTCGGCTGATACAGCGCGGCCCTGCCGGGCGCGGCGCGCTCAATCACGTGCGTCAGCCAGGTCCAGGGCTCCGGGTTGGTTCCCAGCGTGCCGGTGGTGCGGCCTTCGGTGTCGAAGCGGAAGACGATGTTGTCGCCGGCGTCCACGTACCAGAGATTGCCTTGCGGATCGAAGCGCACGACGTGAGCGCCCGCGAACATCGGGGAGCCCTCGCCCCAGGATCGCACGTAGCTGCCGTCCGCCTTCATCTCGTTCACCGGGCGATAGCCGCGATTGAGCGTGACGATGTTGCCGTTCTTGGGATTGATGGCGACGCCGGTGCTGCGGCCCACCACCGAGTTCGGGGGATATCGGTAGAAGTCCTCCACCAGGCGAAACTGCAGTTGCGGGATCGGCGCGGCGTCGGCGGCGCCGCCCTGCGCGTGTGCGGACGCGATGGCGCACAGCGAAACCGCTGCGGCGCACACCGCAGACATCAAGAAGCGTTTCTTCACGGGAGCCTCCTCACGAAGCCACTGAGGGCGCGGTCGTGCGCCCGGCGGGTAGTCTATGTCCGACCGCCTCTGCGCGCAACGCTTGAATGGGTCTGCCGCCTCGGTGCCCTGGCGCGCCACGATGAGGGCAGCGCGGCAAAGCCCGACTCCCCGCGCACCCAGGCCGGGCATCGGCACGCTCGTCACCGCGCCAGTGTCTTCACAAATATCGCGCTGGAGCCGCCGTTTGGGACTAGTATCGCGTGACTCGGGAAAGGGCAACGCGGCAAATCTGGTCACGCCGTCCGGGCAGGTCCCGGTCGGACGTCCACTTCAACAGAGGAGTGTTCCCTACATGAAACGTGCTGATGTACGGCCTTCGGTTCTCGCGCTTGGCGTCATGATCGTCGCCGGCGTGCTCTCATCGGGGCTGGCCGAAGCCCAGGGCCTGGCGGGCAGCCCGGAGATGAAGGCCAAACAACTCGCCATCGAAAAGGCTGCGCCACAACTCCAGATCACAGACGAGGTGCTCTACTTCTCCATCCCCGGCCAGACGATGGGGCAGACCGAGGGAGTGTCGATGAATTCGAAGGGCCACCTCTTCGTGTACTCGCGCACCGGTGCCAGCGGCATCGCGCGCGGGGGGACGGCCGCCATGTTGTTCGAGTTCGACCCGGCCCTCAAGTACGTCAAAACATGGGGACCCAACAGCTACGCTGCGTCGTTCGCGCACTCGGTCCGCGTCGACAAGTACGACAACGTGTGGATGGTGGACGAAGGGTCCGGCATGATCGTCAAGTTCGATCCGGCTGGCATGCCCAGGATGCAGTTTGGCCGCACACTCGAAGCGATCGACTACCTCGAGGCGCACGTCGAACGCGGCGAAAAGATCCCCGAAGACCAGCGCCATCCGGTCGGCAGGACGGGTATCTTCAACCGCCCCACCGACGTGACGTGGGATTCGAAAGACAATATCTACGTGTCGGATGGCTATGGCAACTCGCGCGTCGTCAAGATCGCGCCGGGCGGCCACTGGCTGAAGACGGTGGGCACGTACGGCAATGGCCCGGACCAGTTCGTCATCCCGCACAGCATCGCTTCGGACAAGCAGGACAATATCTACGTCGCCGATCGCAACAACTGGCGCATCCAGGTCTATGACAGCGATCTCAACCTGAAGAAGAGCCTGGTCGGCATGGCTTCGCCGTGGGGCGTGTGCGTGACCCCCGGCTCCCCGCAGTATCTGATCAGCGGCGACGGCACGACCGGCAAGATCTACAAGATGGATCTGGACGGCAAACTGCTCGGCTGGGCGCAGACGAGCCTGGGCCAGGGCGAAGACGACGCCGGCCGCCTGATTCACATGATCCACTGCGAATCCAACAACGTCATCTACAAGGGGTCCGCCATCCTGTGGCAGGTCGAGAAGATCACGATCAAGTAGGGCGTACATGAGGTCGGGGACTCGAGCGTGTGGCTCGAGCCCCCGACACTCCCGATTCGCGCTCGCCCGTTCTCGCCTGGGCCGGATCCGCCGGCCCCTGTGTGATGTCTCCGCGCCATCGTCGGGCAGCCTGCGGATCGAACCCGACTGGCCTGACGACCGAGTCGCTGCCCTACTTGGCCACTGGCTTCCCGTCTTTGTCTAGCAGCACCGGATCGCCCAGCCCGAGTTCCTTCAGCTTGTCGAACTGCGTCTCCTTGTCGCCGACGATCACGAAGACGAGCTGATCGGCATGGAGATACTTCTGGGCGAGCGCCGCGTGCTCGCCGAGCGTCATCGCGCGCACGACGTTCTCGCGCTGCCGCACGTAGTCGAACGGCAACCCGTACTGGACGATCGGCATCAGCATCGCGTTCAGTTGCGGCAGGGTCTCGAAGCGCCCGGCGTTCGCCTTGAGCAGCGTGTTCTTGACGTTCTGGAGATCCTCGGCGCTGATGCCGGTCCGGTACTTGGCGATCTCGTCCTTGACGATCGTCGCCGTCTCGAACGTCGCATTCGCCTGCACCTGCGTCGTCATCCGGAACGCCCCCGGGTACGCGCTGCCCGAGAAGCCCGAGCGCGCCCCGTAGGTGAACGATTTCTGCTCGCGCAGGATCATGTTGAAGACGCTGCCGAAATCGCCGCCCAGCTTGTGGTTCATGACGATCGTCTTGAAGTAGTCCGGGTCCGTCGCCGCGAGGCTCACGTGACCCACGACGAAGGTCGACTGCTTGGCGCGAGGCGCATCGACGAAGTACACGCCGGGCTTGGCCGCGTTGGCGATCTTCACGTCCGGCATCGTGACCGGCGTGGCTTTCCAGTCCTTGAGGCCGTCGAAGAGCTTCAGCGCGGCCTCCTTCGGCACGTCGCCCACCACCGTGATCGCGGCCACTGACGACGAGAAGTTCGCCGCGTAGTAGGCCTTGAGATCGTCGAGTGTGATGGTCGGAAGCGACTTGGCCGTGCCGCCTGCGGGGCTCGCCAGGATGTTGTCGGATCCGTAGATCAGTTTGTCGAAGACGCTGGCACCGATGACCGCGAGGTTCGCCTCGGACCGTTTCACGCTGTCGATGGCCTGCGCCTTCGCCGCCTCGAAGTCCTGTTCGGCCCAGCGCGGCTCGAACATCATCTCCCTGGCAAGCGCGACCACTGCTGGCAGCTTGCTCGACAGGCAGTTTCCGCTGACGGTGATCGCCTCGTCGCTTCCCGAAATGTTCACGCTCGCACCGAGATCGTCGATGGCATCGCGCAACTCGACCGACGTGCGCTTCCGGGTCCCTTCGTTCATCACCCGCGCCATCAGCGAGCCCGTGCCCGTCTTGCCGGCCGGATCGAGCAGCATGCCCCCCTTGATGGTGATCGCAAATTCCGCAATGGGCAGTGCGCTCTTGGTGATGCCGTACATCGGGATGCCGTTCGCCGTCTTGGCCGTCCAGACGGCGGGCGCGGGCACGGCCGGATCCGGACCCTTGGCCGGCTCCTTCGTGCGATCGATCTTCGACGGGATCGGCGGCGGATTATAGCCGCCGACATTTTTCTTGGTGCCCTGCTTGTCCACCGATTCCTCGGGGACGATGAACGGTGTGGAGTTGGGCGCCGCTTGATCGAGCTTGCCGCCCGGCACCGTGCTCAGCAGGACGAACGGGCGATTCCTGATGTAGGTGTTGTAGACCCGCAGCACGTCGTCTTTGGTCACCTTCATCGTATTCTGCAGGTCGGTCGCGGTGTAATCGGGATCGCCAACCATGGCGTTGAAGTTGCCGAGCGTGGTCGCCTTGCCGAAAATCGAGCCCATCTGCTGGTAGTAGCGGTACTCGAGGCCGGCCTTCTGCCGTTCGACGTCCTGCGCGCTGACCCCGTCCTTCTCGAAGCGCGCGAAGCCTTCCATGATGGCCGACTCGACGTCATTCAGCTTCACCTGCGGGAACGGACGCACCGAGATCTGCAGCGCCCCTGCCAGTTCGCGGCTGCGCTGATTGGCGGACACCGACCCGCCGCCGCCGAAACCACCCCGACCGCCGCCCCCGCCCGCACTGGCCGGCGCCAGCTTCTTCTCCTCGACAATCACCCTGTAGAGCGGCGACTTCTTGCTGCCGGCGAGGAGACGCCCGAGAAACTGCAGCGCGTACGAGTCGGCGCTGTACTCCTCGACGGTGGGGAACGTCATGGTGAGTTGCGGCGCGTTGGCCAGGCGATCTTCGTACGACGCGCGCACCGTCTGCGCCAGCGTGACGCGCTGCTTGGGGAGCGCGGCGGGCTTGGGTAATGACGTGATCTCGCCGAAGTACGTGTCGATGAGCTTCTTCGTCCGGACGACGTCGATGTCGCCGGCGACGACGAGCGTGGCGTTGGACGGGCCGTAGTACTTGTTGTGGAAGTCGACGGCGTCCTGGATCGTGGCGCTGGCCAGATCGTCGAGCGAGCCAATCACCTGCCAGTTGTACGGATGCGTCGCGGGAAACATCAGTTTGTCGTTGATGAAGCTGGTCTGCGAATAGGCCGCGTTCTCGCCTTGCCGCTTTTCGTTCTGCACCACATTCTGCTGCGTGACGAATGTCTGCGGCGTAAACTTCGGCAGCAGCCAGCCCATGCGGTCCGACTCCATCCACAGCGCCATCTCGAGGGCGTTCTTGGGCACGACCTCGTAGTAGTTGGTGCGGTCGGTGTTGGTCGAGCCGTTCACGTTGGTGGCGCCGGCCGTTTGCAGTTTCTTGAACCACATGCCTTGAGGAATGTCCTGCGACTCGTTGAAGCGCAGGTGCTCGAACAGATGCGCAAAGCCGGTGCGTCCCGGGGTTTCGCGTGCCGATCCCACGTGGTACACGGTGTAGACGGTGGCGATCGGGTTGGACGTGTCGACGTGCAGGATGACGGTGAGGCCGTTCGAGAGGACGTACTTTTCGTACGGAATCTTGAAGTCCTTCGCGCCGCCCACGCCGGTGAGCAGGAACGCGAGGGCAAGCGTGAGCATGCCGAGCAGCCGGTTCTTCATCGTCTCTCCTTGAGAGGCCAGTCGACGGACTGGCCAGGTGTCACTGGGTGTGAAACACACGCGCCGGGTGCCAACGCACCGCGCGCGACGGGCAAACAACTCGACGGGAGAGGGGGCGCCGTGATGCCGATCATCTCCCAGCATGACGTCGATTCCGCCGAGGATCAGTTCGACCTTCGCCCGAGGGAGCTTCCCGGTGCGCTGAGCGATTATAGTCTTGTCCAGCGTCACCATCTGCGACGCATTGGCCACAGCATCCTTGGGAGGTCCCGTGACCCGTGCGGTGAGGAGCGCGTTGCCATGGGCGTCCGCCCACCACACCTCGCCTGGCCCTGCACGATCAAGCTTGGGACATTCGGCGACCATCGATGTCGGATGCTGGTGGTTCATCCGCATCCAGAGCGCGATCCTGCTCGGGTGGGCCGCGCTCAACGTCACCGCGGCCGTCAATCACTCCAGCCTGGTTCGCGCCGGCGGCCCCCAGGCGTGGCGGGCTTTAGACGGGACGATCGCCGGTCGCCGGCTGTAACGGCGGAAGCCATTTGTCCAGCGTGGCAGCCAGCGTTGCCAGTTCGACCGGTTTGGTGACGTAATCGTCCATGCCGGCCTCCAGGTAACGCTCCCGGCTGCCGCGCATGGCGTGAGCCGTCATGGCAATGATGGGAAGGCGGCGTGCGCCTGCGGGACGCCCCGCTTCGGCCTGCCGGATGTGGCGCGTGGCCTCGAGGCCATCCACCTCGGGCATCTGCACGTCCATCAGGACCAGATCGTAGGGGAGGGTCGCCGCCGCCCGGACCGCCTCCGCGCCGTTTACCACCGCGTCGGCGCGCAGCCCGAACTTCTTCAGCAGGAGCAGCGTCACCTTCTGACTGGTGAGGTTGTCCTCGGCGAGCAGGATGCGGGCGGACCGACCAGCGAAGCGGGCGGCCATCTCCTGGGCGCTAAGACGCGCGGCGAGCGGGGGAGCCGCCGACGCGGCGTGCGTCTGGGGCTGGCCGAGGCCCAGGCGAGCGGTAAACCAGAATTCCGCCCCGCCGCCGTCGGGGCTGACGACCCCGATGTCGCCCCCCATCAGCTCCGCCAGTTGTTTCGAGATCGCCAGCCCAAGGCCTGTACCGCCGTACTTTCGGGTCGTCGACGCGTCCCCCTGGGTGAACTTCTCGAAGAGCCGATCGACCTGGTCCGCCGGAATGCCGATGCCCGTGTCGCGCACCGCGAAACGCAGGAGGACGTCGCGCTCAACCTCGGCGACCACCGAGACGCGAATCGCGATCGAGCCGGTCGCCGTGAACTTGAGGGCATTGCCCACCAGATTGGTCAGGATCTGTCGCAGGCGACCCGGATCGCCCCGCAGGGACGTGGGCACGGCGGGGTCGAGGCTGTGGCCCCACGTCAGCCCCTTCGCCTGTGCCTGCGTCGCCAGGTCGGCGGCCAGGTTGTCGAGCAGGCTCGGCAACTCGAAGTCCAGCAATTCGAGATCCAGTTTACCGGCCTCGATCTTCGAGTAGTCGAGGATGTCGTTGAGCAGGCCGAGCATGGCGTCGCCGCTGGCGCGCACCGTCTCGGCGTAGCGTCGCTGCTCCGGGTCGAGGGCGCTGTCGAGCAGCAGACCGGTCATCCCGATGATTCCGTACATCGGGGTGCGGATCTCGTGACTCATGTTGGCCAGAAACTCGCTCTTGGCGGCAGACGCGGTCTCGGCGCGGGCGGCCAGCTCAAGGGCGTGCGCCGACGCCAATGCGAGTTGGTGGTTGGCGTTCCCGAGTGCCTCCGTCGCCCGCTTGCGTTCCGAAATGTCGCGGGCGATACCCATAGAATGGTGGCCACCGCCCCGCGAAAGCGCTGACAGGGACAGTTCGACCGGGATTTCGTGGCCGTCCTTGTGGCGGCCGGAGAGTTCCAGCGTCTTGCCGACGAACGCGCCCAAGCCCGTGAGCTTGAACGTCGCGACGTTCCTGGCATAATCCGCATGGTAGCGCTCCGGGGCGATCATCTCATGCAGGTTCTGTCCCACCGCTTCCTGAGCGGTGTACCCGAAGATTCGCTCGGCGGCCGCATTCCAATGCTGGATGGAACCGGCCGAGTCCATCATGACGATGGCGTCCTGGGCTGCCTCGACGATGGCCCTCAGCCGCGCATCGCTGTCTCGCAGGGCCTCCGCGGCCCGCTTGCTGTGCGAGATGTCGGCGTATGCGATAATCACACCCAACCCGGCTTCAGCAGCCGGCACGGCTGCCACGCTGAGCCAGGTCGTCTCGCCATCGGGGCGCCGGACGCCCATTTCCACACCATCAATTCGACGTTGCTCGGTCATGGCCCGAACGCTGGCGTATTCATTGGCGGGCATCGGACTGCCATCGGGTCTGACGATATCCCAATCGGCTCCGTCGAAAGCCCGCCGCACGGCTTCGTCGGAAGGAATCCCAAGTAGCGCTTCGCTCGCCGTATTGGTCTGGATGATGTGTCCCTCGGCGTTCGTGATGGTCACGCCCACCGGCAACAACTCGAACAGGCGGCGGAAACGGACTTCGCTCGCCTGAAGCGCCGCTTCGGCGTGTTTGCGCTCGGAAATGTCGCTCAGCGTGATGCGGCTCATCGGCGCGCCGGTCGTGTCGGGTGAGACCACCGAGGTGAGGTGCGCCCAGAAGACCGTGCCGTTCCACTTCGCCATCCGCAGCTCGAACGCGTGCGGATTCGGGCTGTCGAACATCTGTCTGAGGTGAAGGTAATAGGGGGTTTGGTCCTCGTCGGCGACGAACCGGGATAGCCGCTGCTGCACCAGTTCGGTCGGTGTCGTGCCGAACAGCGTGGCGAC
>Ga0194060_10000269_pt1 | contig 37238 bp, 39 predicted proteins | sample SepL225m_MetaG_FD_163427 | JGI IMG/M metagenome (GOLD analysis project Ga0194060, IMG submission 163427) | Anoxic zone freshwater microbial communities from boreal shield lake in IISD Experimental Lakes Area, Ontario, Canada - Sep2016-L222-5m | ecosystem: Environmental > Aquatic > Freshwater >...
TCGGACCCTTTTACTTCCTGCATATTGATCTTTTCGGAAATTGATTTGGCATTGAAATGCAGCACAAATCCAGCGTCTTTGCTGATCATTTTGCCTTGTTTATTTGTTTTGCTGCAAGCACTCAGCAAGAGCAATGCCGACAATGCGGCCATTACTGGGGTACGAAATCTAAGTTGCATAAGGTTGTTTTTTGTTTTATACTTTAATTGATGAATTAGTAACCTTTAGTGTTTGTTAAAAAAAGCAGGCAATTGGTCAAAGCTCAATATTTCCTGATTACCGGTAGCCAGATTTTTTACACAACAATTATTGTCGGCCATTTCCTTACTGCCGATGATCACCACGAACGGAATATGTTTTTTTTCTGCATACTGAAATTGCTTGGCAATCTTTGTTTCTTCATGATATAGTTCAGCGGCAATACCCTGTCGGCGAAGTTCCTGCATGGCCGTAAAAGCGAATTCGGCTTCCGCTTTGCCCATATTAAAGAACAGGGCTTTTGTACCTATGTTCAGGTCCTCTGGAAAAAGTTTCAGTTCTTCCATCACATCATAGATCCTGTCTACCCCAAAACTGATACCTACCCCGGGTATTCCAGCCACTTCAAATAATCCGGTAAGGTCATCGTAGCGACCACCTCCTCCGATACTTCCCATTTGTACAGATGGGGGTGCCTTGGCTTCAAAGATGGTGCCTGTATAATAATTCAAGCCCCTTGCCAGGGTAAAATCAATTACCATATTCAGGTTTTGTGTATGGCCGATCACGAATTCCAGATCGGATGTTCCTGCACCTAGTTCAGCCGATTGGTTCAGTAAATTTCTTACTTGTATTATTTTTTCTTCGGAACTACCGGTAATATTCAGGTAAGTTTCAATGGTGCTGATCTGTTTGTCGTTTAGGCCCCGCTGTTGTAATTCTTCTTTTACTTTTTCAATTCCGATCTTATCTAGTTTATCGATCGCAATGGTGATATCGGTTAGTTTATCGGTTCCTCCGCATGCCTCGGCCAGGGCGGCAAGGATCTTCCTGCTATTGATCCTCAATTCATAGTTTGATAGTCCTAGTAGTTGAAATACTTCATGGTAAATATGTGCCAGTTCCACTTCATTCATCAGTGAAATACTGCCCACCACATCTGCATCACATTGTGTAAACTCGCGGTAGCGGCCTTTTTGAGGGCGGTCGGCCCGCCATACCGGTTGCAGTTGATAGCGCCTGAAAGGAAAAATGAGTTTGGTATGGTTCATGGCCACATACCGGGCAAAGGGAATGGTAAGGTCGTATTTCAATGCCCTTTCGGTAATATCGGGACTGCTTTTTCCGGTCAGTACTTTTTCAAAACCTATCCTTGCTTTTTCAATATTCTTTTCATTGTTGAGTCCGTTGTTCAGGATCTTGAAAATAAGTTTATCACCTTCCTCGCCATATTTGCCGGTGAGTGTTTCCAGGTTTTCCATGGCTGGAGTTTCCAGGGGTTCAAATCCATACAATTCAAATACTTTCCGGATGTTCGAAAAAATAAAATTCCTTTTCCGGATTGTTTCAGCGGAGAAATCTCTGGTGCCCTGTGGTAAGGATGGTTTAGGCATATTTTTTTTGTTCCGGGTTTAGATGTTTTTGGATGATCTGTTCACAGGCTTTATGGATAAGTGCATATACTTCATGGTATCCGGGTTCAGTTCCATACCATGGGTCTGGAACATCCCTGTTTTCGTCTTTGAATAATTCATTCATCAACAGATCAACTTTTGAGGCATTGTATGCTTCTCCAGAAATGCGATTAATTTCATCAAGCACATCAGTAGCCATGGCATAGATCCGGTCGAATTGCGCTACATCAGACTTCGCAAATTTCCTGCTCTTCTGCCCACTGATATCAATTCCATTTGCTTTGGCCACTTTGATGCTGAGCGGGTGCGGCGGTTCTCCGGAATGATAGCCATTGGTGCCGGCACTTTCAATGGTCCAATTCAGTCCTGATTTTCGAGCCATGTCCTGCAAAATTCCTTCTGCCATCGGGCTTCTGCAAATATTGCCCAAACATACCATCAAAATTTTCATTTTGCAAAGGTAATCAGATAACTGTTCATAGTTGTTGGTTTGTGCTGAATGGGTTGTGGGGCTGTATTCCTGCTGGAGGGCATATCATTTTATGGAATTTGAACAACTACACATCTTATTGTTGAACACGGCGCCGGTTTTGATTTTATTTTTTCACCTCCCATGTAGCGGGATCAAAACCAAAAATATGAACAAGGAATTAATCATGAAAACGGATGTCCTCGACATTCTTTTCGAAAACAGAAACAAAAATTATGGAGCCTATGATCTGCGCAAGCATTACAATAATCGGCTCACCCGGTCCTTGTTGATCATGTTGGGCGGAGCCTTGGTTTTATCGGCCTTCAGCCTCATTCCTTCAAAGGAAATGATTTCCGTTACACCAGGTATTATTACCGATCCCAGTTTAGGACATATACAACCACCCAAGCAGCCGGATCCGATTAAAGTGGAAGTTAAGCCAGTGCAGCCTAAAACGCCCACTGCTAAATTCCCCAGCCGTATTGTGTTTACAAATCATATTGATTCTGCAGATAATTTAAATCGTGATCTAAGCCGAACATCAATAGGTGGAACAAATGTGGTGGTTACTAGCATAGGAGATCCTTATACCGGTGGAACTGGTGGCGGCGGAACCATTGATGTGGTAAGGCCCAACCCTGATCCCGTGGTGCCCGACAGGTCGCCAGTAGAAACTGCAGAAATCATGCCTTCATTTCCAGGTGGCATGGCAGCACTCAGGAAATTCTTAGAGCGCAACCTGCAAACGCCCAATGATATGGAACCCGGTGAAGAAGTTGAAGTAAAGGTGAAATTTGTGGTAGGCTATGATGGCAAATTGCAAAGTTTTTTAACGGTGAAAGATGGAGGGCCTGCCTATACGAATGAAGTGCTTCGGGTGCTCAGGAAAATGCCTGATTGGATCCCAGGCAAATCAAATGGCGAAAATGTAGCAGTTTACTATACCATTCCGGTAAAGTTTATCCCTGCAGAATAAGCTATCCGTGATAATTTCTGTAATTTGGCAGTTCGTGATTTTCAACCTGTGCAGGATTAACCTGCACAGGTATTTTTAAACATCTATTATGGCACTCGAAGAATTTGAAAAAGACGAGATCAGTGAACGCGACAAGGGTTATATCCGAATGCGCAGTATGATGGATTTTGGAATGGGGGTTCTATGGGCCTCGATGGGCGTATTCCTCATTTTTATCAAAAAATTCAGTGCCGACCTGGCCTCCCGGTTCGACGATCCCATGATCAAGGTCTTTGGCGGCGTATGCGTTGTTTACGGGTTATTCAGGATGTACCGGGGGTATAAAAAAAATTATCTGCGCGACCGATGAACTTTAGCTCTAAATCCATGTTAAAACCTATTGTGTTCATCGGGTTGATCTGTCTTGTACTGCTGGGAGTAGGCTGCAATGAGGGTCCTAAAAAAGTGCTGGACGACAGTCCTACAAAAGGTGTGATCCACATCAGTGTGGATGAAAGTTTTAAGCCCGTTATTGATGAGCATATAAAAATGTATGAATCTTCCTTTCCGGACACTAAGATCATCGCATCTTATAAGCCGGAAGCGGATTGTTTCCGCGACCTGATCAACGACACCGCAACACGGATGGTGATCGTAACCCGTGGACTAAATGAAAATGAAGAACAATATTTTAAAAGTTCAATGAATTATGTTCCCTCCTGGAATGATGTGGCTTCAGATGCCATTACGATCCTGGTGAACAAGAAAAGTTCAGATACTTTATTTACGCTTGAGCAGTTGCGTTTGCAATTGTCGGGGAAGCAGAAAACTGATGCCATCTTTGTGTTTGATGGTATGAATGCAACCAGTACAGTTCGATTTGCGGTAGACAGTATTTTGAAGGGCGGAAAATTTGATACAGCTGTGGTGAAGGCGGTTAAAAGTAGCCGGGAAGTGATGGACTATGTGGCTACTCATGAACATGCGATCGGGTTTGTGGGGATCAGTTGGATCGGCAATCCGGAAGATACGGCTCAGGTAAATATGTTAAAGAAGATTAAAATGGCTTACGTTAGATGCGATATTTGTTCAGATTCAGCTTATGTAAAGCCTACCCAGCTAGGCATCCTGAATCACCGGTATGCTTTGGTACGTGGTTTGTATTATATATTGAAAGAGAATTATGAAGGCCTGGGTTCGGGGTTTACAAATTTTTTGCAATATGAAAGAGGCCAATTGATTTTCAGGAGGGCATACCTGGGTGCAAGAATGGGTTTTGCCGTAAGAAATGTGATTATCAGGGAAAAATTACAAAAAGATTAATAATAATAATGGAGAGGGTGTTTATAAAATTAATATTATTGTATAGTCTAAAACAGCAAAAAATAACAATGAAGAAGCTTAAAGTAGGTGTTTTGATGGTAACTGTTCTCCTGATGGCGAATTTGAGTAAGGCGCAATCGATAGAAGAGGGCAGGGAGTTTTTATACTATGAAAAATTCATCAGTGCCAAAAATGTATTTCAAAAACTGGTAGATGCCAACCCCAATAATATTGATGCAGTTTACTGGCTGGGCCAAACATTGATCGCTCCTCAGGATGATAAGGATATCGCCGGTGCGAAAGCTTTATATCAAAAAACATTGATGGCCAACAGCAATAGTCCTTTATTAATTGCGGGTATGGGCCATATTCAATTGCTTGAAGGCAATACCCAGGATGCCCGTAACCAGTTTGAAACGGCTATCAGTTTAAGTCAGGGTAAAAATGTAGCCGTATTGAATGCGGTTGGTTTTGCCAACGCAGATTATGATTCAAAACTGGGTGATGCCGGTTATGCCATAGAAAAACTGAAACAAGCTGTTGCCATAAAAGCGGGTTCAAAGGATCCCGATATCTGGTGTAACCTTGGTGATGCCTACCGCAAACTGGCGGATGGCGGAAGTGCACAGCAGTCTTACGAGTCTGCCCTCAGCTTCAAGCCCAATTATGCCCGTGCTAAATACCGTAACGGACGTATTTACCAAACGCAGGGAGATGTTCAGAAAGAGATTGTACTTAAATATTATAATGAGGCCATCGCCATGGATGCCAATTATACCCCGGTATACTGGACCTTGTTTGATTATTTTTATCGTACAGATGTAGGCCGCTCGGCTGAATATCTTGATAAATATTTAACAGCAAAAGGTTCCGATGAACCCAATGCATGTTTTTTAAGGGCCCAAATGAAATATGCTCAGGGGCTATTCCAGGATGCCATTCAAAAAGCAGATGAATGTATTGCTGCCGGTGGTGCTAGTCCTTACCCCAATTTATATGGTATTAAGGCTTATGCCTATTACAAACTGGGCGATTCCTTAAATGCAAAAGCTTCATTTGATCTTTATTTCAATAATCAGAAGCCTAATAAGATCGGTCCGTTGGATTATAAAACCTATGCAGAAGTATTGCAGAAATTCCCCGGTAATGAAACCCTGGCTGGAACATTTGTTGACAAGGCCGTTGAGCTGGATAGTACAGAAGAGGGGAAAGTGAGCTTCCTGAAATCACAGGCGGCCATGTATGAGTCGAGGAAATCATTCAAAGATGCCGGCGACTGGTACAAGAAAGTATTGTATGTAAAGAAGAATGTGAGCAAGACCGACTTATATAATGTTGGCTACAGTTATTTCCGTTCGGGCAATTTTGAACTGTCGAATGAGATTTTCTGTAACCAGTACGCCCAAAAATTTCCTGATGATATCTTCGGATATTATATGTGCGGAAAAGGCAACTGGGGTATCGATACCACTATGACACTGGGTTTGGCCAATCCTTCATTTGAGAAAGCAATTGCTATTGGTGAGGCCATGCCCGATAAATCTAAGATCAAGAATCAGTTGATGGGCAGCTATAAGTATATGATCGCGTATTATGCCAATGTAAAAAAGGATAAAGTTATCGCTATTAGCTATTGTGATAAGGCTTTACTGGTAGATCCTGCCGACCAGGAAACCATCACCAATAAAGACGTGATCTCAAAAATGAGCAACACGCCCGCACCGGCTACACGCCCCGCCAATACTAGGCCTTCGGGCACAACAAAGCCAACAGGAGGCAATGCTGCGGCAACAGAAACCAAGGCCAATAATACAAAGCCTGTTTCCGGTAAAAAAAAATAAAAATCAAAAAAAAATAGCCTTGCCCGTTACCTGAAAATGGTAACGGGTTTTTTTATTTCTTTTATTGTTCAACAAGTTTATTGATTATTGGAAAGGCTGTCTTATTTTTGTGCTCCAACTGAAGGATATATCTTATGCACTTCATTTTTTTACAAGCCACCAATTTGAATACTGCTGCGAATTACTTGCCCATTGGTCTTCAATTATTATTTGCGATCGGACTTATTGCCACCATTATTGTGTTGTCAGATTATCTGGGTCCCAAACGAAAAACGTCAGACAAATTGCAAAATTTTGAGAGCGGTATTGAAATAAAAGGAAACGCTCGTCAACCCATGGCTATCAAATATTTTTTGGTGGCCATTCTTTTTGTATTGTTCGACGTGGAAGTAATTTTCTTTTATCCTTACGCTGTTAACTTCCGAGAGTTAGGCTGGCATGGGTTCTTGGCGGTCTTACTTTTTGTAGGACTATTTGTGGCCGGTTTAATTTACATCATCCGTAAGGGCGCATTGAAGTGGGAAGATTAATCGATTAACAATTATCCATTTGGAAATTTGAAAAAATAAAGTTGAAAAAACATGTCGCTGAAAACAAAATTCCAAATCATCTATTCAACTAACTAACATGTCTCGCCCGGTACAATTTAATAATCATGTGAAATTTGAGGGTATCCCTGAGGGTTATATGGGAGAAGGATTTATGGCCACCAACTTGGAAAAAGTGGTGAGCCTGGCCCGTAAAAATTCGATCTGGCCCTTGCCCTTCGCCACCAGTTGTTGTGGTATTGAGTTTATGGCCACCGCCGCCAGTCATTATGATATTGCCCGTTTTGGCGCCGAAAGGATGAGTTTTTCTCCCCGCCAGTGCGATCTCATTTTTGTGATGGGTACCATCTCCAAAAAAATGGGTCCGGTACTTCGGCAGGTTTACCTGCAAATGGCCGAACCGCGCTGGGTAATGGCCGTTGGGGCTTGTGCCTCATCAGGTGGTATTTTTGATAGCTATTCTGTGTTACAGGGGATCGACCAGGTGATACCGGTGGATGTTTATGTGCCGGGTTGCCCTCCAAGGCCCGAAGCTTATCTGGACGGGTTCATGAAAATTCAGGAACTGGTGAATGCAGAAGGTTTGCGCAGAAGGTATAGTGATCAGTATAAAGACATGCTGGCGAGTTATGGAATACAATAAATAGCGGGAACAACTTTGTCTGCACAATATCAGTACAAGGTCGTTTTTGAATGATAACTTTTGATCTTAGGAATTATGGCCTTAACGAATGAGACGATACAACAAAAGCTGACTGAAAAATTCGGTGAACAGCTTACCGACTGGCAAACGCCCTATGGCATGCTCACCTTTACTGCCCCAGCCGCCCTCAACCTGAAAGTACTTCAATATTTATACGATGATGCTGAACTTCGGTTTCAGTTTTTGACCGATCTGCAGGCCGTGCATTATCCCGACAGCAAAGGAGCCGAACTGGCCGTGGTATATCATCTGCATAATCTGGTAGACAATATCCGCCTGCGGTTTAAAGTATTTGCCGACATCAGCAAACCCGATGTGTATAGCGCAACGGCTTTGTACCAGTCGGCCAATTTCATGGAAAGAGAGACCTATGATTTTTTCGGGGTGAATTTTGTTGGACATCCCAACCTGATCAGGATATTGAATGTAGACGAGATGGATTATTTCCCCATGCGGAAAGAATTTCCGGTGGAAGACCAGACCAGGATCGATAAGGATGATGAGATGTTTGGAAGAGGATAGTGGAACTGACTCACGAGGAGCCATATACGATGTAACAAGGATATTTTGTATTAACTAGTTGGAATAAAAAATTTTTACTGCGAATGACCAATACCAACGACCATATCATATTACCTGAGGGTTCGATAGAGAAACAAACCAATACCTTAAACCTGGGTCCCACGCACCCTGCCACGCATGGTGTATTTCAAAATATTGTGGAACTGGATGGAGAGCGGATATTGAAAGCCACTTCCACTGTGGGCTATATCCACCGGGCTTTTGAGAAAATTGCAGAACGCAGGCCCTTGTACCAGATCACACCACTGACCGACCGGTTGAATTATTGTTCTTCTCCGCTCAATAATATGGGCTGGCATATCACCTGCGAAAAATTACTGGGGGTTACCATACCCAAGCGGGTAGATTATTTACGCATCATCATCATGGAATTGTCGAGGATATCGGATCACCTGATCTGTAATTCTATTGTGGGTGTTGATAGCGGCGCTTACTCGGGTTTCCTTTACCTGATGCAATACCGGGAACTGATTTACGAAATTTATGAGGAGATCTGCGGATCTAGGCTCACCACCAATATTGGCCGCATCGGAGGATTTGAAAGAAATTTCAATGCCACCGCATTTACCAAACTTGAAAAATTCATCAAAGAATATCCGGCAGTACTGAAAGAATTTGAGAACCTGTTCACCCGCAACAGGATCTTTATGGATCGCACCATCGGTACCGGCCCCATCTCAGCCGAACGCGCATTGAATTATGGATTTACAGGTCCTAATTTAAGAGCAGCCGGTGTGGATTATGATGTACGGGTACATACGCCATACAGCAGTTATGAGGATATGGACTTCATCATTCCGGTGGGTAAAACCGGCGACTGTTACGATCGATTCCTTGTGCGCAATGAAGAAATGTGGCAAAGTTTAAGCATCATTGAACAGGCCTATCAAAAAGTGCAGGAATTTAAAGGAGCTGAAGCAGAAGTGTTTCATGCCGATTCTCCTGCCTATTACCTACCCGAGAAAAAAGATGTGTACACAAAAATGGAAGCCCTGATCTATCATTTCAAGATCATCATGGGTGAAACCAATATTCCGGCTGGTGAAGTGTATAGTTCTATTGAGGCAGCGAATGGTGAACTGGGCTTTTACCTGGTGAGTGATGGTGGTAGAACACCGTATCGGCTTCATTTCCGCAGGCCATGTTTTATTTATTATCAGGCTTTTCCTGAACTGATCAAGGGCGGTATGCTGAGTGATGCTATCATTACTATGAGCAGCCTGAACCTGATCGCCGGGGAACTGGATGCATAACAATATTTAACCAACCTGTGCAAACAGGTTTTACATTTTGAATTATGAGTGTTGCGTTTTCAACAGAGAAATTAAATAAGGTAAACGAGATCATTTCTCGTTATCCGCAGGGCAAACAAAAAAGTGCCTTGCTTCCGGTTTTGCACATGGCACAGGAAGAGTTTGATGGATGGCTGGATGTGCCGGTGATGGATTATGTGGCTTCCTTATTAACGATCACACCCATTGAAGTGTATGAAGTGGCCAGTTTTTATAGCATGTACAATCTTAAACCTGTTGGAAAACATGTTTTTGAAGTATGCCAAACCGGCCCCTGTATGCTCAATGGCAGCGATTCTATCATTGCCTATATCAAAGAAAAATTGGGAATAAATATTGGCGAAACCACAGCCGATGGAATGTTTACCTTAAAAACTGTGGAGTGTTTAGGCGCTTGTGGATATGCCCCGCTGATGCAACTGGGTAAAAATTACCGGGAGCATCTTACAAAAGAAAAAGTGGATGCTTTGATCGCATCCTGCATGGAAAAATAATTTGGAAACCGAACGAACAGATTTTTTATAAATGGCCAGAAAATTATTATTAGAAAAAGCACACGTTGAAGGCATTCGCGGCTTCGACGTTTATCGCCGCGAAGGTGGTTATCGCAGTGTGGAAAAAGCATTGAAATCGATGAGCCCCGATCAGGTGACGGATGAAGTAAAGAAAAGCGGACTTCGTGGTAGGGGCGGAGCAGGATTTCCTACCGGCATGAAATGGGGTTTCTTGGCCAAGCCTGAAGGGGTGGCCCGTTATCTGGTTTGTAATGCGGATGAAAGTGAGCCCGGCACCTTTAAAGACAGGTACCTGATGGAATTCATTCCTCACCTGCTCATTGAAGGAATGGTCGTATCATCGTTCGCGTTAGGTTCTCATGTTTCTTATATCTATATCCGCGGCGAATATGCCTGGATCGTGGATATTCTGGAACAAGCCATTGCCGAAGCAAAACAACATGGATTTCTGGGGAAGAATATATTGGGTTCTGGTTTTGATTGTGAAATTTATGTTCAAAGAGGAGCGGGTGCTTATATCTGCGGTGAAGAAACAGCCTTACTGGAATCATTGGAAGGCAAGCGCGGTAATCCCAGGATCAAGCCTCCATTCCCTGCGGTGAAAGGTGTTTGGGATTGTCCAACGGTGGTAAATAATGTAGAGACCCTTGCAGCGGTGGTTCCCATCATCAATGATGGCGGAGAAGAATTTGCGAAGATCGGCGTGGGCAAAAGTACCGGTACAAAACTGATCAGTGCTTGCGGCAATATCAACAAGCCTGGTGTATATGAGATCGACATGACGATCTCCGTAGAAGAATTTATTTACAGCGACGAATATTGTGGTGGCATTCCCAATGGAAAAAGGTTGAAAGCCTGTATCCCCGGAGGTTCTTCTGTTCCCATTCTTCCGGCCAATCTATTGCTCACCACCGCCAAAGGAGAAAAAAGATTGATGAATTATGAAAGTCTGAGTGATGGCGGTTTCGCCACCGGCAGTATGATGGGTAGTGGTGGATTTATTGTTCTTGATGAAACACAATGCGTGGTAAAACATACTTACACCCTGGCAAGATTTTACCGGCATGAAAGCTGCGGACAATGCAGCCCTTGTCGCGAAGGAACCGGATGGATGGAAAAGATTTTATTAAGCATTGAAAAAGGTCAGGGTAAGATCAGTGATATCGATCTCTTATGGGATATTCAACGCAAGATAGAAGGGAATACGATTTGTCCGCTGGGTGATGCCGCCGCATGGCCGGTAGCCGCCGCTATCAGGCATTTCAGGGATGAGTTTGAATGGCATGTGAATCATCCGGAAGAATGCCTTCGTTCAAATTATGGATTGGCGCATTATGCCGATCCGATCAGGGTTCCAGAAACAGTATAAAAAAAGTGATAGCATTTATTATATGGCAGACGAAATAAAAACAGCAACCGCAACATTCAAAGTCACGATCGATAATATCACGATCGATGTTGCTCCGGGTACCAGCATCTTACAGGCAGCCCGCATCATCGGCGGCGATGTAACGCCACCGGCTATGTGCTATTACAGCAAATTACAGGGTAGTGGCGGTAAATGCCGTACCTGCCTCGTGGAAGTGGCAGCCGGATCTACTGCCGATCCAAGGCCCATGCCTAAGCTGGTGGCCAGTTGCCGAACCAATGTGATGGATGGAATGATCGTAAAGAATATCACCAGCGAAAAAGTGACCGATGCCCGCAATGGCGTGGTTGAATTTTTATTGATCAATCATCCGCTCGATTGTCCGATCTGTGATCAGGCAGGAGAATGTCATCTGCAAGATCTTGGGTATGAACATGGCAAAGCGGGAACACGCTATGAATTTGCGCGCAGAACTTTTGCCAAAGAAGATATTGGTCCTTATATACAATTGCATATGACCCGGTGCATCCTTTGCTACCGCTGCACATTTGTTGCCGACCAGATCACCGATAGCCGGGTTCATGGCATCGTAGATCGGGGCGATCATGCTGCTATATCCACCTATATTTCAAAAGCCATCGACAATGATTTCAGTGGCAATATGATCGATGTGTGTCCGGTAGGCGCATTAACCGATAAAACCTTCCGATTCAAGAACAGGGTATGGTTCACCAAGCCGGTAGATGCACACCGCAACTGTACCAATCCGAAATGTTGCGGTAAAGCAACTTTATGGTTGAGGGGAAATGAGGTGTTCAGGGTAACTGCCCGCAAAGATGAGTGGGGTGAAGTGCAGAGCTATGATGGAAAGACCGGATGGATCTGCAATACTTGTCGCTTTGATTCTAAGAAGACCAGCGACTGGACCATCGAAGGACTTACCCAGATCAGCAGACATTCTGTGTTGGGTGCCAATAAATATAAAACACTGGAGATGCCAAAGGAAACACTTCCTGCAGTATTGAAGGGCCGTTCACCTAAGCTGATGATGAATATCCATAATGTTAGTGAGGTGAATAATCCGAATATTGAGCTGAGTGCCATCAATGGTCCATCGCATAGCGAGGATTTTGAAAGATCGGCAGAGCATGTAAAGGGTGCCGGAGAATCTACCCAGTGGGGAATGAAAAAATAAAATTGATTGAGCGAAAAGAGGAATTGACAAATATTTAAAAGAGCGTTATGTTTTTAGTAATTGATCTGGCAATGATTTTGGAAAAACTGGTGTTGATCGTGATAGTGGTCATGGCCTCACTGGTGATTGCCATGTATGCCACTTACGCAGAAAGGAAAGTTGCAGCGATTTTGCAAGACAGGCGTGGCCCGAATCGGGCAGGTCCCTTTGGACTGTTGCAACCGGTGGCCGATGGTATTAAACTTTTTTTCAAGGAAGAGATCATTCCTGATTTTTCATCCAAATTCTTATTCATTCTTGGGCCATCCATGGCGATGATGACGGCCATCATGACCGGCGCCGTAATTCCATGGGGCGATAAATTACAATTGTTTGGCCGCGATATTCCCTTGCAGATCGCCGATGTGAACGTAGGTATTTTGTATGTATTTGCGGTGGTGAGTATGGGTGTGTATGGCATCATGATCGGTAGCTGGGCCAGTAATAATAAATATTCTTTGATGGGTGGACTGCGTGCCGCTTCGCAGATCATCAGTTATGAACTGGCGATGGGCATTACTTTGATCGCCTTACTGATGGTAACGGGTACGCTTAGCCTAAAAGAAATGGTGTTGCAACAACACTCCGAAGGCTGGCATTTTGGGTGGAATATTCGCTATCAACCACTCGGATTTCTGCTATTTTTAATTTGTGCCTTTGCAGAATGTAATCGAACGCCATTCGATCTGGCAGAAGCGGAGAATGAATTGATCGGCGGTTATCATACAGAATATTCTTCCATGAAACTGGGTTTTTACCTGTTCGCCGAATACATCAATATGTTCGTGAGCAGCGTGATCATGGCGACCTTGTTCTTTGGCGGCTATGATATTCCTTTTTTGAATGAGGCAACCTTGTCGCCCAATATTGCGGCACTGGTGGGCATCGTGGCATTGATGGGGAAAGTGTGTTGCTTCCTGTTCTTTTTCATGTGGGTGCGCTGGACCATCCCGCGTTTCCGCTATGATCAATTGATGAATTTGGGCTGGCGTGTACTGATCCCATTGGCATTGGTGAATATGCTGGCGACTGGTGCGGTGGTGTTGCTGAAAAACAACAACTGGCATTTTTAGAAATTAATTTGTAAACCATTAATCAATAATATCCCCTTCGGGAATCTGGTATGGAATCATTAACGAACAGAATACGGCAGGTTGAAAGGAAGCCGATGAATTTTTTTGAAAAGATTTATCTGGTGGCCATCGCCAAGGGTATGTTCATTACGTTTGGCCATATGTTCAAAAAAAGGCCAACGATCAATTACCCCGAAAAAACACGTCCATTCAGTCCGGTGTTCCGCGGACTGCATATCCTGAACCGCGATGAAGAAGGCAGGGAGAATTGTACTGCCTGTGGATTGTGTGCAGTTGCTTGTCCGGCCGAGGCCATTACCATGGAAGCGGCAGAACGTAAAGTAGGCGAGGAACAGTTGTATCGCGAAGAAAAATATGCAGCCCGTTACGAGATCAATATGCTGCGTTGCATTTTTTGTGGATTGTGTGAAGATGCTTGTCCGAAAGATGCCATCTACCTCAGCGAAACTTTTGCGCCAGCCGATTACCAGCGCAAACAATTTATTTACGGAAAGAATGACCTATTGATACCTCATCCGGTAAATGAACCAGATGCTTATAAAAAAGCAGCGGGTAACCGGGTGAAAGCAAAAATTATTAATTAACTAAAATAGCCATCCCCACGGGTGCTGGCGGGCATTATGAGTATAACAGAAATATTATTTTGGTTTTTAGCTGTCCTTGCATTGGGCAGTGCCATCATGGTGATCACCAGCAAAAGCCCGGTGCACAGTGTGCTCTGGCTTATTGTAACGTTCTTCGCCATCTCGGGGCATTATATCCTGATGAATGCCCAGTTCCTCGCTATTGTGAATATCATTGTATATGCAGGAGCCATTATGGTGCTCTTCCTGTTTGTAGTGATGCTGATGAACCTGAATGCAAACAGTGAACCACAGAAGAACCGTAACCTGCAATTCGCCGGATTGATATCGGGGGGATGTTTGTTCTTAGTGTTGGTAACGGCACTGATGAAATCAGATGTTAGCACCAATCACCTGATGAGCGGAGGCGATGCAGGACTGATCAAGAACCTGGGTAAAGTTTTGTTCAATGATTATTTGGTGCCCTTTGAACTGAGCAGTGTGCTTTTTTTAAGCGCCATGATCGGTGCTGTAGTGATCGGAAAAAGGAGCGATTGATTGATAAACCTAATTGAGAATTTGAACCGGAAATAAATTATTATGGAAATTAAATGGTACATCGACCTGGCTGTGGCTTTATTCAGCATTGGTGTGATAGGCGTGCTCACCCGCAGAAATGCGATCATCATTTTCATGTGCATAGAGCTCATGCTTAACGCCGTGAATCTATTGCTGGTGGCATTTTCTAAAATGCATGCTGCTGCCGAAGTGGGAAGCATCAGTCCTTCAGTGGTGAGCGACGGACAATTGTTCGTATTCTTTATCATGGTGGTGGCTGCTGCGGAAGTAAGTGTAGGACTGGCGATCATTGTGATGATGTACCGCAACACCCATAGCACGGATGTGAATTTTTTGAACCGATTGAAACATTAGTCAGCTGAATGGCTTCAATGCCGGCAGCTGAAATTTGAAATAAGTTTTTAAATAAAATTTCCCATTACGGGAGCAGGGTATGAATAATATTTTACAATTAGTCTGGTTGATTCCTTTGTTGCCACTGGTGGGTTTTCTGATCAATGGCCTGGGTAGAAAGCATTTGTCGAAAGCCCTGTCGGGATTCATCGGCAGTGCAGTGATATTCCTTTCTTTTGCCATGAGCGTATGGGTATTTATTCAAGTGAAGGATGGTAATACACATGTAGCACATTATTTCGATTTTATCAACATCACCGCCCTGAAGATCGGATTCGATCTGCAAGTGGATCCGTTGTCTTCCCTGTTCTTATTGATCATCACCGGAGTTGGTTTTTTAATTCATGTGTATTCCACCGCGTATATGCACGATGAGGAGCCACAGAATTTCGCCAAATATTTTTCTTTCCTTAACCTCTTTGTTTTTTCTATGTTGCTGTTGGTGCTGGGCGCCAATTATGTGATCATGTTCATTGGATGGGAAGGGGTAGGGCTCTGTTCTTATTTACTGATCGGATTCTGGTTCACCAACAATAAATTTAATGCCGCAGCCCGCAAGGCCTTTGTGATGAATCGCATTGGTGATCTTGGTTTTTTACTCGCTATATTCTGGCTGGTGAATAAACTGGGCACGGTTGACTTTCATAATGTTTTTGCCAGCGTGGGTAATCTTTCCACGTTCGACATCACCGGTATCACCCTGTTATTATTTGTAGGTGCCACCGGAAAAAGTGCGCAGATCCCGCTTTACACTTGGTTGCCTGATGCTATGGCTGGTCCAACCCCTGTGAGTGCCCTGATCCATGCTGCCACCATGGTAACTGCCGGTATTTACATGATCGCCAGGAGCAATATCTTATATACCATGGCACCCGTTTCACAAACTGTAGTAGCCATTACCGGATTATCAACCGCTATTCTGGCCGCAACGATCGCCTTGAAACAAAACGATATTAAAAAAGTGCTGGCATACTCTACCGTTAGTCAGCTGGGATATATGTTCCTCGGACTTGGTGTAGGTGCTTATACCGGAGCTGTATTTCATGTGATGACCCATGCATTTTTCAAAGCCCTTTTATTCCTTGGTGCAGGAAGTGTGATCCATGCCATGAGCGGTGAGCAGGATATGCGGAATATGGGCGGACTTAAAAAACATATGAAGATCACGCATCTTACTTTCTTGTTGGGATGTTTGGCCATTGCCGGAATGCCGCCATTTGCCGGGTTCTTCTCTAAGGATGAAATACTGGGCGCTGCCTTTGCAAAAAATCCGGTGTATTATGGCATCGGTGTTGCTGGCGCCATGATGACCGCTTTTTATATGTTCCGTTTATATGCCATGACCTTCCTCGGAAAATTCAGGGGCACGGCAGATCAGGAACATCATGTGCATGAAAGTCCGAAAGCCATCACCATTCCATTATTGATACTTGCCCTGTTGGCAGTAGCCGGAGGTTGGGTAGGCATACCAGAAGTATTTCTTTCTGGTGGGCATAGGCTCGGCGAATTCCTGAATCCTGTTTTTGCACAAAGTGATGCCATTACCATTAAACCGGAGATGGTACATACTACCGAGTATATGTTGATGCTGATCTCTGTGGCCTTAGCATTGGTTGCCCTGATCTATGCCTGGAGCCGTTTCAGCAAGTATCAGAAAACGGCTGAACCCTCAACAGGGTTGGGGAATGTACTGGAGAACAAATGGTATGTGGATGAATTATATGAAGCCATTATCATTAAACCTGTTCGGGCCATTGCCAATTTCTTTAATGAGGTAGTGGAGAAAAAAGGTATCGATGGTTTTGTAAATGGAATTGGTAAAGCAGTGAATTATGGAAGTCGGCAAGTTCGTTTATTGCAAAACGGACAAGTAGGCCTATATGTTTTGATGATGGTATTGGGAATTTTAATCTTATTTATTGTTCAATTGTTTTTGTAAAGAATATGGAAAAACTTCACGGATGGATAAGCTTTCCTGATCTGCTGATATGGCTGCCACTCATCAGTGGACTGGTCACTTTTATGCTGCGTAAGGATAAACAGGTTAAGGCCTGGTCATTGTTTGCCTCCTTACTCACACTGGCGGTGTCGGTGTTGAGTTTGGTCTATGCAAACGATAAAATATTGAATTATGTTTCCTGGAAATGGCTGAGCACATTGGGTGCCAGTTATAGTCTGGGATTGGATGGTGTGGGGCATATCCTCAGTTTTCTAACGGCGGTTTCTTTCCCGTTGATCTTTGCGGCAACCTATAAAAGTGAATATAAACATAGCCAGGCTTTTTACGGACTCATGTTACTTACCCAGGCAGGATTGATGGGCGTGTTCTGTGCCATGGATGCCCTGGTGTTTTATTTCTTCTGGGAACTGGCGTTGATACCGGTATATTTTTTATGCAGCCGTTGGGGTGGCGAAAAACGTATTCAGGCTACTTTTAAATTCTTCATTTATACATTCGCAGGATCTTTGTTGATGTTGCTGGGTATCATTGTGGTTTATCTGCACACGAATAACCTGATGGATGCCGGTGGAAATATTATTGCTCCGCATTCTTTTTCTATCAATGCATTTTATGATGTGGCTGCCCGACTGGAGCCCACGAAACAATATTGGTTATTTGGATTGTTCTTTATAGCATTTGCTATCAAGATGCCCATCTTCCCATTCCATACCTGGCAGCCCGATACTTATGAACAGGCACCTGCTGCTACAACCATGGTACTGAGTGGCGTGATGGTAAAAATGGGATTGTTTGCGGTGATCCGCTGGCTGCTTCCTATGTTCCCGGCTGCCGTGGATCATTTTGGATATATCGTGATCGGTTTGTCGGTGATTGGAATGATCTATGCCAGTTTATTGGCCATGCAGCAGGATGACCTTAAAAGGCTGGTGGCTTATTCTTCCATAGCGCATATCGGATTGATGTGTGCGGCTCTATTTGCCAACAAACAGATCGGTACACAGGGCGTGATGATACAGATGTTCAGTCATGGTATCAATATCATCGGACTCTGGATCGTGATCGACCAGATTGAAAAGCAGACCGGTGTTCGGAAGATCTCTCAGCTGGGCGGCATTGCGCGTAAGGCACCTGCACTTACCATCATGCTGGTGGTGATAGCGTTGGCGAATATTGCCTTGCCACTCACCAATGCTTTTGTGGGAGAATTTATGATGTTCACCGGATTGTTCAAATATAATGTGTGGGTAACGGCCATTGCAGGATTGAGTATCATATTAGCAGCCGTGTATACCCTCCGCATGATACAACATGTATTTTATGGTGAAGTGAATACCCTTACGGCTACCATGAAGGATATTCCCAACAGCGTGAAATGGGTGCTGGGGATCTTACTGGTCATGATCTTCGTGATCGGCGTTTATCCGCAACCGCTATTCGACCTAACAAAAGACACAGTGGCATCACTGTTAACAAGATTTAAATAACAAAACAAGCAGGTCTGTTGAGAACAGACCGGGACATTATGAACGCAATAATATTAACGGCAATCTGGGGAGTGGTGATGATGCTGGCTGGTGCATTCATCCAGAACAAACGCATTCCCAAATACCTGGCCATCAGCGGCATACTGCTGATACTCGTTGCCAACTGCTGGGAACTGTATACCGGGCAAACACTGTTTTCCGTGGATCTGAAAGACATGATCCACCTCAACAGTTTTAACTTGGCCTTCATCAGCATCGCATTGATTTGCACGTTGATGTATTTCCTGTTGAGCGGAAGAGATTTTGAAAAAGTAGGAACCCATGTGGCCGAATATTTTGCCCTTATCTTTTTTATTTTATGCGGGGTAAGTCTTGTCGCTACCTTCAATACACTACTCATTCTTTTTCTGGGTATCGAGATCATGTCGATCCCTTTGTACATACTAACTGGAAGCGATAAACGCAATTTAAAAAGTAATGAAGCAGCGCTTAAATATTTCCTGATGGGCTCGTTTTCCACCGGCATTATGCTGATGGGTATCGTGCTGATTTATGGAGGCAATAGTTCAGCTTCTTTTTATCTTAACCAGATCCACCTGGGTGTGGGCAAGATGCCCGTGATGATCGCGGCAGGATTAGTGCTCCTGATGATCTCTATGTCGTTTAAAGTTTCGGCTGCGCCCTTTCATTTCTGGACACCCGATGTATACGACGGGGCCCCCACAGTGTTCACGGCTTATATGGCTTCTGTGGTGAAAGTGGCCGGTTTCTTTGCCTTTATGCGATTGTTTGAAAATGCTTTTGGTACCATTCAGCCCCAGTGGCAAAATCTGGTGGTGATCATCACCGCTGCCACCCTGGTCATCGGGAACTTTACGGCAGTATTCCAGCAAAGTGTGAAGCGGATGCTGGCATACTCCAGTATTGCGCAGGCAGGCTTTATGATGCTCGCTATTTTTGCCATGAATCTGGCAGCCAAAGAAGGATTAGTATTGTATGCAGCTGCTTATAGTTTGGCCAGCATCGGGATATTCGCCATTCTAATTAAAATGAAGGATTATACCATTTCCGGTTTTAACGGCCTGGCCAAAGAACAGCCTGTACTGGCTTTTGCGGCAACGGTATTCCTGTTATCGCTTACCGGTATTCCATTAACCGCAGGGTTCCAGGCTAAATTTTATATGTTGCTGGCAGCCATAAATACCCATCATTTTGTATGGCTGGTGATTCTTGCCGTTGGTTGTGCAGCCATCAGCGCGTATTATTATTTCAGGGTGATACAAGCCATCTATTTCAAAGAAAGTACTGATGCAGAGCCACATGTTTGGGACGTAACCCCGGCGTTTAAATTTTTATTGCTGTTATTGGTTGCGGTGATCATCATTTTAGGAGTGAAACCCGAGCTGATCATCGACTGGCTGCATTATTTCCCATTACCTTAAACAGGATTTCGACCACCTGTAAAGTTTTTCGCCCTGAAATTTTTTTAGGCGCTAACTTTATGGGCAATAGCGAAACATGACACTGAGTGATACCATCTCCCTTTCCTGGCGCAATATTTCAGGCAATAAATTACGCACTGCCATCACTGTGGTGATCATGGCCCTTGGTATTTTTGCCCTGATCCTGATCATTACGGCCATCAAGGCCGCCAGCAATAGTCTTACCAGCAGTTTCTCCACCATGGGGGCCAATTCTTTCAGTATTCGTTATAAAGAACGCAATATTAGAATGGGTGGCGGCCGCCAGAGCACTGTAACCAAATCAAGTAAGACCAAACTCAAACAACGCAATTCCAATGCCGGTAAAGTGATCACTTACGAGCAAGCAAAGTCATTCAAAGAGCAGTACTTGTTTCCGGGAAAAGTTGGACTAACCCTAAGAGGTCCTGGAAGTATTGTGGTAAATAATGAGCGAAAAAAAACCAATCCCGATATCAATGTATTAGGCGCAGATGAAAATTTTGCAGAGTTGAATGGCTATACCATCAGTCTCGGGAGAAACCTTACCCCTACGGATGTGGAGTCGGGTAGGAATGTATGTGTTATCGGAAGTTCAATAGCAGAAAAACTTTATCCGGGAAGGTCAGCGGCAGCGGTTGACCAGGTGATCAGTGTAGACCATGTGCCATACCGGGTGCTGGGTGTTTTTGAAGAAAAAAGTTCCAGTGCTTTTTTCAATGCCAATAAAATGATCCTTACCTCTTACAATAATATCCGCCGGTTGTACGCAAGCGATGCGGTATCCTTTACGATCGGGATCATGGTCACTGATATAAAAGTATTGGATATTGCTGTTGGAGAAGCAAAGGGTACTTTCAGGCCGATCAGAAAACTGGATGTGAAGGAAGAAGACAATTTCTTCATCGATAAAAGTGATAGCATTGCCGAAGCCGTACTCACGAACCTGGGCTTTTTGGAAAAAGGGACCATCGGGATCGCCTTCATCACCCTGATCGGGGCCGCGATCGGTTTAATGAATATCATGCTGGTAGCGGTAAATGAACGCACCAAGGAGATCGGGTTGGCAAAGGCACTAGGGGGCACAAAAAAAGATATCCGTGCACAATTCCTATGGGAGTCGATCCTCATCAGCCTGATGGGGGCCGTAGCAGGTATCATTGCTGGTATCTTGGTGGGTAATATTGTGGCCTTGTTGCTGAAGACAGGTTTTGTAGTACCCTGGGCATGGGTGATCGCTGGGATACTGGTGTGTTCCTTTGTGGGACTGGTTGCCGGCCTCTATCCAGCGCATAAAGCCTCCAAATTAGACCCCATTGTTGCCTTACGCTATGAGTAGCATTTGCAGTATGTATTAAATTGATTCCTATCTGTTTTTACAGTTCCTGCCGAATTTTTTTCATTGAAAAAGTATGTAATGCGGGGCTTCCCGCATCGTATAAAAAATAATCAAAAAATTAATTGTGGCAAGTTGTTGCTTTCAATTATTTTATTAACTTGTGCGCTCACGTGCTAAAAAATATGATTATTTTCTTAGCCTGTAATAATTAATCAAATCAAAATCAAGTTTAAAATTTTTCATTAACTAAAATTTGAATGTCATGGCAGAAACAAAACCAGCTGCAAAACCGGCAACATCAGTACAGGTAAAGAAATCAGGCAATGCCATTTCCTGGCTAGCTCCATTAATCTGCGTAATAGCAGGATTTGTGATTTGGAGGTTCGTATTAGGAAGTGCAAGTGGATTTAATCACCCCGACATGAGCGGCGGTTTTATGCCCGAACACAGAGATCCTAAAGGGTTCCTGAGTAATATGTACTTGGGAGGATTTGTGGTTCCCATCCTAATTGGAGCATTTTTAACAATGATCACTTTTGTAATTGAAAGGATCCTCACTATTTCTAAAGCAACTGGTACAGGTAGTAATGCCGGATTTATCCGTAAAGTACAGTATCACCTGGCGAATAAAAATGTAGATGCTGCCTTGGCCGAATGCGATAAGCAAAAAGGTTCTGTAGGCAATGTGATGAAAGCTGGTTTATACCGCTATAAAGAAATGATCACGGATACTGAATTATCTACCGAACAAAAAGTAATGGCCATCCAGAAAGAAGTTGAAGAAGCAACTGCACTGGAACTGCCAATGCTTGAAAAGAACCTGGTTTTCTTGTCTACCATCGCTTCTGTAGCTACCCTGTTGGGTCTGTTCGGAACGGTATTAGGGATGATTCGTTCATTCAGGAAACTGGGTGATGCCGGTGGTGGAGACGCTGCCCGTGAATTATCAGTAGGTATCTCTGAGGCCTTGTACAACACTGCATTGGGTATCGGAACATCTGCATTAGCGATTATATTTTACAATGTGTTTACCACTAAAATTGATTCCATCACTTACGGTATTGATGAATCAGGATTCACTTTGACTCAGAGCTTTGCTTCTTTGTACAAGTAATATGGAATTTCTCCATGTTTGAATCTAACATGTGTAAACCTAAAAAATAATCATAATGGGAAGAGCGAAATTACCCCGTAAGAGTACAAATATAGATATGACGGCGATGTGCGATGTGGCATTCCTGTTATTGTCTTTTTTTATTCTTGCTACCAAGACCAAGCCCCCTGAGGCTGTTGCCGTTTTGCCACCCTCCTCTGTATCCACTAAGGTGGCCAAGGAAGAAGCTATTATGGTAACGCTGACCAAAGATGGAAAGGTATTCCTGATGTTGGGCGATAAAGCACATAAGGACGCTATCATTGAGGACATTAATAGCTCAAGGCAATTGAACCTGACCCCCGCTGAAATGGTAAAACTGAAAAAACTGGATTTTATCGGCATGCCTTTAAACATGCTGAAAGGATCCCTGGATCTCAGTGAACCTATTAAGCCGGAGAATATGCCCGGGATACCCTGTGGTGACAGCACCAATAATGAATTGGTTGACTGGGTCAGGAGTGTGTCAAATTCGTACAAAGGAGAATCGTTGGATAACCTTAACCTCTGTGTGAAAGGTGATAATCTGGCTAAGTATCCTGCTTATAAAAACATCAAATCCGCTTTTAAAAAGAACGATATTTTTAAATTTAAAGTGGTAACCAATCCTGAAGGAGTTCCGGCTGATTCTGAATTAGCCAGAAACCCACCGGCACCAGCTAAATAATATTAAATAACTGCCCGTTTCGGCGGGTTTAAAATGTACAGATATGGCAGAAATGGATACTTCGTCGGGTGGTGGCCATAAGAAAGGCCCCGGCGTCAAGAAGGCCAAAAAGATGTCAACCAGGGTGGATCTTACTCCCATGGTGGATCTGGGTTTTCTGTTGATCACTTTCTTTGTGTTTACTACCACTATGAGCCAGCCAACGGCCATGGCCATGAATGAACCCAAGGATGATCCGGATAACCAGCTGAAAGTTAAAAACTCTGGTGTAATGACCTTATTGTTAGGAAAGGATGACCAGGTATATTATTATTATGGAGAACTGGTTGATCCCAATACACAGTTCAAAGGCAGCAATTTTAAAGAGATACGCCAACTGATCGCTGATAAGCGTAATGCTACGCCCATGGGCGACCTGATGTATATCATTAAGGCGGATAAAGAATCTACTTTTAAAAATGCCATTGATATACTTGATGAAATGACCATCAGCAATGTTCCTCCCGGTCACTATGCCGAAGTGGACATGTCAGAAGGAGAAGCCAAGCTGATCAAGATGACTGAAGATGCGAATGGAATCAAGTAAAAGTTTATGGAATCAATTAGTTTTTGAATCTAAATAACAAAGCAGTTACAATGGATATAAACAAAATATTAGGCGCCGATATCCTCGATATTATCTTCGAGGGTAAAAACAAGCAATACGGTGCTTATGATCTCCGAAAATCGTATAACCAACGACTGACCAAGGCACTGATCATCACTGCCGCGATTGCGTTGTTATTATTCTTAGGGTCTGTTTTTGCAAACATCATTAACAATGGTTCTCAGAAAACCATCGATGTGCTTGATACGCAAATGGCAGACATCAAAAAGGATGCACCACCACCGGTTGTGCCTCCACCACCTCCCCCTAAGCCACCACCACCACCAGAAGTGAACCAGGTAAAATTCACGCCTCCTAAAATTGTTAAGGATGAAGAAGTAAAACCTGATGAGAAAATTGAGGAGATCAAGGATGACCAGAAGATCAGCACGAAAACCGTAGAGAGTGATAATAAAGAGCAAATCGTTCAGGCACCTATCGAAGATAAAGGAACACAGGTTGTGGAAAAGCCAAAGGATGATGATGAAAACAGGATCTTCAATAAAGTGGAAGTAGAAGCAACCTTCCCCGGCGGAGATGCCGGATGGCGCAACTATCTTCAGAAGAATTTGAATGCTGATGTGCCTGTAAGCAACGGCGCCAGCGAAGGAACCTATACTGTTATTGTGAAGTTTGTGGTGAGCAGAGATGGAAGTATCAGTGAAGTGTCCTGCGAAAGTGATCCTGGTTATGGCATGTGCGCTGAAGCCGTGCGTGTAATTAAAAGAACCAAGAATTGGACACCCGCTATTCAGAACGGACGTAATGTAAACGCATATCGCCGTCAGCCCATCACCTTCCAGGTAGAAGGTCAATAGGTTAATTTATCTCAACAGATCAATAATGATCCCGCTGAATTTCAGCGGGATTTTTTTGTGCAATAATTTATGAGCACGGTAGATTATGGATTTTTTCAGAATACTGATCATAGTGAAAACTAACATTATGGCCGACATTCAATCCAATTCATCAGCAACGCATGGAAAAAGCATCAGCAGAAGAAGTACCCGCGTTGATCTTACTCCCATGGTAGATCTGGGCTTTCTGCTCATCACCTTTTTTGTATTCACCAGCAGCATGAAACAGCCTACCGTGATGCAGGTGGACATGCCATACGATAAAGTAATAGACCCTACACCGGTTTGTACATCCTGTGTACTTACCGTAATGCTGGATAAAGATGACCGGATCCTGTATTATGAAGGAGCCCTGGAGAATCACCCGGTCGTTAAAGAAACAGGTTATTCAGCCGATGGCATACGGAAAGTATTGGTCGAAAAAAAACACGCTGTACAACTGGCCAGGGGCAGGGCCGATGCATTCATCCTCATCATTAAACCTTCAGACGAATCTAACTTCAAGAATTTTGTTGATATGGTGGATGAGGTTACCATCAACAATATAAAAAGGTATTATATGGATGAGTTGTCCAATGCCGATAAGCAACTGCTTGCTGCCCAAAAGCCTGTTTTGCAATAATTAGGGCCGATCTGTTTATTAGCAGCGATCCTGGTTTATCTTTGTGGCATGCATCAACAATTATCCGGGTGGGAAGATACCATTGTAGCCATTGCCACACCCCGTGGAGTGGGAGCCCTTGGCGTGATCCGGCTCAGCGGTAACAGGGCCATTGAAATTGTGGATGCACTATTTCCTTCTAAGGACCTGAATAAACAAGCCTCACATACCCTCCATGTTGGATTTATCAAAGATGAACAAGGAAAGGATATTGATGAGGTAGTGGTATCCATCTTCAAGAATCCCAAAAGCTATACAGGCGAAGACGTAACCGAGATCAGCTGCCACGGTAGCGCATACGTGCAGCAACAGGTTGTTGAGGCTTGCATGCGGCAGGGGGCGCGATTGGCTCGTGCCGGTGAATTTACGCAGCGTGCTTTCCTGCATGGGAAGATTGACCTTACCCAGGCGGAAGCGGTGGCCGACCTGATCGCTTCCAATTCGGCTGCAGCTCAGCGATCGGCATTGCATAATATACGGGGTGGTTTCAGTGAGGTATTGAAACTGCTTCGCGAAAACCTGATCCAATTTGCCGCACTCATTGAACTGGAACTTGATTTTAGCGAGGAGGATGTGGAATTTGCCGACCGGAATAAATTTTATGCGCTGATTGAAACAGCCACCCAAACCACCAATGGCTTATTACAGTCTTTTCAATTGGGCAATGTGATCAGGAACGGTGTGTCGGTAGCCATTGTAGGAAAACCCAATGCGGGTAAATCAACCTTATTGAATACCCTGCTGAATGAGAACAGGGCCATTGTAAGTGAGATCGCAGGCACCACACGTGATACGGTGGAAGAGATCATCAATATAGACGGCATCCTGTTCCGCTTGATCGATACAGCGGGTATCCGCGATAATAGCGAGGATGTGATCGAACTGATCGGCATTGGCAAAAGCAGGGAAAAAATGGAGCAGGCCGACCTGGTGCTGTATATTTTTGACGTGAATACCGAAACACCGGGATCTTTAGCAACAGCCGCAGCCCTCATCAGCGAAAAGAACAAACGCATCTTACTGGTGGGCAATAAAACCGATCTGATGGGTGTTGCCGATGCCACCGAAAAATTTGCTGCACAAAATATTCTGTTCATTTCTGCAAAAGAGAAACAACATATTCATTTGCTTACACAGCAACTGGTGGATAATATCCTCACCGGAAATGTAAATCCGGAAAGCACCATTGTTACCAATGCCCGGCATTATGAAGCCTTGTTGAAAGTGCAACAATCGCTGGGCGAAATAAAAAAGGGCTTGGATGAAAAATTAAGCGGCGATCTGTTGTCCGTTCCTATCCGGCATTGCCTGCATTTTATTTCTGAGATCACTGGCGACCTAAGCAATGAGGATGTGCTGGATTATATTTTTTCAAAGTTCTGTATCGGAAAGTAAGGGCAGTAAGTTATATTTTCTTTCCTTTTTTCCCCTGATGAACAAATACCACCCCGTCTTTTATTTCACTCGATAATTGCCTGATGGTTTTGTCAACAAATAATTTGATCAGTTGCTGGCGGATGACTTTATACTTTGAATGCATGGGGCAGGGTTGTGTTTCGGAGCACTGTTTCAATCCCATTACACATTTATACAGCACATGTTCTTCACCCATGGCTTCCAGGATAGCGCGTACCGGAAGGTTTTTAGATTTTTCTGAAATATAAAAACCGCCATTAGGTCCGCGTACAGCACTCACCACCCGGAGATCGCGGGTCAGCAATTGCATGATCTTTGCAGTAAATGATTGGGGCGAGCCTATGGCTTTGGCAATCTCCGTGATGCTCAACTTATTTTCTTCAGAACTTTTTTGAGCAATATAGATGGTTGCCCTTAATGCATATTCTGTGGCTTTGGAAAACATAACAATGATTTAATTGATTAAATTATAGATGCCAAACTGCATAAGAATCTTTGGTTTCAAAAAGTTTTAATTGCAATAATTTGATATGCGCTGGCAGCTTTTCTGTCAGCACTTCCCTGAAATACTGCAATAAGTTTTCGGCGGTTGGTTCCGATTCCCAGCGCACAAGATTTTCCAGTTTTTCAACACCCGGGTGTACTTGTAAAAAAGCGTTTGATAATAATAGTTTGTGGTCGAACTTCGAAATGATATTGTCGCCCACAAGTTTTTTAATTTCTTTGAAATCAATGACAAATCCGGGCGAAGGAATGTATCCGTCTGCATGTGTTGTTGAGCCTACACTCACGTGCAGCTCATACGAATGTCCATGAATATGTTTACACGGGCCTTCATAACCGTGAATGGCATGGGCCATTTCAAAATGGAATATTTTTGCGAGTGCTAACATTTTTCTTTTTGGGGTTTAGCCATTCATCAGTCGATGGAATAGGCATCAGCCGCATTCCTGTTATTGTTTTTTATTTGTTTTGCCCGGGTATCCAGGTAACACAATACCTGATTTTTTATCAGCGGGAAAATTAAGATCAGGATGCCAATGAACATCAGGATGCCGCTATTTAGTATGATGATGAAGCAAGGTTTCAGCTGTAGCATCATTTCGTTGAACGGGATCTTGTTGGTACTCATCTGCCACCTGGCTTTCCAAACGCCTGCTATGATCAAACTTATCCAGAAAATAAATAAAGAGATATTGGTGATCCAGTAACCCAGTCGCAACCTGTTTTTAAGCATTGAAAAAGGCCGGCAGCTATCGTACAGCAAATCAAATGCAAATGCCAGCAACAAAAAGCTGTTGATGCCAATGGTGGTTCCCATGGTATGTGCTACGGTAATATGAGTGCCATGTGTATATACGTTGATCGCCGGGATCGACATAAGGATGGCGAGTCCCAGGGATAGAAAAACCCAAACATCTGCGGCTACCAGGAACCGGTAGGCTGTTTGATGAAATAGTTTGCGGGCATCACTGACGGTAGATTGCCATTTGAAAAGAATGCGGCCGAAAATGACCAGTTCGGTCATGCTTACGGCATAACTGATATGTTTGATAAACGGATAGGTAGGCAATGTGTAAATATGATGTCCCCAGTTGAACATGAGGTTGAACAGTCCGGTGAAATACAGGGCAAAGGCAATTTTACTGCGACTATAATCCTTATTGCCACTGATCTTTTCCATTAAAAAAATACTGCTGCCATAGATCAGCATATTCCAGGCGCCCACCATGGATCCATACGATTTCCACTGAACCGTCATGTCGTTGATGATATTATTACGGAAATAAGGGAATATCCATAAATAGGATTCAAGAAAAGTGAATAGGAAGAAAAATAAACCGGTCAGCCACATCCAGATATACACTGGTTGTGATTTGAACGACTCGATCGACTTAATAAAATTGAACAGGAAAAGGAGCCAGCCCAATACGATGGGTATGGCCAGTACTGGATTGAATTCCCAGTATTCCCTTCCCCCAAATACTCCAAAAAAATAAGAGACCAGGATCGCGAGCACCGCTGCAGAGAATAGTAACAATTGCAATTGAAATAGCAGGTGTGAGTATAATTTTTTGCCGGTATACTGTTGCAAATAAGTGGTCATGGTACCCACCGCTCCGAATATGATCCAGAAAACCACCGAGGAAACATGCAAGGGCCTTGTTTTTTCAAACGACAGGGCTTCTTTTAAAAATCCGGGACGGATATACTGCATGGCTCCTGTGAGTCCGAACAGCATACCAGCGCCGAGCAGCAGCAGGCCTGCTACCATAAACATTTTCGACGTGGTAAGTTTATTTTTGTTCAATGGTTCCATCAGGTTTAATGGTGAAAGTGCGCGGATCAGATTTTCCTGAGCTGTCAATATTATTCAGATAGCTTATCAGGTCGTTCATGTCCTCATCCGACAAGTTAAAATTTGGCATGGTTGGGGTTCCAGTCATCAGGAATGCTTTGATATAATCCTTCCCCCTAAATGAATACACATTAGTGAGATCGGGCCCCAGGTACCCGCCCAATCCGTAGATCTGGTGGCAGGAAATACAATTATAGCGCTGCCATACCATTTTTCCCCGATCACTGACCTCGCTGCTGCGGTACCGTTGTACGGGAAGGGTGGAGTATAAATAAAAGGAATAAAGCAAAAAAGCAGCAATAAGTAGCGTGATGATGATGTTTTTTTGCCTGTCTGAAGCCATAGTAGTAAATGAAAAAGAATTAGAGACAAAATTATCCATAAATATTATATTTGCCCAATATTTCTGCGTATAGGAACAAAAAATAAATCAGCGGATTAATGATTCTATTAATGCGTTGAATGTATAGCAAATTCATTTGTACAAATCTGAAATGTTTCCGAACATGATACAGCATTTCTGGCTTCAATGTAAGATTCAAACTACCTGGCGCCTCCATTATCTTTTGGCAGCCTTCAAGCAGCAATTTCATGCGGGTAACCCATCAGTGGTGCATCATCGAATGTTTGAGCGCCCTTTAGTGTATTCCTGTTCAGGTTGTTCCAGTGCCGCTCAGATGGCCAATTATATTGCTGTTCAGTTGCATCGGCAGGGTTTGGCAGAAATGTCATGCATCGCCGGGGTAGGGGGCAGCGTAAAAAAAATGCTGCAAATGGCTGGTTCTGGCAGGCGTATCATTGCCATTGATGGTTGCTCGTTGAAATGTTCCAAAGCCTGTTTGCGTATGCATGCCCTGGAGCCTGATGGTTATTTCGAGTTGAGCAGGATGGGGGTAAAAAAATTGGATCGGGAAGATTTCGACATGGAGGAAGCCCGTAATATTCTTAGCCAAATTCAGGCGCAGACAGGAATATTGGCCAATTCAAAAGATGCTTTTCTAAATTAATGATCTAAGCAGTGCTGTTGTTATGGTAAAGAAAACTATTGAATTATTATCGCCCGTGGGTTCGTTCGACTGTCTGCAGGCAGCCATCAAGGCCGGGGCAGATGCCATATATTTTGGCGTTGAGCAATTGAATATGCGTACCCGCTCTTCCGGAGGTTTTTCTATTTCAGATATTCAGGAAGTTGCTGCCATCTGTAAGAAGGCGGGCATCCGTTCGTATATCACCCTCAATACAGTAATGTACGAGCATGATATGCAATTGCTGCAAACCATCTTGAAGGAAGTGAAAAAGCGTGGAATTGATGCGGTGATCGCTTCCGACTTTGCAGTGATCGAGTATTGCCGACAACTGCAGATCCCCTTGCATATTTCTACCCAAGCCAATGTGAGCAATATAGAAGCAGTTCAGTTTTTTTCGGCCTTTGCCGATGTAGTGGTACTGGCAAGAGAACTCACCCTGAAGCAGGTAGCCCATATTTCAAAGGAGATAAAAAGAAAGCATATCATTGGGCCGGCCGGTCAATTGGTGAAACTGGAGGCTTTTGTTCATGGTGCTTTGTGCATGGCCGTATCAGGTAAATGCTACCTGAGTCTGCATAGCCAAAATGCTTCTGCCAACCGCGGGGCCTGCATACAAAATTGCCGCCGAACGTATACCGTTACCGATACCGAAACACAGGAATCATTGCTGATCGATCATGAATATATCATGTCGCCCAAAGATCTGTGTACCATCGACATGCTCGATCAACTGTTGCTTAGTGGTATTTCAGTGCTGAAGATAGAAGGGCGGAGCAAGGGATCCGATTATGTATTTACCACAACCCAATGCTATCGCGAAGCCATAAACGCTATTGAAGACAAGGCCTATACAACAGAAAAGATCGAGAACTGGATGAAGAGGCTTGCTACGGTATATAATCGTGGATTTTGGGAAGGGTATTACCTGGGGCGTAAGATGGGCGAGTGGGCCAGTCAGCCAGGCTCCGTGGCCACAGAAAAAAAAGTATATGTTGGCCGTGGCAGCAAATATTACCCCAGAAAAAAGATCGGAGAATTCCTGATCGAGTCGGGTACCGTAAAAGTAGGCGACCAGCTCATGATCTCGGGCCCGCAATTGGGCATGGCACGGGAGCAGATGCTCACCCTTACGGTGAATGGGGTAATCGCCGATCAGGCCGTAAAAGGCGATAAGATCACATTCCCTGTGGAAGCCAAGATAACGGTGAAGGATAAATTGTATAAAATCATCGACAACTAAAATGCCTACCATTATCTATTACCGGAACAAATGCATTGGTTGCGGCATCTGCTTTGAAATGCAGCCGGAACTTTGGCGGCTTTCAAAAAAAGATGGTAAGGTTACCCTGCTCTGGTCGGTTGCTAAAAAAGACCTGTTCATTCTTCCGGTGAACAAAGATCTGGAACAGCAATGCCGTGAAGTAGCGAATGCCTGCCCGGTTAAAATCATAAAAATATCATGAACGAACATATTCTTAATTTTTTGCAGCAACAAACATGTGCCAGCATGTGTGTGGTGGATGATCAGGGCAAGCCGTATTGCTTCAGCGCATTTTATGCATTCAATCCTGATGCCGGTTTATTTTATTTCAAGTCTTCAAAAGGCTCGCATCATGCCCAGTTGATGAGTGGCCATACTGCCATTGCCGGAACCGTGTTGCCCGATAAATTGAGCAAAATACTGGTACAGGGCATTCAGTTCGAGGGGGTGGTATTGGATCATGCCGATCCGCTGACTCAAAAAGTATCAGGGTATTATCATAAAAAATTCCCCCTGGCACTGGTATTGCCCGGTGAACTATGGACCGTTCGGGCCGACCATATCAAAATGACCGACAGCACCCAGGGATTTGGTAAAAAGATCATTTGGAGCCGAAATTCTTAGTTAATTAACATCCATTCATCCTAATTAAGGATATTTATGTCCTTAATACGCATATCTTTACTGCACCCATCAATCTACTGGTGCTTCATTGCGAATCTATTTTGTTGATTCTCCTGTTGACTGATGTTTTTTGCCTATTCAATCACTTTATTATCAAGCATGTATTATTCTCCGCAGCATAAATTTCATATCCCGGTAATGGGGTTAGCCTATACCATTGACACGCCTATAAAAGTGGCCCATTTCGGCATTTCATCGGTCATCTCCATCGTAGAAGACCGACTTGTAGAAATGATGCGCAGTCATTACTATCCATTATCCAATCAAACATACCAACCGATCAGCAGGCATGAACCTGATTGCAGGGCAAAAAGGATCACCGATTACCTTAACCTGGTGAATACGATGGTGCAGGAGAAATTTGAAAAATTGAAACATGCAGCCTTTGAAGCAGGGTCTGAAATTGTAAAATATTTCGAGATGTTGCCTGAAGACAGTGCCCTGAAGCAGATGTACAGGCAAATGATGAATAGTCCTAATCCTGTTGAGAAAGAAAAAATTGAACAGTACCTGCGCAACAATATCAAGCCCGGAAGTATTGATGTGAACATCATGACCAAAACCGACCGGAACAATTTTAACAAGCAGGGTGAATTGATCGCCGATGGTTCTGATGCTGTAGCCGCGCTGCGGGGATATGCGAAAAGTAACCTCAGCAATTCCTCTGTGGTTTTTTCGGCAGGAATGAATCCGCGTTTGTATAATTACTTGGAGCAATGTCCCGAATTCAATGTGAATGAAGACGGAGGGTTTACCAAAAAAGTGATCATTAAAGTAAGCGATTATCGCTCGGCATTGATCCAGGGAAAATACCTGGCAAAAAAGGGTATTTGGGTAAGTGAGTTTCGGATCGAATCCGGATTGAATTGTGGTGGGCATGCTTTTGCAACTGATGGATACCTGATGGGCCCCATCCTGGAAGAATTTAAGAACAGACGTCAGGAATTGATCGATACTTTATTCGAAATTTATAATGCAGCGCTGGAAAAAAAGAGCAACCGGAAATTTCTGTATCCCCCGCACATCAGTTTTTCTGCACAGGGCGGTATTGGAACCCATGAAGAAGATAAATTTTTACATCGCCAGTATCATATTGAAAGTACTGGCTGGGGCACTCCATTCTTGTTGGTACCAGAAGCTACAACGGTAGATGAAGCTACCCTGCAACTACTGGCTGCTGCCAAAGAAAAAGATGTGGTGCTGAGTCATAATTCACCCCTGGGTGTTCGATTCCATTATCTTAAAGGAACGAGCTCCGAAAAAGAAAAACACGCCCGTATCGAAAGTGGAAAACCAGGTAGCCCTTGTACCGAAAAGCACCTGGCCTTTAATACCGAATTCACTACCGAACCGGTTTGTACGGCTTCGCAAAAATACCAGCGATTAAAACTGGCACAACTGCGATCAATGGGTCTGCCGGAAGCCGAACTTAACCGACAGGTCAATGAGGTACTTGATAAAGAATGTCTTTGTCAGGGCCTTAGCAATGCCGCTGCCATACGATACAATGAGGTATTCGTAAAAAATTTCAGTGCCGTAACGATTTGCCCCGGACCCAATATTGCCTATTTTTCTAAAGAAGTTTCTTTGCAAACCATGACAGATCATATCTATGGGCGAACCAATATCCTGTCGCCAGGGTTGCGCCCCCATATGTTCATCAAGGAATTGCGTTTGTACATTACTTATTTGCACGAACAACTGGAGTTGGATATCCCTGAAGAAGAGTTGCTGAAAAAGAAAAAATATTTCCAGGGATTTTATCAAAACCTCAAAGAAGGGATTGCCTATTATCGGAGTCTGCCAGCATTGGTTTCCAATCATGACGGGCAGTTTGAAAAAGACCTTACACAGGCTGAACAAGAGCTTGAATCCATGAATAACCATTATTCTATCCAAGACATCCAATCCTGTATAAAAGAAAAGCTAATTCTTCAATAGGAATTAGCTTTTCTTTTTATATTTCGTATATGCCTTACTGTTATAGTTTGGCGAACCTGGCCTGGAAGAACCGCAGGTATTTGGGTTCATACACCATCTTCATTCCCAGTATCTTTTTTCTTCTTTCAAATACCCTGGCGGCTGATTCAGCGATCACATCCATATGCGCCTGTGTATACACCCTGCGCGGAATGGTAAACCGTACCAGTTCCAGTTTTGGGAAATAGTTTTCTCCATTGGCTTTTCTTCCGGCAGATACTACGCCGCGTTCCATGGTGCGAACACCTGAATCCAGATAGATCTCTGCAGCCAGTGTTTGTGCAGGGTATTGTGTTTGTGGAATATGGGGCAGGAATTTTTTTGCGTCCACAAAAATTCCATGTCCACCAATTGGTTTCACGATGGGTACATCATATTCGATCATTTTTTCTCCGAGGTAGATCACCTGACCCACCCTGGCCCTGATATGGTCATCGCTCACACTTTCGCCAATACCGATCGCCATGGCTTCCATATCTCTTCCTGCCAGTCCACCATAGGTATGCAATCCTTCATACACCACTACCATATTTCTGGCTTCTTCAAACACATCCCATTCATTCACCGCAAGGAATCCTCCGATATTCACCAGCGCATCTTTCTTAGCACTCATGGTGGCACCATCTGTATAAGAACATATTTCTTTTACAAGTTGTTTTACGGTTTTATGTCCCTGTCCCTTTTCTTTTTGCTGAATGAAAAAAGCATTTTCGGCTACACGGGTCATATCATGAATGATACGGATGCCATGTTTTTTGGTGAGGGCACGAATGGCTTTCAGGTTCTGCATGCTGATGGGTTGTCCGCCAGCCATATTCACGCTGGTAGCAATGCTCACATACGGTATTTTTTTTGCGCCATGTTTTTTGATCAGCTTCTCCAATTTGTTCAGGTCAACATTTCCTTTGAAGGCAAATTCATTTTCTGGATCATGCGCTTCATCAATGATGATGTCTTCAAATTTTCCACCGGCCAGTTCCTGATGCAGTCGGGTAGTGGTGAAATACATATTTCCCGGAATGATATCGCCTTTCTTGATGAGGATCTTCGACAGGATATTTTCGGCACCACGGCCCTGGTGTGTAGGGATCAGGTATTTATATCCATACACATCTTTTACCACTTCTTCTAGGTGATAAAAATTACGGCTGCCTGCATAGGCTTCATCGCCCATCATCATGCCTGCCCATTGCCTGTCGCTCATGGCCGATGTGCCACTATCGGTGAGCAGGTCGATGTATACATCTTCCGACTTCAATAGAAAAGTATTGTAGCCAGCTTCCTGCATGGCTTTTTTTCGTTGGGCAGCAGTTGTCATTTTCAACAACTCCACCATCTTGATCTTGTAGGGCTCGGCCCAGCTTTCTCTGATATGCTTCATAATGGTTGTTTTTTATTTTTTAATGGGCGATAATTTTACGGTAAAATGTCTCAGTATCGGCGACTCTTCCAGGATCGTCAATCCTTCAATTTCATTTCTCTTGTTGAACACTTCAATGATCACTTCCGATACATAATCAATATGGCTTTGGGTATATACTCTTCTTGGAATGGCCAGTCGCACCAGTTCCAATGCCGCTGGTACCAGCTGATGTTGTTCATCATATTTACCGAACATGAGTGAACCGATCTCTACTCCGCGGATACCACCATGCACATACAGGGCGCCTACCAGTGCCTGGCCTGGATACTGATCCACAGGAATATGGGGCAGGAATCCTTTTGCATCCAGGTACACCGCATGTCCTCCAGCAGGTTGCATCACCGGCACTCCGGCAGCGATCAGTTTATTGGTGAGGTACTCGATGCTGCGGATACGATATTGCAGATAATGTTCATCCATCACTTCATGTAAACCGATGGCAATGGCTTCCAGGTCGCGACCTGCTAATCCGCCATAAGTAGGAAACCCTTCGGTGATCACCAGCAGGTTTCTGCACTGCTGTGCAAGTTGTTCGTTATGCATGGCTAAGAATCCACCGATATTGGCGAAGGCATCTTTTTTAGCGCTCATGGTACATCCGTCGGCATAAGAAAAAAGTTCGCGAACGATCTCCGGAACCGGAGTATCGGCATAGCCGGGTTCCCTGAGTTTGATGAACCATGCGTTTTCGGCAAATCGGCAAGCATCAATGAACAAGGGTATGGCATGGGCTTTACAAATGGCATGCACTTCCCGGATATTTTGCATGCTCACGGGTTGTCCACCTCCGGAGTTATTGGTAACCGTTAGTATACATAAAGGAATATGTTCAGCCCCTTTTTCGTCAATGAATTTTTGCAGGGCTACGGTATCCATATTTCCTTTGAAGGGCGCAGGAACAGTAGGGTAACGGCCTTCTTCACAGATCATGTCAACGCCTTCGGCACCTGAAAATTCAATATTGGCACGGGTTGTATCAAATAGCGTGTTGCTCACAAAATATTTTCCTTTACCACCCATGATACTGAATAAGATCTTTTCGGAGGCCCTGCCCTGATGGGTAGGGATCACCAAGGGCAAACCGGTGATATCCTTAACTGCTTTTTCAAAACGGAAAAAACTGGGACTGCCGGCATAGGATTCATCTCCCTGCATGATGCCCGCCCATTGGTTGCTGCTCATAGCTGAAGTGCCACTATCGGTGAGCAGGTCGATCAGTACATCCTCGGAATGGATGAGGAAAGGGTTGTAAAAAGCTTTTTCAAGGATCAGCTGACGCGCTTCAGCTGTATTGAAATAAATGGGTTCTACTGATTTGATCCGGAATGGTTCTATGATTGTTTTCATACAATGATGATGATAATGTGAATAATGTGGATGCGATGAGAGGGGGAAAGGAGCGGTAAAACTTAGGAGGGCCGCTTGATGATATTTTTCCAGATAGACATAATGCAAAATTGCGGTTCCTGCTGCACGATAAAAATGATTTTTATCATGCGGGTGAAAAGAATCCATCAGTTTGCCCTTACGTATCACAGAATATCGCGATTGGTAAAAAGATGAATTCAAAAAATTACTACCTTCCCAAAAATATATTTTATGACCAAGAAGCTCCAGCTACCCATTTTAGGCATCCTCTTATTGTTTTTTTGTTTTCCGGCAATAGCCCAGCAAACCCATCCAGCATGGAGTGGTCAAAGTAATATTTATGAAGTGAATCTGCGGCAGTATACGGCTTCGAGTAGTATCAAGGATTTTGAAAAACAACTGTCCAGGTTAAG
>Ga0194060_10000270_pt1 | contig 37194 bp, 35 predicted proteins | sample SepL225m_MetaG_FD_163427 | JGI IMG/M metagenome (GOLD analysis project Ga0194060, IMG submission 163427) | Anoxic zone freshwater microbial communities from boreal shield lake in IISD Experimental Lakes Area, Ontario, Canada - Sep2016-L222-5m | ecosystem: Environmental > Aquatic > Freshwater >...
TGCGCACCACGGCCGATCGCAGCAGCGGCGGGTAGAACACCGCATGCAGGCGCCATTCGGGATGCACACGCCCGTCCAGCGGCTGGCCATACCACCCCATCGAATACGGAAACGCGCAGGCAAACAGATTGTCGTAGCGGATGTTGAGCCGGCCGAGCACCTCGGCCAGTTGATCGCGTTCGTCTCTGGTCAGCGATCGCAGGTCGCCCACCGCCCGCACCGGCAGCACCATCACCTCGAATGGCCAGACTGCCCAGAACGGCACCACCACCACCCAGGCGTCGTTTCGGCACACGATCCGAACCTGGTGGCGCAGTTCGCGATCGAGATAGTCCCCGAGCAAGTCGCGGCCGCCGTGCGCGGCGAAGTACCGTCGTTGCGTCTCGAGTTTTCTGGCCGGTTGAGTCGGGACGGCCGCAGACGCCCACACCTGGCCGTGTGGATGCGGATTGCTGCAGCCCATCGCCGCGCCTTTGTTCTCGAACACCTGAACGTAGCGCACAACGTCGATCCGGCTGGCCCGTTCCACTTCGTCAGCCCACGCATCCACCACCGATCGGATCCCGTCCTTCGCCATCCGCGCCAGCGTGATGTCGTGCCGGGGCGAGAAACACAGCACTCGGCAAGTGCCCGCCTGGGGTTCGGCCACAATCAGATCGTCGCGAGCGCCCGACCCCGACAGACCACTCGAGCGCGCATCGCCGGCGCCGAACCCGGCGTCGGCCGGTTCGAGCAGCGCGGGAAAATCGTTGTCGAAGGCGAACGTGGACGTGTAGCGCGGATTGGTCGCGCCGTTCGCCCGGCTGTTGCCCGGGCACAGGGAGCAGACCGGATCGTAGGCCGGCCCCATCGGTTCGTCGGCGGCTTCAACCTGTCCCAGCCACGGACGGCCCGACCGGTGCGGCGAGACCAGCACCCATTCGTCGAGCAGCGGGTTGTATCGGCGGTGCGGTCCGGCCGGCACCAGTGTGTCGCTCGCGTCCATCGCAGACGAGCATACACCGGCGCCCGGCTATAATCCTGGCATGGTCACCCTCGTCGGACTCACCCGGCTACTCGCGTCGCACGACCTGGCTGGACAGCGGGTGGGACTGGTCTGCAACCCCGCGTCGGTCGATGCACACCTGGATCACGCCGCCGATCTCGTATTCGCCACGCCCGGGGTGACGCTGGGCGCAATCTTCGGTCCGCAGCACGGCTTCCGATCCGATCTGCAGGACAACATGATCGAATCGGCGCACACCTCCGACGCCAGACGCCTGGTCCCGATTTACTCCCTCTACAGCGACACGCGGGAGCCGACGCCGGAGATGCTGAAGAACCTTGACGTCCTGGTGGTCGACCTGCAGGACATCGGCGCGCGCATCTACACATTCGTCTACACGATGGCGAATTGCCTGCGCGCGGCGGCCCGGCACGGCGTGCCGGTCGTCGTCTGCGATCGCCCGAACCCGATAGGCGGCCTCGCCGTGGAGGGCCCGATGCTCGAGCCCGGGTTCGAGTCGTTCGTGGGATTGTTTCCGATCCCGATGCGGCACGGCATGACGATTGGGGAACTGGCGCGGCTCTTTAATGAGGAATTCGGCATCGGGGCCGATCTGACCGTCGTCGCCGCGCAGGGCTGGTCGCGATCCATGTACCACGACGAGACGGGCCTGCCGTGGGTGATGCCTTCGCCGAACATGCCGACGCTCGACACCGCGGTTGTGTATCCGGGTGCGGTGCTGTTCGAGGGCACGCAGCTCTCGGAAGGGCGCGGCACGACCAGGCCCTTCGAGTTGGTCGGCGCGCCGTGGATTGACGCCGAGCGATTCGCTGCCGGCATGAATGCGATGGATCTGCCGGGAGCCAGATTCAGGCCAGCCGTCTTCGAGCCGACGTTCCAGAAGCACGCGCGCAACACGTGCGGCGGCTGCCAGACGCACGTGGTCGACAAGGACCGCTTCCGGCCGGTGCTGACAGGCGTCGCGCTGCTCACGGCCTTTTACCGGTCGGATCCGGGGCGCTTCGCCTGGCGCCAGCCGCCGTACGAATACGAGCCCGACAAGATGCCGATCGACATTCTGGCCGGGTCGTCGCGGCTGCGACAGCAGATCGAATCGGGTGTCGATCCGCGCGAGATCGCGGCGTCATGGGAGAGCGACGTCGCCGCCTTCAGCCGGATACGAGCGAACTACCTGCTCTACTGACAGCCCGCGTGCGTGGACCGCCACCCGCGCGCCCCGCCACCCTCTGTGGGTTCCATAACGTCCCGGTCTTCGGGCCCCGCCACACTCTGTGGGTTCCATGGAGGCCCCGGTCTTCGCGCCACGCCACGCTCTGCGGGTTCCATGGAGGCCCCGGTCTTCGCGCCACGCCACACTCTGTGGGTTCCATGGAGGCCAGGTCTTTCCTGGCCTGAGCGCGTCGCCTCTCGACGTTGCTCGGGGCGAACCTGAGTCTGTCGGAGCGTCGAAGGCAGACCCGGCACTCAGAATGTAGCGAACGGAGTTCCATCCGGGTCCCAATCCGGCTAGGATACGGTTGCCTTGCGTCGCTGTTCTGGTCGGTGTTGTCACTCCAGTCACGAGACCGAATTCATGGCCCAACCTGTCGCACCGTCCACCCACGCCGCGGTCCAGCCCTTTCCCGCATCATTCTGGACCGCCAACGTCACGGAACTGTTCGAGCGCGCCGCGTACTACTCGATGGCGAGCTTCGTCGTCATCTACCTGGGCCAGCTCGGATTCGGCGCCTACTGGCCCTCCACGCTCAATTCGACGGTGCTCTGGGGGTTGGTCTACTTTCTCCCGATTCTCTCGGGCACCATTGCCGACCAGATTGGATTCCGCCGCGCCTTGCTCATCGCGTGTGTCCTGCTGGCCATCGGCTACTTCTTCATGGGTTATCCCGTGTGGTTCGGCGGTAGCGTGCTCGCCAAGACCATTCGGCCTGAGGTCACAGTCGGATCGCGCGACGCCGCCATGATCGTCGGCGCCATCCTGCTCATCGGCATTGGCGGCTCGGTGGTCAAGCCGTGCATTTCCGGCACGGTGCAAAAGACGGCCGGCTCGCGGGCGACGCTGGGCTTCGCGATCTTCTACATGGTGATCAACATCGGATCGCTCTTCGGGCGCGGCACCGCGTTCGTGGTGCGAAGCGGCTCGAGCCTGACGACGATTCTCGAGGTGGTGGCTGTGTGCGGCCTCGCCGCGGCCGGCATCGTGCTGCTGGTCCACCGCACCACGCAGGCCAACCGGACCCAGCGCGACATCTGGGTCGCGACCGGCGCGTTTACGGCCGTGCTCCTGGTGGCGGTCATTGTCGTGGCGGGCATCTACGGCTGGGCGACCGCGGAACGCGAAGCCGCCGGCAGCGCCAACCTGTCGCTGATTTTCGCCGTGGCCACGCTGGCGTCGATCGTGGCGTTCTTCGTCGTGCTCTTCACGTATCGCGAACCCGAGACCGCGGCCGACCCGGCCAAGCCCAGGCGATCGATCGGCCGGATTCTGCTCGACATGGTGCTCGTGCTCAAGAGCGGCCGATTCACGCTCTACCTGATCGTGATGACGGGCTTCTATTTTCTCTATAACCAGGTCTACAACGTGCTGCCGCTCTACGTGAAGCGCGTGGTGGAATCGAACCCGGCCATGGATCTCTACACGGCGGCCAATCCGTTTGTCATCGTGTGTTTTCAGCTGATCATCTCGAGCACCTGGGGCAAGATGAAACCGATTCGGTCGATGGTGGCCGGAACCGTGATCATCAGCGTCGCGATGCTCATCAACATCGCGCCCATCTACGCGGCGGGCGGGCCGCAGGCCCTGCTGGCCAACTGGCTGCCGATCGCCTCGGTGTTCATCATCCTGACGGTGGCGTTGGTCGCGCTCGGCGAATTGTTCACCTCGCCGCGGATGTACGAATACATCGGCGCGCTCGCGCCGAAAGGGCAGGAAGGGCTGTTCCTCGGCTACGCGAACCTGCCGCTGGCCCTCGGAGCGATGCTCGGCGGACCGGTCGGCGCCTATATCTTCAACGACATCATGGCAAAAGGGGCGACGGTCAAGCCCGATGGCCTGCTCGCACTGGTGCCGGCCAACAATGCCATGGGCTGGATGATTCTGATGGGCATCGGTTTCGCCTCGGCGGCGTCACTGTGGCTGTTCAACCTGTGGCTCGAAACACAGACGCCACGGGCATCGGTTGAATAACGTGTCGCTGATTCGATACACTCGGGGCTCTAGCCTGAGGTCCGACCAGTGGGTCGTGCCTCGATGTCGAGACGTCGCCAGCACACGGGGTCTTCGGAGAGCACACTCGCTGCGCCACTAATTTTCGCGGCGGACATCCGCCGGGAACGTGCGTTGCGACAGCCATCCGAGCCGCGTGGGCCTGCTCGAGCGATCCGGCGGTCCCACGCAGGTCGCGCTGCCCAAGGAGGGGTACGGTCATGGCGCTCATTCAGTGGAAACCCGAACTCAGCGTGAAGATCCGTCGGATTGACGAGGAACATCAGCGGCTCATCCAGCTCACCAACGATCTCGACGAGGCCATGGGACAGGGAAAAAGCAAGGCGGTGATGGGCACCATCGTTGCCGAATTGGCCCGTTACACCCGGACGCACTTCTCGTACGAACAAGACCTGTTTGCCCAACACAGCTACCCGGACGCCCCGGCGCACCTGGCTGAGCACGAAATATTCGTGGGCGAGATTTCGCGGTTCGCGGCGGATTTCGAAGCCGGCAGGCTGGGCCTGTCGATCCAGGTCATGAACTTCCTGAGCGAGTGGCTCACCACGCACATCAAGGGCACCGACCGGAAGTACACCGACTTCTTCAACCAGCGCGGCGTCAACTGACCGACGCGCGCCGCGTCTAGCGCACGACCACCTTGCGCTTCTTGTTCGCGAACTCGGGCGCTTCGCGGACACAGGTGCCCAGCACGCCGAACGACTTGCCGAACGCGCGGGCGCCCATTCTCGGGACTTCCGCGGGCGCGACGCCGACGTCCGGATAGCCGCTGGCGTCGGCCTTGGCACCCGCCGTTTCCCAATTCTGGAAGAGCCGCCCCCACTCGCTCGACAGCACATCCTTCATCATGCGGTCGGCGTTCATCGGGTACCAGAAACTGTCGTGATACATCACGCTGGCGATATACGCCCACGGCGCGAGCACGGTCTTGAGACTCCACTCGATGGGTTTCTTGAGCGGGCCCCAGTAGATCCGGTGCTGCATGCGCGAGGCGAACGTCATCTTCTTGAACGGTCCGACGAAATGCCAGTTCTCGGCGGCTGCCGACTGATCGCCGACAATCTCGATGTCGCGCGGGTCTCCGCAGCCGAGCCCCGCCTCGTGTGCCAGCCGGATGAACTTGATGGAGAGCGGATCCATCCCCATCAACTTGGCCGCCACCGCATCGATGGCCACCTGATCGGCGCTCGCCAGAATCACGTTCTTCACCTGCGGCATCATGCAGCGCGGCCCCGGGCCGTCGCCGACGAACGTCCCGTCCATCACCGCGAACACGCCGCGATGAATCTTCTTCTGGATCATCAGCAGATCGACCAGTGTCTCGTGGATCACGGGATGCGTCCAGTGCCGCCGCTCGTTCAGCAGTCCGCCGAACGCGTTCTTCATGGCGCCGGTGGTGGTCGTGAAGATGTGCGTCTTGACGGTCGGCAAGTGGATGATGTTCTCGCCGATGAACCGCCGCGGAATCATGAAGCCCTGCGGATAGACCTCGTTGAGACAGAGGAACTTCTTCGTCAGGTCGCCGACCGCGTCCTTGATCCCGATCCACTCTTCGCCTTCGTAGAGGTGCACGTTCCTGAGTCCGTGCGCCTCGACGACGTTCACCTGCTTGTTCTCGCGCTCGCCGAGGTGAGCGTCGATCACCACCGTACGGTTATGGCACGCGTGGATCTGCGTCGGATCGTAACCGTCGGCCTTGAGCGCGCGAATCACGCCGTCGAGCTGCCAGGGCACCGTCGAGCTGCCGGGAAAAAAGAAGTGCCAGGAAATATTCACCTTGAGCGCCGTGTCCGCGTCCTTCGCCACCACGTCCTGGTACCGGGCCAGGTTCATCAATTCGTGGTAGTCGCGCAGTACGGTCCCGGGGCGCGTACGCAAAATCGCAACAGTCGACTTGGGCATAGATCCTATTGTAGCCGACGCGCTGGCCTTCAGGCCGGGGGCTCGGCCGACACGCGGATCAGCAGTTTGCCCGTATTGCCGCCGTCAAACAGCCGCTTGATCGCCACCGGCGCCTGGTCGAGGCCCTCGACGATGTCGGTGCGATAGCGCAACCGCCCCTCGGCGACCCACTGGCCGAGCGCCGCGAACGCCTCGGGAAATCTCGCGGCGTAGTCGAGGATGATGAATCCTTCGATCCGCGCCCGCTTGAGCAGCACGTTGCCGAAGAACCGCGGCCCCGGCGGCGGCACCGCCTCGTTGTATTGAGAAATGAGCCCGCACAGCGAGATGCGCGCCCGGTGGTTGATGAGCGCCAGCACGGCGTCGAGGATGTCGCCGCCGACGTTTTCGAAATACACGTCGATCCCGTTTGGACAGTGCTGCCGCAGCCTCCGTAGCACCGGCTCGCGCTTGTAGTTGATGGCGGCGTCGAAGCCAAGCTCGCCCGTCAACCACGCGCACTTCTCGTCGCTGCCGGCAAGGCCCACGACGCGGCAGCCCAGGATCTTGCCGATTTGCCCGACCAGCGATCCCACCGCGCCCGCCGCGCCAGACACCACCAGAGTCTCGCCTGCTTTCGGCTGGCCGATGTCGATCAGGCCGAAGTACGCGGTCGCGCCGATGAAGCTGAAAACCGCCGGGTAGGCATCAAGTGCGACGCCGGGCTGCCGATCGAATCGCGTCACCGCGGCGCCGTCGACCACGGCGTACGCCTGCCAGCCGACCATGCCCTGCACGTAGTCGCCCGGGGCGAATCCCGGGTGGCGCGACGCGGCGACGGTGCCGAGGCCCAAACCGCGCATCACGCTGCCAAGCGGAATGGGCGGCAGATACGTGGCCGTCGCGTTGGCCCAGCCGCGATTGGTCGGATCGAGCGACAGGAAGATGACGCGCACCAGCACCTGGCCGTCGGCCAGGTCCGGCACGGGCTCCTCCACCCATTGAAAATCGGCCGGCTTGAACTTCCCCTCGGGCCGGGCTGCCAGCATCCACGCGCCATTGATCAGCGTTCCCATGTCGCTCCCGTGCTTGAAGTGGCGCGATCAGGCTTTGATGGTCTCGAGTCCGTGCGCGCGGGGCCCGGTCTCGCTTTGCCGCAGCAGGAACGCGAACATCAACGCCGCAAACCCGAGGCCCGAGAACGCCCACACCATCCCGGCGTGGTACCCGGCCGGGTTGGCCGCGCCGGCCTTGGCCTGGTCGTTGAGCGCGCCGACCATCAGGTTGAAGCCGAACAACCCGATGTTCTGGATCATCGTCATCAATCCATACGCGGTGCCGAGTTTGCTGTCTTCGACCACGTAGGCGACCGACGGCCACATCACCGCCGGGATCAGCGAAAAGGCGATGCCCATCATCGCCATCGGCACGTAGAGCGAGACACCCGTATAGCCGATGAGGGCGTAGACCGGAATCAGCAGCGCCGCGCCAAGGAACATGAACGAGGCCCGCTTGCCGATCCTGTCGACGATGGCGCCGAAGGTCGGCGTCCCGATCATCGCGAACACGGTGAGCATCCCCACCAGCCAGGATGCCAATTCGGGCGACGTCCCACGCGCATCGATGAAGTACTTCTGCGCAAACGTCTGGAACGGAAAGATGCCCGAGTAGAACGTCACGCACAGCAGGACGATCAGCCAGTAGGATCGGCCGAAGCTGAACAGATCGCGGAACACCACCTTGTCGGTCTTCCCCGCGTCCCCGAGCGCATAGCGCCTGGCCGCGATCGACTCGAGCCCCCAGTAGAGCAGCGCGCCGACGATGCAGAACACGCCGAACCCGACCGAGAGGACCAGCGGCCCTTCCCAGTTGAAGTAGGCGAACGCCGCCCAACTGGGAGACACCTGCGCGAGCAGCGACCCCAGGCGCGAAATCGTCAGGTTGATGCCGAAGGCGAAACTGAGTTCCTTGCCCTTGAACCACCGCGCAATCGCCGTGGTCACCGCCACGATCAGCGACTCGGCGCCGAGGCCGAACAGCAATCGTCCCGCCGCCATCACCGCCACGGTCGGCGGCACGCTGCTCACGCCGAACACCGACCCGGCGACCGCGAGCAACCCGTTCACCGCCACGCCCAGCGGCGCCAGCGCCGGCAACTCCGGCCAGGCCGTCACGACCGACCCGGCAAAACAGATCACGCCGAAGAGCAGCGTCGATTTCTTGGTGCCGATCCGATCGATGATGATCCCGCCGACCAGCACCATCACGATGTTCGGAAAGCTGTAGATGGCTTGCAGCAATCCGATGCTCGAGTCGGAAAACCCGTTCTTGCTGAGCAGCGGCGCCAGCGGGCCGATGCAATCGTAGACGTAGTAGTTGCCGAACATGGCCAGGCTGATGAACACCAGCACCAGCCAGCGGTACGCGCGCGGTGGCTGGGGACGCGCGGACAATGCCGCCGCAGCGGCGGTGGAGGGCAACTCAGTCATCTTGCGCCTTTCGCATCAACTCGTGAACACCAGGATCGCAGCACGAGACCCCGGGGCTCGGAGCCACGTGCTTCATCGAACACACGTCACCCCGAGAACTTCTCGACCCGGCGACCGAGTCCGGGGGGTATCGGCCTGGGCTGCCGCTCAGGCGTTCAGCGTAGCCAGGGCTTTCCCGGATTCGGCTTCCACGTCCTTGTGCAGACTGTTCCCGTGCGAGTCCATCGTCACAATCACGGGGAAGTCCTTCACATGCAGGTGCCACATCGCTTCGGGCACGCCGAATTCGAACAGCGACACGTCATCGACCCGCTCGATGCAGCGCGCGTAGAACTGCGCCGCGCCGCCAATCGCGCTCAGGTAGACCGCGCCGCACTCCTTGAGCGCATCCAGCGTCTTCTGACCCATGCCGCCCTTGCCGATCACGGCCCGCACGCCGAATTTGCGAATCACGTCGGCCTGATAGGGTTCTTCGCGAATGCTGGTGGTCGGGCCCGCGGCGTTCATCTTCCACCCGTCGCCGGCCTTCACGGCCACCGGCCCGCAGTGGTAAATCACGCTGCCGTTCAAATCCACCGGCGGATCGTTTTTGCCCAGATACGCGTGGACCGAATCGCGTCCGGTAAACATCCGGCCGTTGAGCAGCAACACGTCGCCCACCTTGAGCGCGCGCACCTGCGCCTCGGTGAGCGGCGTGGTCAGCACGACTTCGCGGCCCGTGCGCTTGAAGCCGGCCTGGTCGGCCATCGGCACAAGCGGACTGGCGGGATCGCGATACTGCCAGCGCTTGATGGCGCCCGTGTTGGCGTCCAGCACGACGCCGAGACGGCGGAAGGCCCAGCAGTCGTAGGCGACAGAGACGAAGAAACTCGCCGGCAGGCGATTGAGCGCCGCAATCTTGCATCCGATCAGCGTCGTGGTGCCGCCAAACCCCATCGTGCCGACGCCCAACCGGTTGACCGTGCCCATGATGGTGGCTTCGAGGTCCGCCAGTTGCGGATCCGGGTTCACGTCATCCAGCGTGCGGAACAACTGCGCCTTCGCCTCGGCATAGCCGCTGGTGCGGTCGCCGCCAATGCACACACCAACCGCGCCCGGCGCGCAGCCTTTGCCCTGCGCCTGCCACACCGCGTGAAGAATGCACTTGCGCACGCCTTCCAGGTTTCGATCGGCCCGACCCAGATGGGCCAGTTCCACCGGCACGGCGTACTGGGCGTTGCAGTTTTCGCAGCCGCCGCCTTTGAGCAGCAGCTTGATTTCGATCTCGTCAGACGACGCCCACTGGTTGAAATGCATCACGGGCGTGCCGGGCCCGAGGTTGTTGCCCGAGTTCTTGCCGGTGATCGAATCCACCGAGTTGGGCCGCAGTTTGCCGCGCTTGGTCGCTTCGGCGACGGCCTTTCGAATTTCGTCGGCCATCCAGAGTTGATCGGCGCCGCGGGGCACGTGTATCTCGAAGGTGGGCATGCCGGTGTCCTGGCAGATCGCGCCTTCGACATCGGCCGCCTGATCGATATTGACGTTGATGATGCACAGGGCCTGGCCGGCGCGCGTGTCGGCGGGTTCCAGCGCGGTCGCGGCCGTCATGGCCGCGCGGACGTCGGGCGGCAATTCCGACGACGTCTTGACGATGAGTTCGAGGAGGCTCGGAAAGAATTCTGCTAACATGAGCCGAGTATATATCGATTCGGCGTGATGGATTAACCCGTTCATGTTCAGCAGGATACAGGTCTCGGCAGCCTTGTGTGCGGTGGCGGCGATCGCCATGGGTGTCGCCGATCTGGGGGCGCAGGATCGGGTGCGGCACGGGCGCCTGTTTCCGCCTCAGGACCTCGGCTTGCTCGAGGGACCCGACCGCGATCTCTGGCAGATGCCGGGGCCCATCATGGATGCGCTGGGCGTGGCTGAAGGATCGGTGGTGGCCGATCTCGGCGCGGGCGGCGGCTGGTTCACGATTCGTCTGGCCAGGCGCGTGGGGCCCAACGGGAAAGTGTACGCCGAAGAAATTCAGCGGCTCGCGCTCGAAGCCACCAGGCGGCGCATTGCGCGCGAAGGCCTGCGCAATGTCGAGCCCGTGCTGGGCACCGAATCCGACCCGAAGTTACCGGCGCGCGCGATCGACGCGGTGCTCGTCGTCGATACCTACCACGAGATCAGCGACCCGGTGCCGCTGCTGCGGAATCTGGCGACGTCGCTCAAACCGCAAGGACGCGTGGGTGTGGTGGACTTCCGGAAGGACGGGCTGGGCCCCGGGCCGCCGCTCGAGGAACGCGTCGACCCGGACCAGATCGTGAGGGATGCGGAAAAGGCGGGATTGAAGCTGGTCCGCCGCGAGACCTTTCTCCCGTATCAGTTCTTCCTGGTGTTCGTGCGGAAGTAGGGGCCGACCCGCACGCCGGCCCGCGTGCGCGCTTGCAGGCCCGCGTGCCTCGCGCCGGTCTACCGGTCTACCGTCCGATCAGTTTCCAGGCGCCGGGCAGGATGGCGGCCGCCACCAGCAATTTCACCGCGTCGAAGGCGATGAAAGGATAGCAGCCCGCGGCGAGCGCAGCCGGCAGGGCTCCGGCGCCCATCACCGGCGCGAACTGCAGCGCCAGGGTCGACACCCCGCCTGCAAAAATCACCACGAGGCCGGCAGCCATCGCGAGCACCGACGTCAGGTACCGCCGATCGAAGCCGCGCTCGGCCAACCGCCCGGCCACCCACGCAGCCAACGGGTAGCTCAACAGGAACCCGCCTGTGGGCCCGGCCAGCCGCGCGACGCCGTGCGACAGCAGCGGCGACGCCGCGAACACCGGCAATCCCGCGACGCCGGCCGCCAGATAGAGTACCTGGCTCGCAACCGCGAGCCTCGATCCGAGCGCCGCGGCGCCCAGCAGCACCACCATCGGCTGCAGCGTGAGCGGCACCGGGGTAAACGGCAGCGGAAGACTGACCTGGGCGGCCGCCGCGGTCAGCACGGTCAGGAACAGGACACTGGCCACGCGGATCGCGCGCGACGACGACTCGGTCAGTTGGCCGGTGAGAGCATTCAGTATGGACGCGTTGGTCATAGCCCTCGGATTCTAGCGTATCGACACGGACGCTGACAATCGCCCGCGGGCGCCTCCGCAGGATGGGCGGGGCGCGATGCGGAGTCCGGGCGCCGGGGATGGGGGCCTGAATACCGGCCAGCGAACCTCGCCCTGTTATACTGAAGTGTTGACTCACATGCCGCAGACGCCACTGGGAATCACGCTCGACGAACCGGATGTGCGGGCATTGATCCGGCTGGTCACCGCCAGTGACGGTCAGCCGCCCGGCCGGGATGGAGCGATTGTGACGTTTCTCGGAACGGTGCGCGGCGAGAACCTCGGCCGGCGCGTGGTCGAACTGGAGTACCAGGCCTACGAGCCGCTGGCCGTGCGCGCATTCGGCGTGATTGCCGCAGAAATCGCCGACGCCTGGCCCGAGGCGCGCGTGGCGCTGCATCACCGGATCGGCACGCTGCGGCCCGGCGACGTGAGCGTCGCGATTGCGGCGGCCTCCCCGCACCGCGCAGAAGCGTTCAAGGCCTGCCGCTACGCGATCGAGCGGATCAAGCAGATCGCGCCGATCTGGAAACGCGAGGTCTTCGACGGCGGCGAGGCGTGGATCGAAGGTTCGACAGCCGATCCGTCGGATTCGGCGGCCCGCCAGGCCGCATACGAGCGCGCATGCAGGTGACGATTCGCCTCTTCGCCGGCCTGCGGGATATCGCGGGCGCAGCCGACCTGGTTCGCGAGGTGCCCGCCGGGGCCACCGTCGAGCAGGCGTGGCAGGGATTGGCCGGGGAGTTTCCGGCGATGGCGCCGCATCGCGCCTCGCTGTCGGCGGCCGTCAACGCGGAGTACGCGCGATTTACACGTGCGCTGGCGGCAGGCGACGAAGTGGTCTTTCTGCCGCCGGTCTCGGGAGGCTAGCTGGTGATTCGCGCCGCTGACAAGGATCGGACATGTTAGACAAGCTGAATTCCGTCGAAGCCAGATACGAAGAGTTGCTCGGCCTGCTGGGATCGCCGGCCGTCCAGTCGGACGCCACCCAGTACCGGACCAACGCCAAGGCCCTGGCCGAAATCGAGCTCATCGTCGATCGCTTCCGCGAATACAAAGACGTCGCATCGCAAATCGCGCAGGCCGAGGAACTCGCCAGGACCGACGATTCGGAGATGCGGGCGCTGGCGCTCGAGGAACTGCCGCCGCTCAAGACGAGAGCCGACGGCCTGATCAGCCAGATCAAGATCCTGCTGGTGCCCAAGGATCCGAACGACGAAAAGAACGTCGTCCTGGAAATCAGAGCTGGCACCGGCGGCGACGAGGCGGCGCTGTTTGCCGCAGACCTGTTCCGGATGTACGCCCGCTACGCCGAACGACAGGGGTGGAGAGTCGAGGTGCTGTCCACCAGCGAGAACGGCATCGGCGGCACCAAGGAAGTGGTCGCCAGCATCGAAGGCCGGCTGGTGTACAGCCGCCTGAAATACGAAAGCGGCGTGCATCGCGTGCAGCGGGTTCCCGCCACCGAGGCCAGCGGCCGGATTCACACGTCGACCGCCACGGTGGCCGTGCTGCCCGAGGCCGAGGAAGTCGACGTGGCGATCGAGGCGAAGGATCTTCGCATCGACACGTTCTGCTCCAGCGGGCCGGGAGGCCAGAGCGTCAACACCACGTACTCGGCGGTGCGGATCACGCACCTTCCGTCGGGTCTGGTCGTGTCGCAGCAGGACGAAAAATCGCAGATCAAGAACCGGGCAAAAGCCATGAAGGTCCTGCGGGCGCGGCTCTACGAGATGGAGATGCGCAAGCAGCAGGAGGCGATCGCCAAGGATCGTCGCAGCCAGGTCGGGACCGGTGAGCGTTCCGAAAAAATCCGGACCTACAACTTTCCGCAGAGCCGGATCACCGACCACCGCATCAACTTCACCACGCACCGGCTGGCCGACGTGCTCGACGGCAATGTCACCGAATTGATCGATCAGGTGGTGACGCACTACAACACCGAGCAACTGAAGGAAGTGACGGCGGTCGACGAGTCGTCGTGAGGCATGCGGGAGATGGCCGAGACCCTGCACGCGATCATCCAGCAGGCCAGGCAGCGACTGGATCGCGCCGGCATCGATCCGGTCGAGGGCGCACTCGACGCCGAACTGCTGGCCCGCCACGCGCTCGGCGGATGGGACAAAGGACGCCTGCTCGCCAGTTGGCGCGAACCCGCGCCGGTGGGATTCTCCCGGCGTTTCGAGCCGCTCGTCATCCGCCGCGAACGCCGCGAGCCCACCGCCTACATCATCGGACACCGCGAGTTCTGGGGCCTCGAGATCGCCGTCGCGCCGGGCGTGCTCATCCCCCGTCCCGAAACCGAATGCATCGTCGAAGAAGCGCTGACCCGCGTCGCGAAGACGCCTGATCAGCCGCCGTCGAATCTCCAACGCGGGCCGGCCCAGCCCGTGGTTCGCTTCGCCGACGTCGGCACCGGGAGCGGATGCCTGGCCATCGCGCTGGCATTGGCGATCCCCGCCGCTCGGGTTGCCGCCATCGACATGTCATCCGCCGCGCTCACCATCGCGGCGGCCAACGTGGCGCGCCACCGAGTCGGCGACCGCGTACACCTGGTGCGATCCAGCCTGCTCGACGCGATCGCCGGACCGCTGGATCTGATCGTCTCGAATCCGCCGTACATCCCGTCCGGCGACCTCGCGGCGTTGCAGCCGGAAATCCGAAACTACGAGCCCGCACTCGCCCTGGCCTCGGGCACCGACGGCCTCGACGCCATTCGGCGCCTCGTCCCGATGGCCGCCGCCAGGCTGGCGGTCCACGGATGGCTGATGTTCGAAATCGGTCACGGTCAGGCGGGCCACGTGCAGGCGATCCTCGATGCCGAGCCGCGCCTGGCGGTGGTAGCATGGCGCGACGATCTGGCGGGCATTCCGCGGGTCGTCGTCGCAAGGCGACAGTGAGAATGAGGTGCCGATGAGCTGTTTATTCTGCCGTGTCGTCAGTGGAGAACTGCCGGCCAAGAAGGCGTACGAAGACGAGGCGCTGATCGCGTTTCACGACATCAACCCCCAGGCTCCGGTCCACGTGCTGATCGTGCCGCGCAAGCACATCTCCACGCTCAACGACGTCGCCGCAGACGACGAACAGCTCATTGGGATGATGCACCGCCGGGCGGCCGCGATCGCGCGCGAGCTTGGACTCGCCGAACGCGGCTATCGAACCGTGTTCAACTGCAACAGCGAGGCCGGCCAGACCGTGTTCCACATCCACCTGCACCTGCTGGGCGGGCGCCCGATGGCCTGGCCGCCGGGCTGACGTTCACCGAGGCGCACAGGCGCCGGCGTCCGCATGGCCTCTGGACTGGCCGCTCGACGCGTTAGACCGCCGGTGCCACCACCGTCGTGACGTTGAACTGGGGCGGATGCTCCAGGTGTTTCTTCACCGTGCACTGCTCTGCCGCACGCACGAGCGAGGCGTGGTACTTTTCGGGAAACGTCGGCGGCACGTCGATCGTGAGGCCGACGGTGCCGATCAGGCCCGTGGACGGGTCGCGTTCCGACCGCTGCGTGATGCGAATGCCGTCGGTCGACAGGCCGCGCTGGGTGCAGAACCGCGCCACATAGATCCCCGCACACGTCCCGAGCGACGCCAGAAACAGGGCGAAGGGCGTTGGCGCCGACCCATCTCCGCCCGGCCCGGGCTGATCGGTATGGACGGTATAGGGACCGAATGTGGCGTCGACGCGTTCGCCGCCGGGGAATGAAATCGTCATCTCCATGCGAAAAGCCTTCCTCTCGAAATGGGCGGGTGGCCTGCAATGGCCACCGCGCGTCCCTGGCCTACAGATTCAGAAGTCCGGCACGAGGTTACAGAGCCCGAGCGGCGCTGGGCCGTTCGGCCAGGCCAACCGGCGTGCTCGACGCGTTGCTACGGCCGGGTCGTATTGGTCAGCAGATATCGGCCGTGCTGGCGGTTTGCGTGGAGTTCGAAATCGACCACCGTATACCCGCGGCCCAGATAGTGCGCGAACAACTGCCGCGTCGCCAGTCGCCAGGCCCCGGCCAGACCGGCGTCGCCCGACAGCATCTCGGTAAAACCGCCGGGAATGGTGACGGTCAGCCACGGCGCGTCGGCGCCGAGCGTAATCTCCCCGCATCCGATCCATCGGCCACCGCGACTCGGCGCGTTGACGGGCAGGGCCTCGCCCCAGTTCGCGTCCGCGGGCACGGCTCCGGCAGCCGCATCCGTTCGGGCGGCGATGGCGCACTCAACCCGTGACGACCGCATCCACCACTGCGCGATGAACCGGTCGGTCGGATTGCCCTGATGCAGGAGGCTGCTCGAATCGCCGTAGACGTTCTCGACGTATTCCTCGACGACCACGCCAAGCCGCCGGAAATTCAAATGCGCGTTGACGGTTTGCAGCGGGTCGTAGGTCCACTCCATCAAGTCGAGGCCCATCGCCATCGAGGCTCGCCGCTGCTCCAGTTTGAGCTCGCGGCCGATGCCGGTGCCGCGGTAGTCGGGCAACACGCCCAGCATGTGAGACCACTGCGTGGCGCGGCCGCGCTTGATTCCGGCAATCGAATAGACGAACGCCACCATGCGATCGCCGTCGAAGGCGCCCAGCAGCAGGCCTCCGCGCTTCAGCGTGATGACGAACATGGGGATGCCGACCGCGTCCTCCGGGTCGGTGTAGCCCCAGATCGCGCTTTCGAGCGCCATCACCTGCCGGAATTCGTCGAAGTGATGGAGCGCGCGAATTGCGAGGGCGGGATGGTGCGGATCGGCCATTCAACCTCTGAGCAACGCAGGCAGTTCGGCCAGCGACTGAATCACCGGCACGTCGTGGTACCCGTCCGCCAGCGCGCGCTGCAGCGGACTGGACAGTCCGGCGCCGGACCGGCGCACCAGCACGGCGCGCATCCCCACCTGGCGCGCGCCTTCGATGTCGTGCTTCACACTGTCGCCCACCATCATGGCGTCTTCGGGAGGCAGCTCGAGGGCGGCCAGCGCCGCTTCGAAGATGGAGCGGTGCGGCTTGAGGAACCCGTGCTGCGCCGACGACACCGACGCCGAGATGAGGCCCTGCAGATCGAAGTGCGCGGCGAATTCGTCCAGCGGCCTCTGCGTGTTGGAAATCAGCCCGATGCGCAGACCCGAAGCCGCCAGTTGCCGCAACACCGGCTCGACGTCGTCATAGAGAAAGAAGTGACGGCACTCCGCCCATTCCTCGTAGATCTCGCGCGCCGCATCGCGCGCCGCCGGGCCTGTGCCACCCATCTGTTCGATGATGCTCAACGTGTAGTCGACAAACAACTGCGCGTCGTAATTGTGCGCCTTGACTTCGTCGAGAATGGGCGCGGAGTACGCCACCGCCGCCCGAAACGTCGACGGATCCACCCTCACACCGTGACGCGCGCAGAAATGCTCGTAGCCCTGGCCCTGAAGCGTAGGCCCCGGGTAGATCAGGGTAAAATCGACGTCGAAGAACACGCCACGGATCATGCGGTGCCGCCATTATAGGGGCACCGATTCATTTTCCGCAGGCATCGCTGAAAACGGCTGGAAATCCACGTGTGCGCGCGCTCCGGAGCGCCACGATCGTCTTTCATCCGGCCGCCTGTGGAAAACCCGCCGGTCCCCACTAGAATAAGAGCATCAATATGTCCGACTGGAAAGCCACCCTCAATCTGCCCAAGACGGGCTTCCCGATGAAGGCCAACCTGCAGGTGACCGAACCGCAGATGCTGGAACACTGGGATGCCATCGATCTGTACCGCAAACTGCGAGACGCGCGCCGGGGACGGCCGGTCTTCATCCTGCACGACGGCCCGCCGTACGCCAATGGCGACATCCATCTGGGCACCGCCCTCAACAAGACGCTCAAGGACATCGTGGTCCGGTCGCGCTCGATGATGGGGTTCGATTCGCCGTACATCCCGGGGTGGGACTGTCACGGCCTGCCGATTGAGCTGAAGGTGGTCCGCGAGCTCGGCGCGCGAAAAGCGGAGATGAGCGTGGCCGATCTGCGCCGCGCGTGCCGCGCGTACGCCACCAGGTTCATCGACATTCAGCGGGCCCAGTTCAAGCGTCTCGGGGTGCTGGGCGACTGGGGCGACCCGTACCTCACGATGGACTTCCGGTACCAGGCCGCCATCGTCAGGGCGCTCGGGCGTTTTGTCGAGCGCGGCATGGTCTACAAGGGCAAGAAGCCGGTGCACTGGTGCATTCACTGCAAGACCGCACTGGCCGAAGCCGAAGTCGAGTACGAGAACCACACGTCGCCGTCGATCTTTGTCGAGTTCCCGCTGGCCGATCGGGCGCGCACCGAACTGGGTGCGCGCGTGCCGGCGTTGAAGGACCGGGCGGTGTCGGCACTCATCTGGACGACGACGCCCTGGACGATTCCGTCGAATCTGGCGCTGGCGTTCCATCCCGACGCGATGTACGCCGCGTATCGGTTCGAGGGCCGCGTGGTCGTGGTCGCCGAAGCCCTGGCCCAATCGCTGTCTGCCGAGCTGGGCAAGACGTTTGCCGACCCGGTGGCCCGCGTGCCCGGCAAGGTGTTTGAGCATCTCGAGTTCCGCCATCCGCTGTTCGACCGCGCCTCGATCGGCGTGCTCGCCGACTACGTCACGCTCGATACCGGCACCGGTGTCGTGCACACCGCGCCCGGCCACGGCGCCGACGACTTCCGGACCGGTGTCCGCTACGGACTCGAGATCTACGCGCCGGTGGGCGGAGACGGCCGGTTTCTGGCCGACGTCGAACGCTTCGCCGGCCTGACCGTGTTCGAGGCCAATCCGAAAGTGGAGGACGCGCTGGCCGAGGCGGGCCGCCTCTGGAAGAAGGCGCGCTTCGACCATTCGTATCCGCACTGCTGGCGCTGCCACAACCCGGTGATTTTTCTCGCCACCTCGCAGTGGTTCATCGGGATGGATGAGACGGGCCTCCGCGCGAAGGCCATCGCGGAAGTCGAGCGTGTGCAGTGGTTCCCCGCCTGGGGCGGCGACCGGATGAAGGGGATGTTCGCCGGACGACCCGACTGGTGCATTTCCCGGCAGCGCTCGTGGGGCGTGCCGATTCCGGCGGTGACGTGCACGCGGTGCGGCATCGCCACGCTCACCATGGACCTGATCGAACGCGCGGCAGGGGTGTTCGAGCAGCACGGCGCCGAGGCGTGGTACGAGCGGCCCATCGGCGACTTCGTGCCGTCGGGGTTTGCGTGTCCGTCGTGCCAGGCCACCGAGTTCGAGCGCGAACAGGACATTCTCGATGTCTGGTTCGACTCGGGATCGAGCCACGAAGCGGTGCTGGCGGTGCATCCCGAACTGCGCTGGCCGGCCGATCTGTATCTCGAAGGCAACGACCAGTATCGCGGCTGGTTTCAGAGTTCGCTGCTGGTCGGTCTTGGCACGCGCGACCACGCGCCGTACCGGCAGGTCCTCACCCACGGGATGGTGGTCACCGACGCGGGCAAGAAGATGTCGAAGTCGCTCGGCAACGACATTGCGCCGGCGGCCGTCATCAAACAGAGCGGCGCCGAGATTCTGCGGCTGTGGGTGGCGAGCGTGGACTTCCGCGAAGAAGTCCGGTTCGGGCCGGAGATCCTCGCGCGGATTGTCGAGGCCTACCGCAAGCTGCGGAACACGCTGCGGATCCTGGTCGCCAATCTTGCCGATTTCAATCCGGCCACCGATCTGGTGCCGCCGATGGTGATGGATCAGGTCGATCGGTTCGCCCTGGCACGCTACGGGCAACTGGCGAACGAGATTCGAACCGCGTACGAGACGTACGACTTTCCGGCGATTTTCCAGGCGCTCAACGCGTTTATCGCGGTGGATCTCAGCGCGTTCTACGTGGATGTCTCCAAGGACCGGGTCTACACGCTGGCCGCCGGTTCGAGGGAGCGCCGCTCGGCCCAGACGGCGATGTTTGCGATCGCCGACGGTCTGGCGCGGTTGATCGCGCCGGTGCTGCCGGTGCTGGCCGAGGAATACTGGAAGCACCTGCCGGGCGAGCGAGAAGAGTCGGTGCATCTCGCCGAGTTTCCGAAGGACGTGCATCTGTTCGCCGACGAAGCCCTCGTGGCGCAATGGTCGCGCCTGCTCAAGGTCCGGGCCGCGGTCAACGCCGAACTCGAAACGCTCCGGCAGTCGAAAGCCATCGGCCAGTCGCTCGAAGCGGTGGTGCACCTGCGCGGCGTGGGTCCGCTGCAGGACTTGCTGGCCAGCCATTGGGCGCACTTGCCGGCGTTGTTCATCACCTCGCAGGTCGACGATCAGACCAGTGCCCCCGTCACGGGCCAGACGCCAACTGATGGCGCGGTGTACGTCGAGAGCGACGGCAGTGCGGTGCACATCGTGGTCGCGCGGGCGTCGGGCACCAAGTGCGACCGCTGCTGGCGCTACGTGCCGTCGGTCTCGGCGGCGCCCGGCCCGGAAGGCGTGTGCCCGCGTTGCGAGGATGCGCTCGGGGCCGCGGCCCGGTGAGCGTCGGGATCGGGTCCGTCGTCTCGCCGCACGGTGTTCGGCTCCGCGCACTCGAAGTCGGCGTCGCGGCAGGCATCGTGGCCGCCGACCAGATCACCAAGGCGATGGTGCGCGCGCACATCCCGGTCTTCGACACGGTGGCGGTGGTGCCCGGCGTGCTGCACCTCACGCACGTGCGAAACTCGGGCGCCGCGTTCGGCGTGCTCAACGGGGTCGACTTTCCCTACAAGTCGGCGGTGCTCGCGCTGGTCGCGACGGCGGCCTTCGTCGGAATCGCCGTGTACGCGGCCCGCACCTCGACCCACGAACGCCTCGCGCGCTTCGGCCTGGCCCTGATTCTGGCGGGCGCGGTCGGCAATCTGATCGACCGGCTCGCGCTGGGCAGCGTCGTGGACTTCGTGGACGTGATCTTCGGCACCTGGCACTTCTGGGCCTTCAACGTCGCCGACTCGGCAATCACGCTGGGCGTCGTCGCGATGATGATCGATATGATGGGAACGGGCAGGCATGTATCCACGACTTCTTGAACTGGGACCATTCACCGTCTACAGCTACGGCGTGCTGCTGGCGGCGGCGTACCTGCTGGCGCTGTATCTGGCGGTGACGCGGGCGCGCCGCGCCGGGCTCGACGGCGACCGCGTGCTCGACCTCGGCATCTACATCATCATCTCGGCCCTGGTCGGCGCGAAACTGCTGCTGCTGATTGTCGATTTCGACTACTTCCGCCGACAGCCAGCCGAGCTATGGACACTGGCCCGATCGGGGGGCGTGTTCTATGGCGGGCTGCTGGTCGCCTTCGTGGTAGGACTCTGGTACGTCCGGCGGTGCCGTCTTCCGGTGTGGGCCACCGCCGATGCGATTGCGCCGGGCATCGCCCTCGGCCACGTCGTCGGCCGCATGGGATGCCTGCTGGCGGGCTGCTGCTACGGCCTGCCGACGACGCTCCCGTGGGGCATCACCTTCAACGACGCGTTCGCCGCGTCCAACGTCGGCACCCCGCTTCACCTGGCGCTGCATCCGACGCAGCTCTACGACGCGGCGGCCGAATCCCTCATCTTGTTCCTGCTGCTGGGGACCGAGCGTCGCGGCCGAAGGTTCGACGGGCGGACGTTCTGGGTCTACATCCTGCTCTATGCGATCTCGCGTTTCGGGATTGAGTTTTTCCGCGGCGATCCGCGCGGCGCGACCCTGGGATGGTCGACCTCGCAGCTGATCTCGCTGGGACTCGTGCCGCTGGCCATCGTCATGCTCGCGGTGCTCGCCCGGACGAAGGCGGTCGCGCCGGCTCCGCCGACGCCGCACGCGGCGGGCGCTTCGCGGAAACGGAAGCGCTGACCCGACCATGCAGCACTTCGAGCTCACCGTCGACGCCGAGCAGGCCGGTCTGCGCCTCGATCAATTCGTCGTCTCGCTCGTCCCCGGCCAGTCGCGATCCCAGATCCAGCGCCTCATCAAGGAAGGCCAGGTTCGACTCGGCGACAAGGCCGCCCGTTCGAACTACCAGGTTCGACTCGGGGACGTGGTGATGGTCGAAGTGCCCGACCCGTCGCCGGCCACGCCAGCCCCCGAGGCCCTGCCGATCGACGTCCTGTTCGAAGACCATGACCTGATCGTCGTGAACAAGCCGGCGGGCATGGTGGTGCACCCGGCCCCTGGCCACGCGGCTGGCACCCTGGTGAATGCGCTGCTGCACCACGTGGACGACTTGAGCGGGGTGGGCGGCGAACTGCGGCCCGGCATCGTGCATCGGCTCGACAAGGGGACCTCGGGCGTGATGGTCGTCGCCAAGCACGACGCGGCCCACCAGGAACTGTCGCGGCAGTTCCAGGATCGAGAGGTCGAAAAGGAATACGTGGCCCTGGTCTGGGGCGAGGTGCAGCAAGGCCGGCGGATCGAAGCCGACATCGGGCGCGATCCCAACGACCGCAAGAAGATGTCGGCGCGGGCCAAACGCGCGCGGACCGCGGTGACGCGGATCACCAAAGCCAGGTTCCTGCGCGGCGTCTCGTATTTGCACGTGGCGATCTACACGGGACGCACGCACCAGATCCGGGTCCACCTGAGCGCCATCGGCCATCCGATCGTGGCTGACGCCCTCTACGGCGGCATCAAACGCCACGTCGCCGGGCACCTGCGTCCGGTGCTGCGCCTCGAGCGGCCGTTTCTGCACGCCATGCGGCTCGCCTTCACGCACCCGTCCGAACCGGACCGCCGCATGGAATTCATCGCGCCGCTCCCCGAGGATCTGCAGAGCGTGATCGACGACATCGTGGAGCGCTTCGAGGCGAGTGTCGACACGTCGGAGTAGGCACACGAGGCGCCACGATCATGGACGAACCGCGCGGCATACGGCTTTCCCAGACGACCGGATTCACCGGCCGGATCTTCAGCGTGACCACGGATCGGGTGACGCTGCCCAACGGCCGTACCGTCGCGATGGAACTGGTGCGCCATCCGGGATCGGTCGTGCTCATCCCCCTTCTCGACGACGCCCGCATCGTCCTGATCAGGCAGTACCGCTACGCGCTCGACCGGTGGATCTGGGAGTTGCCGGCCGGCAGTCTCGAACCTGGCGAGGATCCGGTGGCGGCTGCCGCACGCGAGTGCGAGGAGGAAATCGGGCTCGTGCCGACCACCGTCACCTTCGCCGGCGCGTGGTACCCGACGCCGGGCTTTTGCACCGAAGTGATGAACTACTATCGGCTCGACGGCCTGCGCGCCCCGCGCCCCGACGGCCCGGCCGCCGAAAAAGACGAGGACGAGGATATCCGGGTGCAGCCGTTCTCGGTCGACGAGGCCCGTGCGATGGTGCGTCGCGGCGACATCATCGACCTGAAGACGGCCTGGGGTCTCACGCTCATCTAAACGCGACGCCAGACCCAACGCGCATTCGTCCTCTCGCGGTGTCCCGGCCCTGTCGCGCCATCTGGGGGGCGCGACAAGCGCGCACACGGTCGACCGAATCGGCGTATGATGGGATGCTCCCTCCCCCGCAACTCATCGCGAAAGGGTGAAACTGGTCGCCCGTTCGCTCGGGGCTTCTGGCTGATCATCTGGTCGCGTCCATGTCCGGACATGGCACGGCCGCGGCTGCGCGCTGACGCGCGCGCAAAGGCTCGGACGACTCATGCACCAACATCCCAAAGGCACACAGGCACGTATCCTTCTGTCGTCGGTGTTCGGGCCCTACGCCCAGGACGATGAGTTCGGGAGCCGAGCCATCAACCCGATGGAGCTGTACCACAACCAGGTGACGCGCGAGCAGGGGCCCTTCTCCCTTCGCCTGTTCCATCGGTCGTGGGGCATCATGTTCATCCAGCACAATATCTCCGCGCCGTGCGCGGTGCTCGATTTTCCGACCCGCGAACGGTTCGTCGAAGAGCTCAAGGCCGAGCACTACGACATCGTCGGCCTGTCCGGCATCATCGTCAATGTCGGCAAGATCCGCGAGATGTGCCGCCTGGTTCGTGAGCACTCGCCCGACTCGACCATCGTGGTCGGCGGGCACGTGACCGCCATCCCCGGCATCCAGCACATGATCGACGCCGATCACATCGTGAAGGGCGAAGGCGTGTCCTGGTTCCGGTCGTTTCTTGGCGAAGACCCGGGTGTCCCGGTGAACCATCCGGTGATTTCGTCGTCGTTCGGGTTCAGCATCATGGGCCTGTCAGGGCCGCAGGGCGGCGGCAGCCCGGCGGCGACCATCATCCCGTCGGTCGGCTGCCCGATGGGCTGCAATTTCTGTACGACGTCTGCGTTTTTCGGTGGCAAGGGCAAGGTGACGAACTTCTTCGAGAAGGGCGCCGAGATCTTCCACGCCATGTCGGAAGCCGAAGCCGCGCTCGGCGTCAAAGCCTTCTTCGTGATGGACGAGAACTTCCTGCTCTACAAAGAGCGCGCCATGGAGTTGCTCGAACAGATGAAGGCGAAGGGCAAAGCCTGGTCGCTCTACGTCTTCTCGTCGGCCAATGCGATCGGCAAATACAAGATGCGGGAGCTGGTCGAGCTGGGCGTCGCCTGGATCTGGATGGGCCTTGAGGCGAAGCAGAGCGGCTACAGCAAACTCCAGGGAGCCGACACGGTCGAACTCACCAAGCAGCTCCAGGCGCACGGCATTGGCGTGCTCGGATCGACCATTGTGGGCCTCGAACACCACACGCCGGAAAACATCCAGTCCGAGATCGAGCACGCGGTGGCGCACGACACCGACTTCCACCAGTTCATGCTCTACACGCCGGTGCCCGGCACGCCGCTCTACGAGGAGATGGCGAGTGAAGGCCGGTTGATCGACGTGGATCTGGCCGACATCCACGGGCAGGATCGCTTCAATTTCGAGCACGCGGCCATCCCGCGAGACAGCTCGAAGCGGTGGCTCGACTGGGCGTTCCGGTACGACTTCGAGAAGAACGGCCCCAGCGTGTATCGGCTGGCCAAGACGATGATGGAAGGCTGGAAGCGGTATCACGACGATCCGGATCCGCGCGTCCGGGAGCGGCACGCGCAGAGCGGGCGCGAACTGAGCCGGTCCTATGGCGCGGCGCTCTTTGCGATGGAGAAGTACCTTCGCGACACCAACAGCGAATTGAGCCAGAAGATCCGCGCGTTGCGGAAGGACATGGAGCACGAGTTCGGCGCGTTGACGCGCTGGATGAACCGCGCGGCCGGTCCGGTGCTGCTGTGGACGTCGCGACGAGACGCCCGCAAGTATCCGCGCGGCAAGCATCTCGAGCCCATCACGTTCCTCGAACGCCGCAACTGGCCCGAGCCGGCCTAGCCGCCCGGCAGCCTAGCCGGCGGCCAGCCCAACGGCTTGGGCGATGGTCGCCGCATGGATCGCGACGGTGTCCTCGACGCGCCTGGCGTAGCCTCCCGCCAGCACGGTCACCACCGGCACTCTCGCCGCGCGCGCGGCTTCGAAGACGAAGCGGTCGCGCTGTGCGAGTCCTTCCGCGGTTACGTTCAGTCCGCCCAGCTGGTCTTCGATAAACGGATCGGCGCCAGCCACGTACACGAGCAACTCGGGCCGCGACGCCATCACCGTGGGAAGCGCGTGCTCGAGGACGCGAAGGTACTCGCGGTCGCCCGCACCGTCTGGCAGGCCCATGTCGAGCGAGCTGTGCGGCTTGATGAACGGATAATTGTTCTCCTGATGCATCGAGAAGGTAAAGACGTTCGCGTCGCCGTCGAAGATGAACGCGGTCCCGTTGCCCTGATGCACGTCGCAGTCGACCACCGCCGCGCGCACGATCGTGCCGTCGTGCTGCAAGGCGCGAATGGCGATCGCGATGTCGTTATAGAGGCAGAATCCCTCGCCGTGCGACGGAAACGCGTGGTGGAATCCCCCGGACAGATTCGCGGCCGCTGCGAGCGGCGCCGAGGTGTGGGGGGCGACGGCTGGATGCTGCCGGCCAATCCGGACGCCTTCGGCCACCGCCAGACGTGCGGCCAGCACGGTGCCCCCGATCATGATGCGGAAGCCCTCGGCGGCGGCCGCCGTCCACGGCAGCTCGAGCTGGGCGAGCTCAGAGGTCCGGAAGGTTCCCCGGCGCGTCTTGTCGAGATACTCGACGTCGTGGACCAGGGCCAGCGTCTCCCACGAGGCCTCGACGGGCTCGAGCAGATCGAACGCGGCAGCCAGACCTCGCGACAGGACGGCATCGCGCACCATGCGGTACTTCGCCGTCGGAAACACGTGTGCGCCGATGTCGACCTGATAGCGATCCGAATAGACCAGCTTCACGAGCGTTGCTTCCTGGCTGGCCTGGACAGGCGCCGGACCAGATGCCGAAATCCAACCGTCGACCCACCACGAGGCGCGAACCGCCGCTCTAGCTCCGCCCCCGCTTCCTGGTTCGGGCGGGCGGGGCCGCCCGTCGTGCCACGGCCGCCTTCTTGTCTGGCAGAGCCAGCGCGAGCACCTCGTCGATGGTCGTGACGAAGTGGACCTTCAGGTCCCGGCGCAGATCCTCGCTGATGTCCTCGTTGATGTTCTTCTCGTTCTGCCGCGGGAGAATCACCTCCCGGAGGCCGACGCGGCGAGCGGCCAGCACCTTTTCCTTGATGCCGCCCACCGGCAGCACGCGCCCGCTCAGCGTGATCTCGCCCGTCATGGCGAGGTCGCCGCGAACGGGCCGCTTCAGAATCTCGGACGCCAGCGCGGTCACCATGGCGACCCCGGCCGAGGGTCCGTCTTTCGGAATGGCGCCGGACGGCACGTGCAGGTGGATCTCGGCGTCGTGGAAGAAATCCGTCGCCACGCCGAAGCGCCCCGCGTTGGCGCGCCACCACGACAAGGCGGCACGCGCCGATTCCTTCATCACGTCGCCCAGATGGCCGGTGAGCGTCAGCGAGCCGGTCCCCTTCATCCGCGACGCCTCGATAAACAGCACCTCGCCGCCCACCGGCGTCCACGCCAGGCCGATCGACACGCCAGGAGCCTTGGTCCGCGCTTTCACTTCCTCGTCGATGAACTTCGGAGCCCCCAGCAGGCTCTGCACAACCGCCGGCGTCACCGTCACCGGCTTGGTGTGGCCCTCGGCATGCCGTCGGGCCAGCTTCCGACAGATCGCGGCAATCTCGCGCTCAAGATTACGCACGCCGGCCTCGCGGGTGTAACCCCGGATCACCGTGCTCAGGCTGCGATCGGTAAAGGTGACCACCTTGCCGGTGAGGCCGTGGTTTTCCACCTGCTTGGCCACCAGGTGCTCGCGGGCGATCTTGAGTTTTTCCTCTTCGGTGTAGCCGGGCAGTTCGAGCACTTCCATCCGGTCGCGGAGGGCGGGCGGCACCGGATCGAGAATGTTGGCCGTCGTGATGAAGAGGACTTCGGACAAATCGAACGGCACGTCGAGATAGTGATCGCGGAACGTGTTGTTCTGCTCGGGGTCGAGCACCTCGAGCAGCGCCGAGGCGGGATCGCCACGGAAGTCGGATCCGAGCTTGTCGATCTCGTCGAGAATGAACACCGGGTTTCTCGACTCCGCACGCCGGAGGCCCTGGATCACCTGCCCGGGCAGCGCGCCGATGTAGGTGCGCCGATGGCCGCGAATCTCGGCCTCGTCGCGCATCCCGCCCAGCGAAATCCTGACGAACTTGCGCCCGAGCGCGCTGGCAATCGACTTGGCGAGCGACGTCTTGCCCACGCCGGGCGGGCCGACAAAGCACAGGATCGGCCCCTTCATGTCGGGCTTCAGCTTGCGCACGGCCAGATATTCCAGAATGCGATCCTTGGCCTTTTCGAGATCCGAATGGTCGGCGTCGAGGATGCGCTTGGTGTGCGCCAGGTCGATCGTCTCCTCGGTGCGCGCCACCCACGGCAGGGCCACGAGCCAGTCGATGTAGGTGCGCGACACGGTGTACTCGGCCGCCGCCGCCGACATCCGCGACAGGCGTTCGAGTTCCCGCAGCGCCTCTTTCTTGACGGGCTCCGGCATCCCGACCGCCGCGATCTTGTCGCGCAGTTCGTCGATGTCTTTCGCCTGATCGTCTCCCTCGCCGAGCTCCTTCTGAATCGCCTTCATCTGCTCGCGAAGGAAGTACTCGCGCTGGTTCTTGCCGACCTCAGACTGCACCTGGGACTGGATCTTGGAGCCGAGCTCCAGCACCTCCAGCTCCTTGATTAGAATCCGGTTCAAGTGGACCATCCGCTCGTGCAGATCGAGCGTCTCGAGCACTTCCTGCTTGGTCGTGGTCCCGATCGTGCTGAGGCTTGACGCAATGAAATCGGCCAGACGCCCGGGTTCGGTGATGCCGAGGGCCAGCGTCTGCAGGTCGTCGGAGAGCAGCGGCGAGAGCGACACCACCTGCTGAAAGTTCGACTTGATGTTGCGCTGGAGCGCGTCGATCTCCAGCCCGTCGTCGTCGCGCGTGGTTTCGTCGGCACGCCGAACCATCCCGCGCAAGTACGGTTCGGTGACCATCAGGCCGTCCAGGTGGACGCGCGCCAACCCCTGCACAATCAGGCGAAGGCTGCCGTCGGGCAGCTTGAACATCTTGTGGATGTGGGTGGCGGTGCCGATGCCGAACAGGTCCTCGGCTCGCGGTTCTTCCACGCTGGCGTCGCGCTGCGTCACCACCGCGATCAGTTTTCCCGAAGCAATCGCATCGTCGATCAGCCTGACCGAACTCTCCCGGGCTACGGCCAGCGGCATGAACGAATTGGGAAACAGGACCGTGTCGCGCAGCGGAAGAATCGGAAGATCCGGCGGAATCAACAGGGCCTTGTCGCCGCCGATCACATCCTCGATCGACGGCTTGTCGAGTACATCGCTCATCCGCACCCCTCTTGGCAGACAGGACGCAGCAACCGCAACTGCCGTGCCTGGCCGTCGTGAAGAGACAAAGAAATAGGCGGGTCACGGCCGCGACGGCCGACAACCCGCCTGAAGGATGCCGTAGTTAGTTGGAGATGTCAAAGAAGAGCGACGAGGAGGCTGAGCGCTGCGCCATCAACCGCTCGCGGTGCATCGCATTCTCGCGCGCCTGTTCGCAGTCCTTGCACCGCACCGCGAAGGGCAGCGCCCGCAGCCGCTGCTGGGCAATCTCGTCGCCGCACTCGAAGCAGTCGCCGTAGGCGCCCTCCTCGAGCCGCGCAAGCGCCTCGTTGATCCGGGTGAGGGTCTCGGCCTTCATCTGAATCAGGGCGAACTCGATGTCTTCCTGAATATCGGCCTCGGAACTCTCGCCGGCGTCGTACACTTCACTCATCTTGCCGTGAAAACCCTCGGTCCGCACGTCTCGAATCTTGTCGTGCACTTCGTTCATGATCTCACGACGACGGTCTTCGAGCATCCGCTTGAGCTCGCCGTAGCGTTCGGTCTTCGTGCCTTTTGCTGTTGCGCTTGTGGTTGCCATGGTGTCCGACGCTCCTTTCGCGTCATCCTGGGACGTCAGGGTCTCTATTCCCGCAACACCCCTGCAAAGAATCTGCCATTGTAGCGGGGTCGTCCCCCACTGTCAACTTTTTCCCGTCGCCAGAGCCTTGCAGGCACGTTATTGCCCGCCACCCGCGGCCCCCCAGGGGGCCCGTGGGCCAGGCGCTCGCGGCGCCGTCGCGACAGCGCCCCTCGGTCTGGGCCATTTCCATCGCTAACTGCCTGCAAAGACTCGTGTTGCTGGACCTATCCCGGCAACCTGATCTCGGCCATTCTTGTCGCGTCAAGATGTTAGACGCCGGAGATCAACCAACGGTTCTACTCATCTTCGCAAGAAATCCACCTGTCCTCGAAAACGGATTCAACCGCCCACGAAAGTGGACAGGCCTGGGTTGGGCGGCGAATCGGGGACAACCGTGCACATTTGACCACCCGGACGTGCGCCGAACGTGCGCGGTTGACGGAACCCCGACCCCGTGTCACGCTGGTCCGATGCGCTGTCCATCCTGCGACGCCCGACCGGCACGGCGGGCCTGCCCGGCCCTTGGTGCCCAGATTTGCCCGGTGTGCTGCGGCACGAAACGGCATGTGGTGATGGCCTGCCCCGACAGTTGCCCCTTTCTGGCCTCGTCGAAGATCCACCCGCCTGCGGTGGTCCGGCGGCAGCAGGAGCAGGACATGTCGATGGTGGTGCCGGCCATGGGGGGGCTCACCGAGGGACAACAGCGCCTGTTCATCTTGTGCATCTCGCTGGCGTCGCGATTTCGTGGCGACGGCCTGGACGCGGCGCGGGATATCGACGTGGCCGATGCCGCGGACGCGCTGGCGTCGACCTACGACACCGAAGCCAAGGGCCTGATTTACGAACAGCGCCCGGGCTCGCTGCCCGCTCAGCGTATCGCCGGCGAACTGCGCACGGTCCTCGATCAACTGGGCAGGGACAGGCCCACCGCGTTTGCTCGCGACGCGGCGGCCACGCTTCGTCGCATCGGGCGGCTGGCCCGGAGCGTGGACAAATCCGCCCCGGACACCAGGACCGTTTTTCTGGACCTGGCCGGGCGAATCGCCAGCCGCATGGGACCGATGGCCAGCCGCGATTCGGCCGCAGCCGTCGATCTCCCGCCGGGCGACCAGGGGCGTTCCATCATTCTTCCGTAAGACGAGCTGCCACGACGCCCCCCGCAACCTGACAACCGGGGCCAGCCAGATCGGCACGTGTCCGACCTCTTGGCCAAAGACAGCCAACACTCGTGGTATGATCGGAGTTTCCGCCCTGCGTGGCCAGCGGTCGCTGAGGACTGCTGCACCAACGGGCGCCAGGTGATGACGTATGGCCAAGCGATGTGAAGTTTGCGGCAAGGGCCCCGTAATGGGGCGCAAAGTCAGCCACGCCCACAATGTGTCGCCGCGACGGTTCGAGCCCAACCTCCAGACCGTCCGCGCGTCGGTCAATGGCGGCGTCAAGCGGATGCGCGTGTGCACGCGGTGCCTGCGCTCGCAGAAGGTCGTCAAGGCCGCCTGATCGGGCCGCCGCCGTCTCCAGCGGAGGGCGCGGCCGCGAACAGGTGAACGGCCGAAGGGGGAACTCCCATGCGTCATGCCATCAGCACCACCGATGCCCCGCAGGCGATTGGCCCGTATTCGCAGGCCATCAAGGCGGGCAACCTCCTGTTTGCGTCGGGGCAGATTCCTCTCGACCCGATCACCGAGATCGTGGTGGCCGGCGACATCACCGCGCAGACGCGTCAGGTGTTCGCCAACATCGCGGGCGTCTTGAAGGCCGCCGGCACGTCGTTCGACCACGTCGTCAAGACGACCGTCTTTTTGGCCGACATGGGTGATTTCGCCGCGATGAACGCCGTCTACGCCGAGTACTTCACCGCGCCGGCCCCGGCCCGTTCCACCGTCCAGGTGGCGCGGCTCCCGCGCGATGCGCGGGTCGAGATCGAGGTCGTCGCCGTCCTGTAAGGCCCGGCTCGCGCCTTCCCCTTCAGATCCCGCTCGGCCCGCTCCCCGTCGGCACCGCGCGAGAGCGATCGACGGCCATGACACCCTTTACGCCCTTGAGCGACTTGATGACCTTCTCGAGGTGTTTCAGGTCGCTGATTTCCACCGTGACCTTGATCCAGCCCCGCTGCGCCTCGTCGATGCGCGCGTCGATGTCGATGATGTTGGTGTTGACGCCGGTAATGCGCGCGCTGACCTCGGCAATCATCCCCTTCCGGTCTTCGACCTCGATGTTCAGCCGGACCGTGTACCGCCCGGGCTGCTGGCCCTTGTCCCAATCCACGTCGATCCGCCGTTCGGGATCGTAGAGGAGGTTGGTCACGTTGGGGCACGTGGCGGCGTGGACCGACACGCCTTTGCCGCGGGTGATGTAGCCCACGATCTTCTCGCCGCGAATCGGGTTGCAGCACCGGGCCCGCACAATCAGCAAGTCGTCTGCCCCGAGCACCTTGATCTGGTCGCCGCCCAACCCTATCGCGCGCTTGACGGCCGCCGCGACTGGCGACTCCTTCCTCTCCTTGAGCGAATCGGCGGGCATCGCCTTGGTGAGCACCTGCCTGGCTCCGACCTTCCCGTACCCGATCGCCGCGAACAGGTCCTCGGCCTTCGGCACGCCCCACTCGGGCGCGATCGTATCGAGCAGGTCGCCGTCGAACAGCGTCTTCAGGTTGACGTCGAAACGCCGCGCCTCCTTCTCGAGCAGCTTCCGGCCCAGGTCGACCGCCCGTGCCTTTTCTTCCCCGTGCAGGAACTGTTTGATCTTGTTGCGGGCGCGGGCGGTGACGACGTAGTTGAGCCAGTCACGGTTGGGCAGGTGCTTCGGGCTCGTGACGATTTCGACGATGTCGCCGTTCCGCAGGCGCGTGCGCAACGGCATCATCTTGCCGTTGATGCGGGCGCCGATGCATCGGTGGCCAACGTCGGTGTGAATCGTGTACGCGAAATCGATCACCGACGAGTCTCTCGGAAGCGACTTCACCTGCCCTTTCGGCGTGAACGTGTAGACTTCGCTCGGATACAGATCGACCTTCAGGTTCTGGATGAACTCCTGCGGGTCGCGCACCTCCTGCTGCCACTCCAGCAACTGCCGAAGCCATTGAAAGTAGCGTTCGTCGTTGGCCGCGCCGACCCGGCCCTCTTTGTACTTCCAGTGCGACGCGATGCCTTCCTCGGCCTGACGGTGCATCTCCTCGGTCCGGATCTGCACTTCGAAGGGAATCCCCAACGGGCTGATCACCGACGTGTGCAGCGACTGGTAGCCGTTGGGACGGGGCATCGCGATAAAGTCCTTGATGCGCCCCGGCACCGGAGGCCACGCGTGATGAATGATGCCCAGACTGGCGTAGCAGTCCTTGACGCTGGTGGTGATGATGCGGACCGCCAGGAAGTCGTAGACCTGTTCCAGTTCGATCTTCTGGCGCTTCAGTTTTTCGTTGATGCTGTAGAGCCGCTTGATCCGTCCGTCGATCGCAATGATGGGAATCTCGGCCTCGCGAACCTTGGCCTCGACGGTGCGAAGCAGTTCGTCGACCATGCCCTCGGTGGACTTGCGGCGCTTCTCGACGCGGACCTTGAGCGAGGCGTACGCGTCCGGCTCCAGATGCTGGAACGACAAATCCTCGAGTTCGTTCTTCCAGCGGCTCATCCCGAGCCGGTTCGCAATCGGGGCATAGATGTCGAGCGTTTCCCTCGCGGTCCGAAGGCGGCTCTCCTCGGGCATGTGGCCCAGCGTCCGCATGTTGTGCAGCCGGTCGGACAACTTCAGCAGGATGACCCGGATGTCGTCGACCATCGCCAGCAGCATCTTGCGGAAATTCTCGGCCTGGCGTTCGGCGCTCGACGCAAACGGGATCGCGCTGATTTTGGTCACCCCCTCGACCAGGTGGGCGACCTCCGGGCCGAACAGTTCGCCAATCCGCTCGACCGTGGTCAGCGTGTCCTCCACCACGTCATGCAGCAATCCCGCGATGATGGCCGCGGGATCGAGCTTCAGATCCGCCATCAGATACGCCACTTCGAGGGGATGGATCAGATAGGGTTCTCCCGACCGACGGACCTGTCCCTTGTGGGCGAACGCCGAGAACACGTACGCCCGCCGGAGTTGCTCGACGTCGGCCTCCGGGATGTAGGCCTGGGCGCGTTGGACCAGGTCTTCGAATCGAATCATCACAAGTGGTGTCTAATCAATAGTGAGTGTTGCCGGGTTGCTCCCCGGCACCATCATAGGGACCGGTTCGACAGGCGGTCAAGGATTCCGCAGGTTTCGGCCTAATCGGAGACGGCTCGGTTCGCTTGACTCACTTGGTTTCGGCTCACTATACTGACTCGGTTTGGGGGTTACCCATCCGGCGACCATGTGGCCTTGTGGCGAGCGTGGCGGCCGGGTGTCAGTCGATTCGAATTCGATGGCCGGCTCCGGCCGCTTCAAGTCGCGCGGCGCGCACAGGGTAAGGGGGACATAATGTTGAGGGGAATCTGGCGAGTCGCATCCATCGCGATGCTTGCGGGGGCGGCCCTGTCGCTGGTTGCGTGTAGCCAGTACGGAAAGTTGCAGGCCAAGCGGGCGTTCAAAGACGCCAACATGCTGTATCAACAGCAGGAGTACAAGAAGGCTGCGAAGTTGTACGAAGAGGCCGTGACGTCCGACCCGGAGATGTCGGCGGCGCTCTTCTACCTGGCCAACAGCTACGACAACTTGTACAAGCCGACGCGCAAGGGTGAGAAGGAAAACGACGAATACCTCGCCAAGGCCGTCGAATACTACAAGAAGGCCTCGGAAAAAGAGGGCGACGCCAAAATTCGCAAACTGGCGCTCGAGTTTCTCGTCTCGGCCTACGGCCCGGAAAAGCTGAACGATTCGTCCCAGGCGCTGCCTATCGTGGAAAAGATGATCCAGATCGATCCGCAGGACACCTCCAGCTATTATCAGCTCGCCAAGATCCACGAGGATGCCGGCGAGTACGACAAGGCCGAAGCGACGCTCCTCAAGGCCAAGGCGGCTCGGCCCAACGATCCGACCGTCTACCTCCAGCTGGGCGGCTTCTACAACCGGCAGGAAGAATTCGGCAAGACGATGGAGGCGCTCAGCGAGCGCGCCAAGATCGAACCGAACAACCCCGAAGCGTTCTACACGATCGCCAATTACTACTGGGACAAGGCCTATCGCGACTTCCGGCTCAAGGATGCTGAGAAGATGGACTTCGTCGCCAAAGGTCTGGTCGCCATCGACCGGGCCCTCCAGCTCAAGCCCGACTATATGGAAGCGGTCACCTACAAGGGGCTGCTGCTGCGCGTGCAGGCGACGCTTGAGAAAGACGTGGCCAAGCAGACCTCGCTCATCAAGGAGGCCGAGAAACTTCAGGTTGAGGCGAAGGAACTGCAGAAGAAGAAGGTGTCGGGCGCGGCCAAGTAGTCGCACCTGACGCCACTGGCGACCTTCAGGGGCCGTCTCAGCCACAGGCTGGGGCGGCCCTTGGACTGTACGGGACAGTCGGGACGGCAACGTGGTCGAACAGCCAGCCGCAACGGCACGGGCAAGGGGCACGGGGGGCAACGGCCCTGATACGCGGCGGCGTCCCCGACGGGCGCGATCGATCGGCCGCCCCCCTGAGCCAGAGTCGCCATGTGGCCTCTCCGCCACGATCAAGCCGCCCACCAGCCCGGTTGCCCCGTGGCGGCTCCACGTGGTCTCGCTGAGCGGGCCACCCCTGCGTCGCAGCCCGGTTGCCCCGTGGCGGCTCCACGTGGTCTCGCTGAGCGGGCCACTCCCGCGTCGCGGCGGCGTCCCCGACCAGCGCGGCGATACATCGTCGCCCCACGCCAGATTCGCCACGTGGCTTCTCCGCCCGGGCGGCGTCTGTACAAAGAAACGACCGGCCAACCCGCGTGACGCGGATCAACCGGCCGTAGAGTGACGCACCCGAAGGGTTCCGGACTAGCCGCCGGTGTTGACGCCAGCCGCCTGGCGCATGCCCTCGGTGACGATGCCGACCTTCTCGACGCCAGCCCCCTTGGCGGCATCGATCACGTCGGTAATGTCCCCGTAGCGCAACCGTCCGTCGCCCACGATGAACATCGTCTTGTCTTTGCGCTGCTCGAAGATATTCCGCAGGCGAGTTTCCAGTTCCTGGATCGTCACGTCCTGCTTGTTCACCGAGATGCGCTTGTCGGCGGTGTACTCGACCACGATCTGGCTGCTCGTATCCTGCTGCTGATTCGCGCTCTTGGTGTCGAGCGGCAGGTTGATATCGAGCCCCTTCTGCGTGAGCGGCAGCGCCGCCATGAAAATAATCAGCAGCACGAGGAGCACGTCGATCAGCGGCGTGACGTTCATATCGGCGCTGGCGACCAGCGCTTTCGACTTGACGTTATCCTCGGCTCCGAAGTGTTTGTGGTGTGCCATCACTGACCTCCCGACATGCTGAGCTTGCGTTCAGTGATGAGACCGATGTTCTCGATATTCGCGGCCCGCAGCCGATCCATCGCACCCATGATGGCCGAGTAAGGAGCGTCCTGGTCGCCCTTGATCAGGACCACCTTCTCCTTCTTGTTCTCCATCAACTGCGTAATCTGGGTGGTCAGATCGTCCTCGCGGATCCGGATCCCGTTGAGAAACAGCTGCTTGCTGGCGTCGATCGCCACCACGGTCTGTTCCTGCGTTTCCGGCTTGTCCGCGGAATTGGCAGCCTGCGGCAATTTCAGGCTGACGCCCTGCTGCAACATCGGAGCGATGAGCATCATGATGATCAGCAGCACCAGCATGACGTCCACCAACGGCGTGACGTTGATGTCCGCCTTGAGGCCACCTTTGCTGCTGCCCACATCCATTGACATAGTCGCCGTCTCCTCTATCTAACTGCCGCCGTCGGTCCGCGTGAGGCCCTGCGGCCCGGAAACCCGGGCCAGACAGGCACGCACGCGAGGCCGAACTACGCGGTCTTCTTGATGAAGTAGTCGACCAGCTCCGACGAGGAGTTGTCCATCTCGACGTTGAAGTACTCGATCCGGCCGGTGAGGTAGTTGTAGAACCACACCGCCGGGATGGCGACCACCAGGCCGAGCGCGGTCTCGACCAGCGCTTCGGAAATACCAGCCGACACCGATCCGAGTCCGCCCGACCCAGTGGCCGCGATGCCCTGGAACGCGGTGATGATGCCGACGACCGTGCCGAGCAGTCCGACGAAGGGCGCCGTCGCGCCGATGGTCGCCAGAGCCGCGACGCCTCGCTTGAGGTCCGAGGCGGTCAGGGCCGAGGCGCGCTGGATGGCGCGGCGCACGGTGTCGACCATGTCCTCACGGCTCAGCGACGAGCCGCCGGTTTCGGTCTGGAACTGGTACTCGTTCAAGCCGGCGAGCACGACTTTCGCGAGGTGGCTGTAGCGGAACTCTTTCTTCTGCGACAACGCAACGGCTTCCTTGAGGCGGCCGTCCTTGAGGTGCTTCGCCACCTGGGGCGCGTACAGCTTCGACTGCTTGCGCGCCTGCAAGAACGTATAGAAACGCTCGATGGCCACGCCAAACGAAATCATCGACATGATGAACAACACCCACGCGATGGCCTTCGCGAAAAAGCCCATCTGGCTCCACATTTCAACGAGGTTCATGACTCTCCATCCTCCAGAAAACGAACGAGGTTACTTGCCACATTTCCCCGGGGCGCCCGTCAGCAACGGCCCCCTCACCCGCATCAGTCGACGCGACCGACAGGGCCTACTGCAGCGTGAAGTTCACCGTGACCGTCATGATGACCGGCACCGGCACGCCGTTGAGCAGCGTCGGCGTGAACTCCCACTGGCGCACCGCCTCGAGCGCTGCCTGGTCGAGCAGCGGAATCGAGCGCAACACGCGCGCGTCCTTCACCTTGCCATCCGGCCCGATGGTCGCTTCGATGATGACCACGCCCTGCACACGCGCCGACTGCGCGATGCTCGGATAGACGGGTCTGACATCCTTGACCTTGGTCGGAGGACGGATATTGCCACCCACGCGAACCGGCGCCTGCGGGGGCGGCGGTGGCGGTGGCGCTTCGGGCAGACCGCCGACGACGCCACCGGCGACGCCTCCGGGCACTCCACCTTCGACCCCTCCGGCAGCGCCGCCCTCAGGGGCTTCGATACCGGTCTCGGGTTTGATTTCCGACGGAGCCGTCACAGGCGCGGCCGCGGGATTCACGTCCAGCACTGGCTTGGGCGCAGCCGCCTGCGGTGGGG
>Ga0194060_10000271_pt1 | contig 37177 bp, 28 predicted proteins | sample SepL225m_MetaG_FD_163427 | JGI IMG/M metagenome (GOLD analysis project Ga0194060, IMG submission 163427) | Anoxic zone freshwater microbial communities from boreal shield lake in IISD Experimental Lakes Area, Ontario, Canada - Sep2016-L222-5m | ecosystem: Environmental > Aquatic > Freshwater >...
GCGCGAAGCGCGTCCCAAGGATTCCCGCCGATTTTCCCAAACGAATTTGGAGCACCGCCTTCGGCGGTGCGCACTGTTTTTTCGCCAAGAAGCAGGTTCGAGCCAAAGATTTCTTTGGCACAGACCTTTTTCGCAAAAAGGTCTGTATCCCGTGCGATTCCATTAAGGTTTTGTGCGACTTTTAACCAATCTAGTAGCGGTTCGAGCCAATCATTGTGCTTGTGTGAAAGAGAGGTCATTTCTTCTTCGAGCGACTTCTTTTGTAAAATCAATTTTGCTTTTTCTACACGATAAGTTTCTTTCTCGATATCTTGGTCAAGATAGGTATTTAGAAGTCGCTCCAACTTTTGTGAAATGACCGATATTTTTGTTTCTTTCTCTTTCACACTAGCACCCACGGATTGGGCGGAATTTTTAAAATCAGCTCGTGCCATTTTTTCTAGCTCCTCCGCCCAATCTCGTGGCAAAGAAACTTTTTGAATTTCGGATGATAACTGGCGATCCAGTTCTTCTTCCCGAATACAAGGTTGGGAACATTTGATAGTTTTAGATTTTTTCGTGCAGTGATAATAAGTGTAATTGTGGACATTTCCATTTTTCTGCTTTTTAACCTTGTATTCGCCAGTTATCATCATTCCGCATTCGGTGCAAGACAATAATCCGCAAAATGGTTGTGGTTCGTTTTTCGCTTTTCGTTCGGGTTGTCCGCGAAGTTTCATAATCTCTTGCACCGAATCAAAAAGTTTCTTTGAAATGATTGGCTCGTGCTTGCCTTCGTGGAGTTCACCCGCGTAGTTAAAAAGTCCAGTGTAAAAAGGGTTGGAGAGAATAAAAGTCGCACGGGTTTTGTGGATTCTCTTTCCACCCCTCGAAACGATTCCGTTTTTCGCCAAAAAGTTGGAAATATCTTCTAACCTTTGATTTCCTTTCGCGTATCGCTCAAAGGCCAAGCGGATAATTTTCGCTTTTTTCTTTTCTACCACAATCATTTTTGTTCTACTGTCGTTGATATATCCTAAAGGAGCTTGGCTTGGAAATATTCCCATTCTCACTTTTTGGCGAAGCCCTCGTTTCGTATTTTCGGAAAGAGAATCCACATAGTATTTGCTTTGGACAAATGCCATTGATAATGAAAATTTCCCTTGCGGAGTATTTTCAAACCAGTGCGAGGGAAATTTCATGCTCGCAAGTTTTCCGATGTCGAGAAGGTAGATAATCTGTCCGCCGTCCACCGAATTGCGGGCAAGGCGATCGGGATGCCAAGAAACGATACCATTTGCCTCACCTCGTTCAATGCGTTTCAGCATTTGCCCGAAGATAGGGCGACCTGGAATTTTAGCAGATTGCTTTTCGATAAATTCCTCAACGACCTCTAAACTTTGCTCTCGGGCAAATGCCCGCAATTCGGTGAGTTGCGCATCAATACTCAAAACTTGCTTGTCCTCGACATCGGTGCTCTTGCGAGCATACAAAAAGAATTTTTGCATATATTTTTTGTAAAGCAGAAATGGCTACTCCAGTGTTGAAACCCTAACGTAAAGTTAAGATAGCTGGAATAGCCATTTCTGCTAACTTTACTAATAATGGTTTCAACATAGTTAGTATACCAAAAAATATTTCCGCAACAAAAATTCTTTTTGTATCCAAAGCAAATACTGAATTTGTATCGCACGGGATTTCGAACCTGCTTCTTGGCGAAAAAACAGTGCGCACCGCCGAAGGCGGTGCTCCAAATTCGTTTGGGAAAATCGGCGGGAATCCTTGGGACGCGCTTCGCGCGTCCCGCATCTTGGCTTCCAAAAAACCGTCTAGTTCGTTTGTGGTGCGGGATGGGAGAATCGAACTCCCAACCTCAGTTTGGAAAACTGACGTTTTACCATTAAACTAATCCCGCTAATATAACTAACTACAAACAACACGCCAACATACTTCTGGTCGGGCTGCTGGGAGTCGAACCCAGCCTAAATGCTCCCAAAGCACTTGTACAACCGATATACTACAGCCCGCTATTAATTTCTTAACTGCATTATCTTAACACAAAAAATTTAAATATTCTACTAGATTACATAAATTTTTAAAAACATTGACTAATCTTTTTTTAGTTGTAGTATCAAAAATGAACAAGGGAAGGAGGTGATGACACGTGTTTGAGGCAACGGTTCAGACAGGACCGAGGCCGGTGGTGACCCCGTTTCGTTTTGTTGGGGTCGTCGTGGCGGCCGGTCTCATATATGCGATCGCGACGAACCACGACGCGATCGCAAAATTCTTCGCGTTCTTCGCGAAGTAATTCTCACGCCCCAGAAATTGGGGCGCATCAGGGCGGGGAAGTTCGACGCATACACGCCTCGACACCCCGCCCATTTCTATTTTTTACTAAAGTTATATGTTTGACTAAAGTTTTTATAGAGGTAATATATTGAGTGAGGAGAACACTATGCTAAAAGACGACGACGGTGTGGTAGTTCCAGTACAGGAGCCCTACGAACTAAGGATGAAGCGGAATGAAGGGCTCAGTTTGGCTGACATGTTGAAGATCTTTATCGGCACACTGATGGCGATATTGATTTTCAACAACAGGGAAGCAATACTTACAATGTTAAAAGGGCTATTCGTTGGATAGCCAATCAAGCAGGACACAAGGGGTGGGCTTTAGAGATACAACTCTAATTGACCTACCCCACATTTTTTTATTTTAAAACTTTTTTCTGTTACAATACAAATATGATTATTTGGATAAGTATAGCTACACTAATCTCCACTTTTTTGGGTGGAATGTTTGCGCTTCGTTTCAAAGATAAATTACATTTAATTCTTGGTTTTTCTGCCGGAGCAGTTATCGGCGTCGCATTTTTTGATTTACTACCCGAAGCAATAAATTTAGGTGGTACTGCTTATCACACCTCATATATCACTTCTATAATGGCTTTAGGATTTATTATTTATATGATTTTAGATAGATTTATTTTTTTTCACTCGCACAGTGAAGAGAAACATGACCACGATAATCCAACAGATAACCACGTAAACAATAGGGGAATACTAGGAGCTGGAAGCTTGTCTATACATAGTTTCTTTGATGGAGCAGCTATTGGTTTAGCTTTTCAAGTTTCTTCCATGGTGGGCTTAGTCGTAACATCTGCAGTTTTGGTGCACGATTTTTCTGATGGAATAAATACAGTTAATATGGTTTTAAAAAATTCTGGAACACGAACTCAGGCATTCAAATGGCTCCTAGTGGATGCAGTCGCACCAGTCCTAGGAATTGCTTCAACATTATTTTTCTCAGTACCAGAATCAACTCTAGGAATTATTCTCGCAATATTTTCGGGTTTCTTTTTATATATTGGTGCATCTGATTTATTACCAGAAAGCCACCACAGCCATCCGACAGCATGGACAACTTTCGCTACAGTTTTGGGTGTCGCGGTTTTATATGGAGCAATAAAACTCGCCGGCGTGTAATTACGCCAAGTATGCTTTTAAAAAGCCTTTCACAGGAGCTTAGAAAATAAATGAGGTATTCCGAATATTATTTTCTTGAGCGACGAGAAGAACGCTCCCCAAGCTTGGCCAGATAGATTGCTTTATAAAAGCATACTCGGCGTAATTTCTAGTTTGCCCAACTCCAGTCAGAGCCTGGATTTTTAGCGCTATAAACTTCAAAGTGAATATGTGGTCCTGTAGAATGACCAGTGTTGCCGACGTAGCCTATGATTTGGCCTTGGGCAACCTGAGCACCAGTACTGGTATTAAGCTTAGACATATGGCCATAAAGAGTCTTGGTTCCATTTGGATGTTGAACGATAGCCATGTTTCCATAACCACCACCACAACTTACCTTGCCAACCTTACACCCAGTCTTTATTATCAACACTTTTCCGGAGGCTGCTGCATATATTGGTGTACCAACAGGTGCACCGATATCTATACCTCTATTTCCTGGACCATGGAGACCCTGGGTCTTGTGCCCAGTAGGTACGGGGTTTATAAAAAATCCAAGAAGAGCTTGTATTGGATGAGTAATATAGTAATTTGTGTCTTTGGCTATCGCAGAGCCCAGGTTTGATGCTGGCTTATCACCACCCTCATCAGACATTTCACCACCAGGAATAATCAGCTTGTCTCCTATGGCTAATTTATCATCTTCAGAAATACTATTATAAATAGCAATATCAGTAGCATCCACCTTATAAATCTTGGCTATGCTCTTCAGTGTTTGGCCTTTGATTACTGTATGTTCTACGCCAGAAATAGGTAAAATAAGGAGAACGTCTCCCTCTGTTAGCTTTTCGCCCTTCTTCATGTCATTGGCCGAAAGAATAGTATTAACAGAAACCCCAAACATATTAGCTATTTGAGAAACAGAATCTCCTTTTCTAGCGACATAAATACTTATTTGGTCCAGAGATGGATCAGGTACATCTTTGCCATCTGAAACACCCGTCGGACCAGTCAAGGGAACAAGTGCGTTGCTAGTTGTATCGGCAGGACTCGACAAACTTTCATTTTCATCCTTTGTATTTTTTTTATCTTTAATTATAGAAGAGTAAGAAGCCTTGGCCTCTAAAACCTCAAGATTTTGCAAATTGCGAACGAACGGGGAAGTATCTTGAACATTTGTCTCGGCAAGAGCCTGGTCACCAAAAAATGATGCCAACAAACCAGCTTCTACTTGTACTGGTACAAAAAGAGCCCCAGACAATATGGAAAAGGCCAAAATAGATCTTAAAATTTTAAATTTAGGTTTTATAAATCAAACAAAATATCGCAAGATTTCCTTTTCTATCCCAAAATAACTAATGTAAATAAGGGTAGAATCACAGGACGACCTAGATTGTGCTGTTTCGCCAAAGGCGATAAAGGTTCTCACGATGGTTACTATCGTCTCTAGAATTCGGTCATCTAATGCCGTGCCTCTTCATCAGAACTACATCTCTAGAATAGCTCAAAAGTGGTCAAAAGTCAATTTGACCACCCCCTCCTGTGGATAACTAAAACTAACTTTTAGTGCCCTAAAATTTGACAAAATTGAGTAAAATATGAATAATTTGTGGTGTTTTTAATAAAAAATTAGTATTTGGAAATTAAAATAGCTATAATACAAAAATGGAAGGACTACCTAAAACCAAACTTGAGCTAGAAATGGAAAAAACAAAACACGACAACAATGCTCGTCTAAAAGCTCAAACAGAAGACCTAGAGAAGGCAGCAAAAGCAAATAACGCGCCCGAAAATACAACAATAGAAAAACCCCAAGGATAGAAGGATTATTTTTCTGTGCTATATTAAGCTGGTGCAACATCTAAATGGATTAAATAAAGAACAAAAAGAGGCGGCTATGCATATGGATGGCCCACTTCTTATCGTTGCTGGTGCAGGAGCAGGAAAAACAAAAACCATTACTCACAGAATAGTAAATTTAATAAAAAATGGAGTGGCTCCGGAGAAAATCCTCGCTGTAACTTTCACAAACAAGGCTGCGAAGGAGATGCGGGAGCGGATAATTGCGGAGATAGAAAAAAATGTCAGAGGACTTATTTTGGGCCAGGACAAAATGCCTTTCGTTTCTACTTTTCACTCACTTGGAGTTTATATCATTAAAGAAAATGCTAGATTATTAGGACTAACAAGACATTTTACAATACTAGACGAAGGAGATACTACCTCGCTCATAAAAGAAATACTAAAAGAGCTCGGACTAGACCCAAAACAATACGACCCTAAAAAAATAAAAGGAATAATCTCAAGAGAGAAAGGAAAATTTACACATTTGTCTGACTATGCAGAAAATGAAGTTGGGTATATGGGCAAGATTGTGGCTCAAGTTTGGAATTTATACGAGAAGAGAAAGATGAAAGAAAATTCTCTCGATTTCGATGACCTGCTTCTCAAAGCTACAAAATTACTGAAGGATAATATCGAAATAAGAAAGATTTATCAAGAAAAATGGGATTATATTCACATTGACGAGTATCAAGACACAAATGAAGTTCAATATTTGATGTCAAAACTGCTTTCAGAAAACAATAAAAATATTTGTGTTGTTGGGGATTATGACCAATGCCTAGCAAGAGGAACAAAGATAAAAATGGCTGATGGTAATTTAAAATGCATAGAAAAAATAAAAAAGGGAGAGCTCGTTTTATCGAATTATGGAAGTGGTGATCTTAGGCCAGCGATAGTCCTCAAAAAAAGAAATTTACAATTTAAAGGTAATTTAATAAAACTTGAGACAAAAAGTGGGAAAATTCTTACGAGCACAAGAGACCATATTCATTTTGCGGGATATCGCTTGGGAATAACTCCGCAAATATATCTAAATTATCTCATGTATAAAAAAGATTTTGGATGGCGCATTGGAACAACTTCCGTATATACAAATGGACAAAAAAAATCTATTGTTGGCTTTGTGCAAAGATCAAACCAAGAACATGCAAACGACACTTGGGTCATAGCCACACACAACACAGAAAAAGAAGCTCGCATACAAGAATATATATTTTCACTTAAATACCAAATACCAACTATTCCATTCACCCCCAGAAAAGGACACGGTATAAATGGATATGTGCATGATAAAATTGCATTAAAACAAATATTTTACTCCCTAGACACAGAAAATTCAGCATTAAAATTACTCTCAGATATTGGGCTTTCACGAAAACATCCGCATCACCACCCACAAAATCACAACTCAACCAGAAGAAATATAAATATTACATTATGCGCAGACAAGCGTAGTAAAACTCCAATGCACCTTGTTTCAACTTTTGGTAATGATATTATCGGAAGAAAAAAACTTGAATCTCTGAGTTTTTCTGTCCGATCGGCTAAAAAAAATACTAAAAATTGGAGATTTGAAACAGTCTATGCTGACTACGGGAAGGCTTGCTTGTCGGCAACTCAAATAGCTTCTGTTTTTCCTGACGCTAACCTTATTTTTAAGGCTCGCCTGGGTGGAATGAAAACTAACCCAAAAGATGGTAATTCTCTACCGTGTTTACCTGCAGGCTCTATTATGCCCGGTATGGCACTTTTTACTGAGGATGGTTACGATGTAGTTTCAAAAGTTTCACGAATTCCTACTTCAAAAATAGAAGTTTTTGATCTTGATATCGAAAAAACTCACAATTTTATAGCAAATGGTATTGTTACTCACAATTGTATATATTCATGGCGGGGAGCAAATTTAAAAAATATTTTAAGCTTTGAAAAAGATTATCCAAATGCAAAGATAGTTTTGCTCGAACAAAATTACCGCTCAACAAAAAATATTCTTGAAGCAGCAAATGAAATAATAAAAAAAAATAAATATAGACCAGATAAAAATTTATTTACCAACAATATAGTAGGGGAGAAGATAGGCTTGTATGAAGCGATAGACGAAACAGACGAAGCAGAATTCGTCGCAACAAAAATTATAGAGATGCTAGACAGTGGCGCCGTTTCTCCTGATTTTTCCACGCGTCCCCCTTCTCAGAGTACTGAGTGGGACCCTGGCGATGAAAAAATCAAAAGAAACTCCGCCGAGACACGAGATACGTTGCCATTTTATGCTCGCGAGGGTCCCGGCCCGTACTCGGGAGAGGGTGACGCGACAGAAAATGGCAACGTATCTCGAGTCCTTTCTAATATCGCAGTTTTGTACCGCGCGAACTTCCAGTCGAGAGCGTTAGAGGAAGCAATGCTTCGCTATAATATACCTTATCAAGTTTTAGGTGTTAAATTTTTCGAAAGAAAAGAAATAAAAGACACTCTGGCATACTTGCGTGCAGCACTTAATCCTGAAAGTCTATCGGATATAAAAAGAATAATTAATTTCCCTGCACGTGGAATAGGAAAGGTAACTTTAGCAAAAATTTTTAGCGGACAGAAAGAAACTCTACCAATAAAAGTTTTAATAAAAGTAAATAATTTCTATCAAACACTTGAGAAAATAAAAGAAAAAATTGAAAAGGAAAAAGTGAGTGCTGTTATAAAATTTGTAGTCAAAAAGTCTGGCATTGAAACAGAACTTTCCTCGGGAACCGAGGAAGACATGGAAAGACTCGAAAACATAAAAGAGCTCGCGACCCTTGCTCTCAAATATGATAACTTGGAAAATGGAGCAGGTGTAGAAAAACTTTTAGAGGATGCGTCCCTCGCATCAGACCAGGATTCGTTGATGATTAACCAAGAAAAAAAGCAGACTATAAATGCTATCAAGCTCATGACAGTGCATGCTTCGAAAGGACTTGAATTCAACAACGTCTTTATCACAGGACTAGAAGATGGACTCTTTCCACACCAGAGACACAATGAAACACAGACAGGGGAAGATAGAGAGGAGGAACGTAGGCTTTTCTATGTGGCACTCACTCGTGCAAGAAATAAATTATTTTTATCGTTCGCAAATTTTAGAACAATTTTTGGTTCTCGAAATATAAATGCACCGTCAGAATTTATTAGTGACATTCCGACAGATTTATTAGAAAAAGAAGGAGAGGAAAGTGGAATAAAAACAATTTATTTATAAATGAAATTTAGTGAACGAAGTGAATATAAATTTCTTTACCCTGTTAAATAAATTTTGCTTTGCAAAATTTGTCATGTTAGCATGACATTTAACAGGGTTCATATTTTAATAATCGTTTCACTCTTTTAAAATTATGAAAGCAAAAAAATCATTAGGGCAAAATTTTCTTAAATCAGAACCTGCATTGCGGAAAATTGTTGAAACGGGGGAAATAAAACCCACTGATGTAATTTTAGAAATTGGACCGGGAAAAGGAGCACTTACAAAGAAGCTTCTAGAGCAGATTTACCCCCACCCAGCCTCCCCCTACGTAGGGGGAGGTGCCCTGAGTTCATCGAAGGGTGGAGGGGGTATGGTAATAGCTGTAGAAAAAGACCGCGAACTTTTTGAGCTTCTTAAAATAAAATTCGAAAAAGAAATCCTGTCAGGTCAATTAAAATTACTAAATGAAGACATATTACAATTTCAAATTACGAATTACGAATTACGAATTTATAAAATAATCGCCAACATCCCCTACAATATTACCGGTGCGATTTTAAAAAAGTTTTTAACAACTGAAAACCAGCCAGAAATGATGGTGCTCATGGTACAAAACGAAGTTGCAAAAAGAATAGTTGCGCGAGACGGAAAAGAAAGCATTCTCTCTATTTCTGTGAAGGCCTATGGAGAACCAAAGTTAATAATGAAGGTGCCAGCACGATATTTCTCTCCAGCTCCAAAAGTGGACTCAGCAGTGATTGCAATAAAAAATATTTCGAGAAAGCTATTCACCGACAATAAAATATTCGAAGAAAAATTTTGGGAAATAGTAAAAACTGGCTTCGCCCACAAGAGAAAAAAGCTCTCTGGTAACTTAAAAGGGCTCGTTTTTTTAGAAAAAGATGAACTACAGAATTTTGCCGACAAAAGAGCTGAAAACTTAACCTTAAAAGACTGGATTGCGCTTACTGGGGATGCTATAATTAATTCATAATTAAATTAATGTATTTAAAATACAAAAGATTTATTTGGATTGCTTTTGCAGTTCTATTTCTTGTTGTACTTTTTTTAATAAAAACAGGATTTACATTAAAAAATACAGAAAATTACCAAGCATCTAACGAGCAAAATGGTTTAGCCTATAGTGCTAAGACGATAGAAGAACTCGCAACTAAAGATACCGATGGCGACACTGTGCCAGACTGGGAAGAAAAGCTATGGGGAACAGACCCAAATAAAACAGAAACCACAGCAGGAACGCCAGATAGTGTTGCCATAGAAAGGCTGAGGGCAGACCAAATAATAAAAACAGGAACAACTGGAAATAGCCAGAACGGGGGAGTCATAACACAAACAGACCAATTTTCTAGAGACCTTTTCACTACGATAGCTGCCGCCTCACAAGATGGACAGCCATTAGACCAAACAACCGCTGACAAAATTAGCAACTCATTAGCCGACCATATTCAGAATTCTCCACCAAAAAAAGTATATACCTTACTAGATATTAAAATTCTTAATGACGACAGTACTCAAGCAGTAACAAAATATCAGTCAACTCTCGGCACTACTTATAAAAAGTATGCCATATATGTCAGCGTCTATGACATCCTAGCTGAATCAATTAAAAACGACGATATAAATATAAATGTATTAAACAAACTAGACCCTATTATCAAAAACATGAATGCAATAGTTACAGAAATGCTATCAATGAAAGTTCCACAGTCACTTTCTGCTCTTCACTTAGAAGTAATAAACGATTTTCAAAAAGTTTCAGAAAACATAACTGATATAAAAGCAGTCAACACCGACGCCATACTGACAATGAGCGCAGTTAGTCAATATCAAAAGAATGATGACCAATTAGCAATATCAATAGCAAATCTTATCGCAGAAATCAATAAAAAATTAAACAATTAAATAAAAATCGTATATAATTAAAGGGAAGAAATAAAAAAATGATATTGGTTAAAAATAAAACAATACAAAAACTCATATCTGGATTAATTGTCCTTACAATGCTCACTCCGGCTATTTTTGTATCGTTCCAACCTAGAAAAGCTGACGCATTTTTATTTAGTATTGTCATAGACCCAGCGCACATAGTGGTAACTAGTAAAATTGTTGCGGGTGACATTATAAAACAAGTGTTAATGGCTGTAGCTAGAAAAATGCTCAACCAAATAACTCAGAGCACAATAAACTGGATAAATACAGGTAATTTTGGCAACCCTTTCTTTTTAGAAAATCCAGACTCCTTCTTTAAAGATATAGCCAAATACGAAATCAAAAACATCATAAACACTTACGGCTACGATAATCTTTTATATCCTTTCGGAAAAGATTTCGCTTTAAATACTATCAACTCTTACCAAAGACAAGCATCTGACAACGCAGCTTACACACTAAGCAAGGTCATAACCGACCCCGTCTTGTTGCGTAGTTATCAAAATGATTTCAATGTAGGAGGTTGGAATGGTTTCCTCATTAATACACAATATCCACAAAATAATTATCTCGGTTTTCAAATGTTAGCGACAGAAGAACTAGCTAGAAATCTTCAGGGAACAACTCAGACTGCTGCACAAAAAGTACAAAAAACTCTAGAGCAGGGGCAAGGTTTTCTAGCTCCACAAATTTGTACGACAAATCCTAAATACAACAACGCAAAAAATGAATTTCTACAGCCAAAATGGAGTGATGCTGAATATATAAAAACTCATCCTTACACTGACAATGAGGGAGTGAGTTATCAAGATTGGCAAGAAGCTGCAGCGCTAGATAAGGCCAGTTGGGATGTAAATAATGGTTGCCCTGGTGGTTTACAAACCACGACTCCTGGCGCAGTCGTAGCCAATCAAATTTTCGGAGCGATGTCTTCAAAGACTCGCCAAGGCGAGCTCGGAGCAGCCATGGGCAACAGCCTCGCTGCAGTATTCGATGCTTTGATAAATAAATTTGTACAAAAAGGTTTGAGTGCTTTGACAAATACGGGCTCATCAGACGAAGCAGCTGGAGGGATGATGGATACGAGTGGACAACAAGCTTTCGGAACTAATTATGTGAATAGTTTAAATAATATTAGTGATAAATATTTACCTCCACCAGATACCACGAATACTCAATCTGGAGTAGCCTGCACCGGGCTCGGACAAGACGAGCAAGACTTCATGCTTCCACTTCTATTAGAAGGTGTCGCCCCTCGTGATGTCGTAAACCAAACTAATGCAAAATTTAGTGCAGAATTAAATGTAACTGGAGAAAAAGGAGCAATGTATCTCCCAAAACAAAATGTTATCAGACTACCAGAATTTTATATCATTGGAAACAATGAGAACGACCCAAATTCACCAGCTCCCGGAGAGTGGACTATCTCATCACAATGTTCCGATACTGTCGTCATCCCAACATCTTCTAATTCAGGAAGTGGTAGCACATCACCTGCTTCATTGCCTTCTTCGGGCGGAGCGACAATCCCAAGTGGTGGGACTTGTGGGGAGACAGGCATGCCAGCTTGTGGTGGGACAGGACCAATCAATAACGCTCCAGTCACAGAAGTTACTCCAGGATGGGGAGGTGACCTTGCATATAATGAAAGTGCAAACAATTGGCTAGTTGTTTCCAAGGATGCAAGTGGGACAGCTCATGATGGTATTATTACCGGAAGAATAATGAGCAACAGCAATACTCCAGCAGGAGGACAATTTGACATCAGTCATACAAATCCAACTTTACGTGGAGGCAATCCTAGAATTTCTTTCTCTCCAAGCCTAAATAAATATCTCGTAGTGTGGGGAATAGATTTCGGTGCGCCACAATATGGAGGACAGATATTTGGAAGGTTTGTAACAGCGGATGGACAAATGTCTGGTCAGCCATTTCAGATTTCTGGACAAATAGGCCAGGCAAATATTTCTAGTAAAATAGAGTATGATTCAAATCTGAAAAAATTTGTCGTCGCTATAGATGGTTTTGAAGGTGGTACTTACCTCGTTACAATAGGAGAAGATGGAAAAGTTGACGCACCTCTCAAGGTCTCACCATATGTAGGACACAACTTTTCTTCAAATGTTTCTATCAATCCTACTCTCGGTGAGTATTGTGTTTTTTATACCAATCAGCGTTCAACTGCAGAATATAGCCAACTTTTTGTAAAAAAATATGATGCAAATACAAAAACATTAGGAAAGGAATACACCGTGAGTAGCCGTACAGACAGCCATTTTGGAGGGGGGCCAAGTGTCGCTTATAATAAAGATGATGGACAATATCTAGCTGTTTGGTCATACCGTAGCACAAAAGCAGGAGTAGGAAGATATCTCAAAAATTGTGCACCGACAGGTAGTGAATTTGTTATAAAACAAAATTTTGCCGCAAATAGTGTGTCTTACAATCCAATATCAAAACTTTTTGGAGTTATTGGTGGAATAACTGTACCAGCACCAAATAGTGGGAAAAATGGTGAAGAGAATTATTATTTATTTATTGATTCATTGGAAAAAATAATCGCAGGTGCCAGAATATTTACTAATTTTAATGCAACAGGAAATATCGGGCCAATAATTAGAGCAAATACAAAAGACGGAAGCTTCGCAGCGACATCAAGCCGAGACTTTGGGGTGACGAGAATGGTGACAAATATAACGGAATAGTTATAAAGTTGTAAAGTTCATAAGATTATAAAGAAAAAAATGGAAAACGCCAAAAAAAATACAAGTAAATCAAAAAGAAAAACTAAAAGTAAAATTTTAGTATCGGGGTTTGTGTTTGTGATACTGATCAGTGTTGGATTTTTAAGTGGAGCAAAAAAAGCAGAAGCCGCTGGAGCTTGTTATTTAGGAGTAGGTGGTTCAACCGGATGGGAAAAAACTACAATAACAGATCCTAATCAATGTGATGGCAGAAAATTTACTCCAGTACGTAATTATTTTTGGTCTCAAGATGGTACAAAACCAACACAACAATCACCAGCTGTAATAACTACACCCCAACCTAAACCAGGAGACCCCGGCTACCTTAAATGCACCTCGGGCGATGCAAAAACTGGATATATGCCTGAGGGGTGTACAGACATAAGCGGCATCACCCTACCGGGAGCAGAAGCAGCGCGAACACCGACACAAGGTAGCTTGCTTAGCGAAAACATTAAAAATTGTGTAAGTATTGTTAATGGAGATTTTGATGGATGCATAGAAAAATTATTCTATTACGTTTTCTATGTCATTCCGGGTTTTTTTCTTGAAAAAATAGCTTACTTTTTCAACGCAATGGTCGCCCTAGGGCTAAACAGCACATCTATCGGTGAATCCACCTTTATCGGCCCTACGTGGAGTATTGTTCGTGATATTTCAAACATTTTTTTTATACTTATTTTAATTTATATTGCTATTAAAATTATTTTGGATTTAGGAGGACACGAAGCCAAAAAAATGATTGGCCAGGTGATAATCATGGCTCTCTTAATAAACTTTTCTATGTTCTTCACAAAAATAATAATCGACTCCTCAAACATGCTGGCTTTAGTTTTCTATAACAAAATAGAGGTTAACATGAAGGGACCCGACGGAAAAATTATTGAAAGGCCTTATGTGCCAATAACAAATGTTGGAGAAAAAGACATCGCTGGTGGCATGGCAAATGCTTTTGATGCAACATATTTTATGTCTCAAAGTTTTTACGACCAACTAAAAACAAGAGGACAGGTTGTTCCAGTAGGATGGGGTGGGGCGGCACAAGTGGCAGGGCTGGCCCTCATTCCTTCTGGTGGTGTAACCCAAGTAGCAGCAGTAGTACGTGGGGCTTATTTATTATATGGTTCTTTTATTGGATATAATGATATACCCATAACAACAATGCTCGCAATCATTATCCTTTCGGGCCTTATTATGGGTTTTGCTGCATATGCTTTTTTTATCGCGGGAATGAGTTTCCTTGGAAGATTAATTGAACTATGGGTTTTAATTATTTTTTCCCCGTTTGCTTTTATGTCTTTCACTATACCCCTACTGAAATCGACTGAATATATAGGGTGGGACGACTGGCTGAAAAGGTTGCTGAAGGTTTCGTTTATGGCTCCAATTTTTTTGTTTTTTATGTATTTTATCTTTTTGCTAATAAATGCGAAAATTCTTGATGGTCTTAAACTTATACAAGACCCCGGCAAACAAACCGTACCACAAACAATAATGTTTATTGTTATTCCTGCTATCATGATTTTAATATTACTCAACCAGGCAACCAAATTCGCAAAGAAAAGTTCTGGAGCATTAGGTGAAGCATTGATAAGTGGAGTAAAAATGGCAACAGGAGTTGCGATAGGTGCTACAGGACTTGGATTGGCTGCATTTGGAAGAGGCACCCTTGGCGCATTTATGAAAGGTGCGGCAACAGGAAATACTGCTGCAGATAAAATACCTGACAACCAGGCAAGAATACTAAGAAATGAGGCTATAAAGAGAGACTCAAATCAGAGCATAGTAGCAAGAACAAAAGCCTGGGGGGAAATAAGAAGGGCAAAAAGTGAAATAAGACAAGGAAACCTTGAAAATAAGTTCGGAATACAAAAAGCAAGAAACTTGGTTGGTCCGTTATTAATAGAAGATCAAACAGACATACAACACGCAGCACACGCTAGACACAAATTAGATGAGGTCACAAAAACCATTTTCCAAGATGGCCGTGTTTATGACCAACTAGTAGCAACTGAAAGACAACAAGTAAAAGACAGAATCGACTTAGACATATTAACTAGAAACAGAACAGTACCAACAACCGCAAGCGGGGCCAAAATAGAATATGGAAATAAACAAAAGTACTCAGAATTAAGCGATGGAGAAAAAGCAGCCCTTGAAGCACATTTGGGCACAATGAGAAGATCTGACATACATCACGGGTCCGTTGACACTATGGCAGATGCAGACAAAAAACAAGGAGTAATAAGTAGTGCAATGCAAGCATCAAGAACTGGCACATACGATATAAGAAACCTTGCCAACGTTGTAGCAAAAGAACAAGGTACTGGCTTTGCAAAAATTGCAATGGGTCTTACAGGAGCAATGGCTATGGGAATGAGGGGTGGCTTCAAACAAATGGGGGTAAACTATGGTGAAGCGCAAGGAAAAGCCTTCAAAGATTTAGGAAATACACTTTCTGAAGCATTAAAAAGTGTAAAAATAAATATTGACCTATCCCATGTAGGAGATGAAAAAAAGGAAACTGGACATGGTGGTGGAGGAGGGCATAGCGGGGGTGGACATGCTCCAGCACATGGAGCACCAGCGGCACCAAGTGGTCATGGAACACCTGCTCATAAATAAAATATAATATTATGAACGAACAAGAATTACAACAAAATATCGCTCTATATTATTCCAAACTCCCACCAAAATTGCAGGAAATATTTTCCAGTATGAAATGGCTTGAAGCTTTACAACAAATAGCTACAAAATATGGTTTGAATGAGGAACAAATACAAACACTCGGCACAGAGACGACTCTGGTACTCCTCGGCATGGTTCACTTGGATGAATATGAAACAACATTGAGAAAAGAAATAGTGTTGCCACTTGAATCTATAGACAAAATGCTATCAGAAATAAATGAATCTGTAATAAATACTGTTCGCCCTGAGCTATTGGAAGCTTTCGATACAAATACGACACCCACAACAGAGGGAGAAATCCAAAGAGAAGAGGAATTGGACGAGCGTTTTGCAAAGCTTCCAGAAGAAACACAAGACGCAATTCGTAAATCAAACTATCATGCGACGCTTTATAAAATAGCCGATGAATACAAACTTAAAATTCCACAAATGGTTCAACTTGAGACAATCACGACCAATGTAATGCTCGGCATAACTAAAGGAGAACTATTCGAAAATTATATAAAAAATGCTTTAAAATTATCAGATGAACAAACCAAAGAATTAGCCAACGCTATTACTAATAAAATTCTTAAAGAAATAAGAAAAGAAATGATGGGGCCTTCTTATGTCGCACCACCCACAGACACAAAGGAAGATCTAAAAAACACACAAGTATTGAGTACTGCGGGAATAGAAGTTGTTAATAAAGTAGATTTAACTATACCAGAATTGCCCGCAGGCGTGTCTGCGCAGGCAGGGGATAAAAAAACTGGAGCAGAAGTCGAGAAAATACATCCACTCTTAACGCAAAAGTTATCCGACTCTGTCCAAACAGCAGTAGTAAAAACAGAACATTCACTAGAAAATATTACGAAGGCTTCTATCCCCATCAAACCAACGACAAAAGTAAACAGGCCAGGAATTGACCCTTACCGAGAACTTCCAGAATAAACCAAAAGTTTAGTAACAAAAAAACTAAATCTATATTATAATAAGGGTAGCTTTGTGATAAGTGTTAGACATTGGTTACGCAACGCCTCATCATGCAATTCAAGGTACCACAATTTTTAGATATAGAGGACAAAATGTTTGGCCCTTTTACTTTTAGGGAGTTTGTTTATATAGCTGGTGGAGCAGGATTTTGTTTTATAGTTTACAAGTTGTTGGGCCTCGCTATTGGAGCAATACCAATTCTACTAATTGCAGGGTTTGCAGCAGCTCTCACATTCTATCGCCCAAACAATAAACCTTTTATCAACATGCTCGAAGCAGGGTTTAGATATTTTACACAAAACAAACTTTATATTTGGAAAAGACATACAGAAAAAAGCAGAAATGATTTCAAAAAACAAGCGATATTGAGTGATGAAGAAAAAATCAGAGTGATGTCTTTGAATAACGTTAGATTGAGCGGGAGCAAGCTACGAGACTTGGCATGGAGCCTAGATGTTCTAGATTTAAAAAAGGAGGGTAAATAATATTTTTTAGACCTAGAACAATTACGAATGGACAATTACGAATTACAAATGAAAAAACAATTAAAAACCATAAATAATAGAAGGCAAATTAAATTCGTAATTCGTAATTCGTAATTTCAAATTGATTCATATGTTAAACGCAAAAGCAACACAAGAATTCATACCAATAAAGGAAATACGCGATGGAATAATCGTGTTGAAAGACAGCGGACTACGGGCAATAATTCTGGCGAACTCCACAAACTTATCACTAAAATCATCAGACGAACAAAAGGCAATCATTATGCAATTCCAAAACTTCCTCAATACTCTAGATTTCTCTGTACAAATATCAGTCCAGTCTAGGAGGCTAGACATCCGACCTTACCTACTGCTCCTAGAAAATAGACTAAAGGTACAAAATGAACCATTGCTCAAACTACAAACCAGAGAATATATAGAATTTATTAGAAACTTTACTGACTCAGTAGCAATAATGACAAAAAGCTTTTTTGTAGTTGTGCCTTATACACACACCAGTTTGAAATCAGATTCAAATTTATTTGGAAGACTATTTTCAAAGAAAAGCAGAGAGGAAGCACAAAGTGCAAAACAAATAGATTTCGAAGAAAAAAGGTCCCAACTAGAAGAGCGGGTGGATGTAATACAGCAAGGGCTCAGCCGTTGTGGTATAAATTCTGCACAGCTTGGCACTGAAGAGGTGATAGAAGTATTTTATAAAGTTTTCAATCCTGGGGAAGTAGAAGGCAAAATTAAGCTTGAACAATAACATATGGACTTTTTTAAAAAATTATTTGGACAAGAAAAAGCATCTTACAAAGGCGAAACAGGAGCCTCTACTTTGGCAGTGCTACCAGAAGAGATATACGAATCTGCTACACTCGAGCTCCAAGATGTCATCGCACCTTCAGCTCTCAAAATTGAGCCTAAATCAATAAATCTGGGTGAAAAGATAGCTCGAACTTTTTTTATAATATCTTATCCACGATTTCTAACAGACAATTGGTTTTCCCCGATAATCAACCTAGATAAAGTTTTTGATATTTCGATTTTTATCCATCCGATAGATACATCACTCATGCTACGACAATTCCAGAAAAAAGTCGCCGAAGTACAAAGCCAGATAAGTGTACGTGAGTCTAAAGGTATGGTGCGTGACCCAATGCTAGACACAGCATACCAAGACCTCGAAGGGCTTCGTGATAGCTTGATACAGGCACAAGAGAAAATGTTTGATGTTGGTATTTATATCACTATCTATGCAGATAATGAACTAGAGCTTTTCAAAATTGAAAGTGAAATAAAATCAATGCTCGAATCGAAAATGATATATATCAAACCAGCCCTCTTCCAACAAGAAGAAGGTTTCAAGAGTGTTATTCCACTAGACACAGACCTACTAGGTATTCATCAGAAGTTAAACTCCGAGCCTCTCTCTAGTGTTTTCCCATTTATATCCTTCGACCTTACTTCTGATAAAGGAATACTCTACGGCATAAACAGACATAACTCGTCCCTCGTTATCTTCGACAGGTTCAGTTTAGAGAACTATAACTCAGTAACTTTTGCTAAATCCGGCTCAGGAAAATCTTATGCAACAAAATTAGAAATCTTGAGGTCGTTGATGTTCGATGTCGATGTCATAGTGATAGACCCAGAGAGGGAATACGAATTCCTGTCTGACGCTGTTGGTGGGCGATACTTTAATATCTCTCTTTCCTCAGACCACCACATCAACCCTTTTGACCTGCCTATACCTCGCGAAGACGAGACTGCCGAGGATGTCCTCCGTTCAAATATAATAAACTTGGTTGGACTTTTCCGCTTGATGTTGGGAGGACTCACTCCAGAAGAAGATTCGCTGGTGGACAGAGCTATCTCAGAAACATATGCAATGAAAGATATCACCCCTGAATCGGATTTTTCAAATATTGAACCCCCGCTTCTTTCTGATTTTGAGATGGTACTCTCGGGAATGGATGGCAGCGACTCCGTGGTACAAAGACTCGTAAAATATACCAGGGGTTCTTGGGCAACATTTTTAAACAGACCTTCAAATGTGGATATCAACAAAAAATTTGTGGTATTTTCCGTCCGTGATATGGAAGATGAACTGAAACCGGTCGCAATGTATATAGTCATGCATTATATTTGGAATACGATTCGTAAAAATTTGAAAAAACGTTTAATGGTTGTGGATGAAGCCTGGTGGATGATGAAATCCGAGGACACGGCATCATTCCTATATTCAATTGCAAAAAGAGGCAGAAAATATTATCTCGGTCTTTCCACTATTACTCAGGACGCAGCTGATTTTATGAAATCCCCATATGGTGTGCCGATAATTACCAACTCTTCTATCCAGCTCCTCTTAAAACAATCACCAACTACTATAGATATCCTACAAAAAACATTCAACCTCACAGATGAAGAGAAATATCTACTTCTAGAGTCTGGGCTAGGGGAGGGCATCTTCTTTGCAGGGTTGAAACACGTAGCTATAAAAATAGTCTCATCATATACGGAGGACCAAATAATAACATCAGACCCTTCACAGATATTATCGAATAAAAAAGCAAAACAAGAGCAAGAAGCAGCAGAAGCGCAGACAGCAGGAGCACAATAAAAAGGCTGTCTGCTAGTTATAAAGTGGAAAGTCATAAAGTTATAAAGTAGATATGATATAATTACAGTATGAATTTTAGGGTTCTATCATTATATTTAATTGTAATATTTATAATATTTGGAGTGATTTCCACGCCTAAGGTATTTGCTGTAACGGCAGACAGTATTTTGGTGACTATAAATCCAGAAAGTCCAGCTCCAGGAGAAAATACAAATATTACATTAAGTAGTTATGCTAGCAATCTAAATAGCGCCAAAATATCTTGGTCTGTTGGTGGTAAAACTCTTCTTACAGGAGTTGGAGAAAAGTCTTTTTCGTTAAATGCTCCCTCAGCTAGTGCCGAAACAGCAGTAACTGTGACCATAACTCTACCAGATGGAAGTATAAAAAAAGTAGTAACAATAAAGCCTGCCATCATGGTGCTACTCTGGCAAGCAAATGATTCATATGTGCCACCATTTTATAAAGGTAAAGCATTGCCTACACCCGACAGCCAAGTAAAAGTAGTCGCTCTACCTGAAATTAAAACAGGCTCAAAAATAATAGACCCAAAAAATATGGTCTATGCCTGGAAACAAGACTATACGAATGACCAAGAAGCTTCTGGTTATGGTAAAAATTATTTTATTTATACGAACGATTATTTAGATAAATATAACAATATAAGTGTGAATGCCTCGACCACGGACCAAAAATACTCCTTGGATAAAGGTATGGATATAAAAACATACAAGCCAAAAATTTTATTCTACAAAAATGATGCCAATCTGGGAACACTCTGGGAGCAAGCCCTAGCTAATGGTCATAAAATACAAAACGATGAGACAATAGAGGCTGCACCATATTTTATTTCACCGAAAGATATCAGAATTCCAATCCTCACATGGGATTGGTCTATAAATGATAGCCTAATAGACATGTCAGTTATTCAAAAAAATTTATTGCCACTAAAAGTACAGCCGGGAGTATCTGGAACATCAAAAATAAGACTTGAAATTAATAATAAATATAAAATTTTTGCAACAGCAAGCAAAGAAATAAATGTAGAATTTTAATATGCAAAAACACCTATCATATATTTTAATACTAATAATACTCATTGGAATTTCTTTTCCTTGGATGGCACATGCGGAAACATATGCAGAGTGTATGGCTAAACCAAACGCAAATCCAGGGTTTTGCAGTCAAAACTCGAATTCGACTCCATCAACAACACAAGCAACAGCACAAACTTCTTTTCCTCCATGCACCAGTGCAGCTACTTATAAAGTGGATAGTAAGGGTTTTGGATGGGAAAATGGAGATTCTTGCACAGATACAAGATATGCTCTTCTTGCGCCACTTCCATGTGAAAAAGGAACATCGGGATGTGATGTAAATGGTCAAGTTTCAAGTTTTGACCCCACACAGGCCAACAATATAGGCGCATATTTAAACATGATGATACGACTTTTCATCGGTATCTGCTCTGTCCTCGCTGTAATAATGATAATAATGGGAGGCATAGAATACATGACGAGCGAACTCGTATCAAGCAAAGAAGCGGGAAGAGAACGCATTCAAAATGCTCTTTTTGGTCTTCTCCTTGCTTTCGGCGCATATACTCTTCTTTATACAATAAACCCCGACTTGCTCAAATCTGATTTAAAAAGTTTAACACCTGCAACTGTTGAAGTTAACCTAAACGACCTAGGTGGTTTTTCTAGTACCCCTTCTGTGCCAATACAAAAAAATGCCTTACAAGCACTTGGTATTAAAGACTGCACTGGAAGCGGGGGTAAGGCCTCTGTGACAACAATTGCAAATGAATTTATAGGTAAAACAAAATATAGTATGCCAAACAGAAACACGATATCTGGTTCAACAATAAACGTTGATTGCACTTCTTTTATAGACCAAGTATATAGTTGTGCAGGATTAACTCCACCTTATATTACTAGTGGTAACATAACTGGTGTTGCAACATCAGCAAATGGCAAAAAAGTAGATGGAAAAACTTTTGATTTTAATACTTTAAACCCTGGTGATACTGTTGGTTGGGAGGGAAATGGTACTATTTCTTATGGCCACATGGCAATTTATATTGGAAATGGACAATTGATTGATACAAATTCGCATGGAAATACACAAATAATCCCCGTATCCCAATATAAGGACAAAATAACATTTGTTAGGTGGCCTTAATAATATATGTCAAAAAGAAATTTTATACTTTTAATAATCATTTTAATTCTAATAATAGCTGGGGTCTTTGTTTTTTTCTATTTTCAAAAAAACACAAATACTCCAGGAGGGGATAACACAAATACAAATTTTTTCTCCCAATTTAATCCATTTGGAAGTAAAAAAACAACAACGCCTCCACCATCAACAACTCCACCTGCAGATATTTCTGATTACGAACCACCCACAACATCTATAGAAATTACAAACACAAATCTAAAAAAAATATCAAGTATGCCTGTCGCAGGTTTTGTAGTATTTTCTAAAGAAAGATTAAAAGACACGCCAATATCAACGACAACACCAGTAGTAGAAACTACTACAAATGGAACAATTCCCGCCACAACACCAGTAGTAAAAAAAACAACTACAAAAATAACATCACCATTGACTGAGTTTGTGTCTGCCCTGCGTTATGTGGACAAAACAAATGGAAATATATATCAAACTTTTGCAGATAAAATAGAAGAAAGAAGATTTTCAACGACAGTAATACCTAAAATATATGAGGCTTTCTTTGGAAACAAGGGAAATTCGGTAGTAATGAGATATTTAAAAGAAGATGGAAGAACAATTCAAACTTTTGTAGGTAAACTTTCAAAAGAAATATTGGGTGGAGACACGACAGAGAGTAGTGAACTAACAGGCTCTTTTTTACCAGAAAACATTAAAGATATAAGCATCTCACCGGATACTTTAAATTTATTTTATTTATTTGAGCTTGGAAATAACATAGTTGGTACTACACTAAACCTATCTGATGACAAAAAAGTTCAAGTATTTGATTCTCCTTTCACTGACTGGCTGTCCCTCTGGCCTAATAGTAAAATAATTACTTTTACCACAAAGCCTTCTTCGGGGATTCCTGGATATATGTATGCTCTAGATTTGAGTAGTAAAAATTTCAGTAATATTTTAAGTAATATCAACGGACTTACTACACTAACAAGTCCTGATGGGAAACTAGTCTTGTATGGCAATGATGCTTTGTCTCTTAGTATTTTTCACACTGATACAAAAACGTCAGACTTATTAGGAATAAAAACAATACCAGAAAAGTGTGTCTGGGGAAGAGTGGGTAACACTCTTTATTGTGCTGTACCAAAATCTATCGACAATGTGGGGTATCCTGATTCTTGGTATCAAGGAGAAGTTTCTTTCTCTGATGAACTTTGGAAAATAGATATCCTAACAGGAAATGCAACTATGGTTTTTGACCCAACAACTGCGGCCGAAGGATTGGAGATTGATGGTATTAAACTAGCTCTAGATGACAATGAAAATTATCTATTTTTTGTGAACAAAAAAGACTCTTACCTTTGGGAATATAACCTGAAGTAATTATCAATTACGAATGATCAATTTCAAATTGAAATATGAATGCAATTCGTAATTCGTAATTCGTAATTCTTTAGATTCCTCCGACGTATTTAATAACGACTCTGCGGTCGCGCCCCATGCCCATAGATTCAGTTTTTAAATCAACTGCGTCAGATAAAAATTCGTGAATGATTCTGCGTTCAAAAGCAGACATTGGGTCAACCTCTATATTTGATTTAAAATATCTTGCCCTTTCTGACATCATGTGAGCCACAGCCCGGATGTTGTCTATGTGTTTCTTTTGGAAACCATTGACGTCAACAAGCACACCTAGGCCTCTGCGCTCTTCTCCTTCACGAGTAGGACTCTTGGACTCTATTATTCTCTGAACAATATGATTTAATGCATGAAGACCCTCTCCCTCGTGGCCAATGAAGAAATGTGGCTCGCCGACTTCTACAGAAACCCATATATTTTTAGGACCTTCTTCTACAAGAGAAATAGCAGTTAGCTTTACTGTAGTTTTTTCTACTAACTCTTTTATTAAATTTTTAATTTCATCCTTCTCCATAATTTATTTAATAACTATTTTAAAATTCTTTTCTTTCTTTACATAAATCTGTTGTCCTACCATAAATAGATTACTTGTAATCCAATACAGTGCAACTGCACCTGAAATACTATAAGCAATGAATGCGACGATAAAAGGGAATACGTATTTCATTTGAGTATTCATGCTTTTAGCAAAACTATCTTGAAAAGAGCCACTATTACCAGTTGATGGTGCTGGTTTAGGCATATAGTATGCCTGTAAGTATTGAGAGACCCCAGCAAGGACAGCTAGAACTATACTTTTTTGAGTTATATCAAGAATTCCCAAGAAAACCATATTTATATGTTCTGGAACATGAACGAATGAATAAAGAAAGCCGCCATCAAACTTGATTCCCTTTAAAAATACGTAATATAAAGCAAAAATAATTGGAATCTGGATTAAAACCAAAAGACACCCTGAAAAAGGGTTAGTATTGTGTTTCTTATAAAGTTCAAAAGTAAGACGCGCTTGCTCCTCTTTAGAAGCACCACTAGCTTTAATTTTATTAATTTCTGGAGCTAAAATGTTCATTTCAGCCTGACTTTCTATAGACTTTTGAGAAAGAGGGAAGAGAACAATCTTAACAAGTATGGTAAGCACAATAACAGCAACACCAACATCTCCACCAGGGATAATAGACACCAAAAAAGCCAATGCATTTAATAAAGGTTGATATAAAATCAAATTCCAAAGATATGACATAGTCCCATTCTATATGAAAACAATAAAAAATCAAAGGAGAGGGTCTATATGATTCTTTTGCCAAGGATGACAACGTAAAATACGCAAAAATCCTAGGTAAATACCTTTAAATACACCATATTTTTCTATTGCTTTTTTTGTGTACATAGAACAGGAAGGATAAAAAACGCAGCTCGGTTTTATAAAAATAGAAATATATTTTTGATAAAAATTAATGAACTTTATTGAGTATTGTTTTGACTTCGTTTTCAAGTATAGAAATATCATCTTCTTTTCTTTTAAAAACAAATGCCCCAGTAATACCGAGAGGGAAGCCACCTATGTGCCTTCCCAGTGCCGTATATCCAGCTCTTCTTAAATGATTACGCAAAACAGCTGTTTTGGCTAGGCTTTTTGGGGCTATAATAGAAAGCTTTGGCTCGTGTGTGTTGCTGGAAAGTATAAATTTAAAGGTTAAAATAGAAGAATTAATAAATTTACCTTCTTTAAAGATTTTTTCTATAGCCTTTGTACTGGCTCTGTTCTTTTTTAACAACATTAATTTAGTACAGACCAAATATTAGACGGAAAGCTTCTTTCTCCCTTTTTGGCGCCTTCTCTTCAGAACCTTGCTGCCTGTCTTGGTTCTAGAACGAACCAAAAAACCATGAGATCTAGCTCTTTTCCTTTTTTTAGGTTGATATGTAAATGACATATTTAGATACTACAATAAAACTAAGCGTTAGGCAACTAGGCCTGCGCCTCTAGTTAGTACTTCGTGTGTTAAACCCCAGGGGCTGTGTTTTTTATCCACAGCTTATCAACATAGTTAATAAGTATTTCAAGATACCATCTATTTGGTAAATAGTATAATATAAAACCATGAATCCAAAACAGTTGTGGAAAAATTGTCTATTACAAATTGAGACAGGTATCTCAAAGGCAAATTTTAGTACTTGGTTTAAAAATACATCCATCACAAAAGAAGAAGATGGAATTATCTATATTGGTGTGCCAAACGAGTTTGTTCGTGATTGGCTAATGAATAAGTACCACAAACTCATAACCAAAACAGTCGCAGATGAGTATGAAAACATGCGCGCTGTAGAATATGTAATTACTAAAATAAAAACTACAAAACAAGAAATAGTAACTATAACCGAAACCACAGACAAAGAGCTCCCACTTCGTGATTTGTATATAAACCCTGATGATAACCTAAATCCGCGTTATCATTTTGATTCTTTTATTGTTGGAACTTTCAACGAACTTGCATATGCTGCATCTCAAGCAATCATAGATTCGCCTGGAACAAAATATAATCCATTTTTTATATATGGAGGTACTGGATTGGGAAAAACACACTTAATACAAGCAGTAGGGAATACAATAAAAGACAAATACCCAAATAAAAAAGTCCACTACATGACTTTGGAAAAATTTGCGACAGACTTTATAAATTCACTTCAAAGCAACAAGGCAAACTCTTTTAAAGAAAAATATCGCAAATATGACCTCCTTATCATAGATGATATCCAATTCATTGGTAAAATGGAAAAAATTCAAGAAGAGCTTTTCCATACATTCAACACTTTTTATGAAAATAATAAACAAATTATTTTTTCTTCTGATAAACACCCAAACTATATTCCAGAGCTAGCTGACCGTTTAAAATCTAGATTTGCTGCTGGGATGATTGTGGACATTTCTGAGCCAGAATACGAGTCTCGTCTCGCTATTTTAAAAGTTAAACTTCGTGAATTAAATATTGTTTTGGGAGAAGATCTAATAGAGTATGTTGCCAGCTCTGTGCAGGGGAATATCCGCGAATTAGAGGGAAGCCTTAATCTTATAGTCTGCCAATATCGTTTGAAAAACAAAGACTTGTCGCTCCAAGAGGTTAAAAATCTACTAAAGAACAACATGAAGCCTAAAAAGAATATGGCAATAAAAGATGTTGTAAAAATAGTAAGCGACTACTACAAACTAGAAGAGGCATCTGTTTATGAAAAAACAAGAAAGAAAGAAATAGTAAAAGCGAGACAGGTAGTGATGTATCTCCTCAGAGAAGACTTCAATGTATCTTTCCCCTTAATTGGACAAAAACTAGGAGGGAAGGACCACACGACAGTAATACACTCTTGTCTAAAAATTAAAGCAGATTTAAAAAACGATCCACAACTCCTACAAGAGCTAGAGCAAATAAGAATTATGTTTAAATAAGTTAATAAGGTTGTGGAAAAGATAGGAATAAGTAAATAAAAAGTAAAGAATAACTTGTTGGAAACAAATAATAAAAACACTGTTTAAAATAATAAAGAAAAGTTTAATAAAATAATAAAAAGTTATTAGACAAATAAAAAGAAAAAAAAACAATAAATATCTTTTTAAAACAACGCAAAAAATACTTATCCACTTATCCACAACACTAATATTATTAATAGATTATATATATAAGATATAAACAAATATATGAAACTAGAATGTTCAATTGAAAAACTTAAAAATGCTATCTCTCAAGTAGAGAGGATAACTGGTAAAAATTTAACATTACCGATTTTAAATTCAGTGTTACTAATAGCTAGCGGAAAGTTTTTAAAACTAAGATCGACAAACCTCAGTCTTGGTGTAGAAGTCGAAGTCCCAGCAAAAATAGAAAATGAAGGAATATTGGCTGTATCTGGTTCTGTGCTGACAGCAATTTTTTCTAATATATCACAAAACGAAAATATATTACTTGAAGAAAAAGAAGGGAATCTACTAATTAAAGCAAAAAAGAGCCAGATTAAATTAAAATGCCAACCAAACGAAGATTTTCCAACTATTCCAATTGTAAAAGGAACAAGTTTTGAAATAGATGCCAAGAAATTAATAGATGGTATAAAGTCTGTTTATTATAGTTCTTCTTTTTCGGATGTTAAACCAGAAATTTCTAGTGTTTATATATATACAAACGAGGATGGTTTGGTTTTTGTATCCACAGATTCATTTAGGTTGGCAGAGAAGAAGATTAAAGTAAAAGAAGTTCCAGAAATATCAGGGCTTTTAATTCCATTCAAAAACATTTCTGAAATATTAAAAATATTTGGTGAAATTCAAGGGCTTATAAAGGTTTGTTTTAACAAAAATCAAATTTCTTTCTCATCCGATAATATATATTTAACTTCTAGAATTATCGATGGTATTTTCCCTGATTATCGTCAAATTATTCCAAAAGATTCATTGACGAACATAGTAGTACTAAAACAAGATTTATTGAGTGCATTAAAACTGTCGAACATCTTTTCAGATAAGACTAGCCAAGTTAATTTGAAGGTTATACCAAAAGAAAAAGTATTTGAGCTATCATCTGCAAACAATGATATTGGAGAAAATAAAACACATCTCGATGCTGTTATAAATGGAGAGGTTGTAGAACTAGGATTTAATTATAAATATTTTTTGGATTGTTTTCAGTCTATAAACACAGACAGTGTTTCTATAAAACTAGCCAGCTCGTCCAAACCTATAGTAATAAACCCAGTTTCTGATCCATCTTTCACATATCTAATAATGCCAATGAATAGGTGAAAATTAATGAACGAAGTGAATATAATTTTCCCTACCCAGTTAAATAAAATTTATTAAAATTTTGATTTTGCAAAGCAAAATCATTTAACAGGGTGAAGATTTTTAATCACTTCGCTCAAAAAATCATTCATGATAGAGATTAAAGATTTATTAAATAGATTTAGAGATATCCTCTTCAAAGAAGAGGATAAAAAAGAAATAATAAGGAATATTATTTCTAAAATTATAAGAACAGAAATAAATTCAAAGGATATTGAAATTAAAAAAGGAATTATTTATTTGAATATAAAACCAATTTATAAAAACGAGATTTTTATAAAAAAAGAACAAATTTTTCTCAGACTAAAAGAAGTTTTGGGTGAAAAAACACCACAAAACATTCGATAATCTATTGTACTAGAAAGTTTATTGTAGCCTCACTCTTGTTATATGTAGAATCATAAGAGACTATTTTTAGTTCATTACTGTTATGTAGATTTTCCAATTCTTTTGGTATGAAAGAATAATTAAATGGTGACAAACTAGTTTCCAAATATACGCCATTTATAAAGATATCTATTTTTTGAAGAGGAAAAGTTCCATTATTTGAAACCCGCAAGTATATTTTTTGATCAGGAGAATATATTGTTGTACTGTTCGGCTCTGTAATTAAAACAGAAGAAGTCGTCGTGCCAGTGTGTATGTTATCAGAAGAAGAAGGCTTTTCACTCCAAGTAGTTGTGGGGTATTTGTCCTTGTTTTGTGCCCACCAAGATTGTATCGGTGTTTCCCAATGGTTAAATTGAGAATTCGACGCCGGGTCAACTGGCGCAGGACCAAAAATATCGTTTCGGTCAACCCAATATAGGATAGAGTGTACATTTGTTATTACTTTTTCTTGTAAAGTCTCCTTTGGTGTATTTGGTGTTGCTAGCAATCCAGAAATTTTATCTATAAAGAAGTTTTCGTTGCCTTGCCAATAGCCACGAAGAACTGGCTTTACCTTTAGTGGATCTACCGCAAGGTCTGGCTTTTCAAAACTTTCTGTTGGTGTATTTTTTAATACCTCGGTCATGAATTTATTCCAAATAGGGCCAGCAACTGCGGCACCACCTTTTTTCATTGGAGTATTTTCATTATTTCCAGCCCAAACACCTACAACAATAGATGGTGTATATCCTATTGTCCAAGCATCCTTGTTGTTGTTTGTAGTTCCTGTTTTTACAGCTACACTTTTACCAGTGATATTGAGTTGTGAATTTGCTCCAAATGTAGGAGTGCGCGCTTTGTTGTCAGAAAGAATATCAGAAATAGTCAAAGCCGTATTTTTAGGCAATACCTCTTCTGTATTTTGTTGAAATTCTTCTAAAACCTTTCCACTTAATTCCTCCACTTTTAAAATTCCAGTATATGGATTTTTAATACCATTGTTTGCAAAAACTCCGTAAGATGATGTCATGTCGAGTAGAGAGACTTCTCCGCCCCCAATAACAAGAGTAAGACCGTACTGTCCAATATTCCCAAGCGAAGTTATTCCCATACTTTCTGCGGTTCTAAGTGATTCAGGAAGGCCAGCTAAATAGAAAAGTTTAACAGCAGGAATATTTATGGATTGTGCCAATGCATCACGCAAACTCATAGGCCCACGGGTTTTTCCGTCATAATCTTCTGGCATGTAACAATCTTTTTGATTGTGACCGGGCAAAGCCTTGCCATATGCGTCGCAGGTACTCTGAAATTCTGTAGGTAGGTCAAATAGTACTGTGTCTGGTGTAAATCCTTTGTTGAAGGCTGTAGCGTAAATAAAAGGCTTAAAAGAGGACCCAGGCTGTCTGTTTGCTGTTGCAATATTGTAATTACCATCGATTTCCTTATCAAAATAATTTCTCGAACCAACCATTGTCAGAATTTGCCCAGTTTTGGGGTCTATGGCAACCAAACTAGCATTTTTCCCATTCCAATCTTTTTCATTTTGAAGTGCTCCTTCCTTTACAAATTGTTCAGCCTTTGCTTCCAAGTCAGCGTCTAGTGTCGTGGTGACCTTTAGTCCACCATTTTCTACCATTTCTACACCATACCTTTTTTCAAGATAATCTTTTATAAAAAAAACAAAATGTGGTGCTATTATGCCCTGGGTTGCCTGCGGAACAAACACGACAGCTTCATTTTTTGCTTTATTATATTCTTCTTTGGTAATAAATTTAAGTTCAAACATTCTAGAAAGAACAAGATTTTTTCTAGTTTCTAATTTAGCTTTATTTTTTCCATAAGGAGAAAGAGTCGTCGGGGACTGTGGTATTGCAGCGAGATATGCTGATTCGGCCAATGTTAAATCTGATGCATCTTTCCCAAAGTATGTCTTGCTTGCTGTTTCGATGCCATATACGTTCCCTCCATAAGGAACCTCATTTAGATATGCCTCTAGGATTTTCTCTTTTGGCATTGAATTATCTATTTTTATTGCCAAAACCCATTCTTTTATTTTTCTTATGTAACTTCTGTTTTGTGTTAAAAGAGTATTCTTTACTAATTGTTGTGTAATAGTAGAACCACCACCGCCTATACCTGTATGTGATAGGTTCGAAAAGATAGCTCGTATAATCGAAGTTACTCTGATACCACCATGGTTGTAAAATTCAGAGTCCTCAATAGCAACGGTGGCATTCTTTATGTTGATGCTCATTTGTTCAAAAGGAATATTTGTTCGTTTTACATCTTGGTGTATGTCATATAGTAAGATTTTCCCGGTGCGGTCGTAGATTTGAGTAGAGTTTGTGATTTTTCTATCCCCAAATGAATTGAAGTCAGGAATTTGTAGTGAAGAAAGCATCATGATTATTAAACCAGACATCAAAACAAAGATACCGGCAACAAAAAACACCATATTTTTCCAAAATTTTTTACTTTTATATAATTTTCTCATTACTTTAATCATAGCAGATTATGTGTTATAATCCGAATATAAATATGAAAATAATAACAGATGAAAAGAAAATAGATGAAGTTTTAAGCCGGGGAGTAGATAAAATTTACCCATCAAAAGAAGCCTTGCGAGAGGTTTTATCTTCAGGAAAAAGACTTAGGCTTTATCAAGGTTTTGACCCTACGGCAGACAAACTTCATATTGGTCATATGGTAGGGTTGTTAAAACACAAACAATGGCAAGATATGGGGCACGAAGTAATTTTTCTTATTGGAGATGGCACCGGGGAAGCCGGTGATCCGAGTGGCAAAAAGAAAACTCGAGAAAAATTTTTTACCAGTGAAGAATTACGCGAAAATGCAAAAAATTATCTAACCCAAGCGTCAAAAATTATTCATTTTGATGGGACAAATCCAATCAAGCTTTTATACAACGGGGATTGGCTTAATAAGCTGACAAAAAGAGATATTTTAAATATTGCTCAAAATTTTTCTGTTCAGCAGTTAATTGAAAGAGATATGTTTCAAGAACGCATAAAAAACGGAGAAGAAATAAATATGCGTGAATTTCTTTATCCACTTCTTCAGGCTTACGATTCCGTTGCCATGGATGTAGATTTAGAATTAGGTGGATCCGATCAGACATTTAACATGCTAGCTGGTCGAACGCTCATGAAAAAAATGAAAAGTAAAGAAAAATTTGTTATGACTATGCCCTTGATTGCTGATAAATCCGGCAACAAAATAGGCAAATCAGAAGGTAATATGATAGCTCTTACCGACGAGCCGGAGAAAATATTTGGGGCAGTGATGGCTTTTCCGGACGAAGTTGTTATTCAATGTTTTGAATGTTTAACTGATGTGCCGATGGAGGAAGCTAAAAAAGAAAAAAATCCAATGGCTAATAAAAAAAGATTAGCATTTGAAATAGTAAAAGAATTGTATGATAAAAGCCAGGCGGAAAAAGCGCAAGACAATTGGAGTAATACTTTTCAAAAGAAAGAAATTCCAGATGCAGAGGAGGTAGAAGGGGATGGCTTACTTATGCCGATTCTTTTGAAAAATAAATTTGTTGCTTCCAATAGTGAAGCCCGGCGTTTATTTGAGGCTGGAGCTATCAAGGATATGACGGACGACAAGAAAATGTCTGGGACGGACTTTGTTACAAAGAGCCATGTATATAAAATAGGCAAACACAGATTTATTAAAATAAAGTAAATAAAAAAATCCACCAAAAAGGTGGATTTTTTTATAGTTTCAATTAATGATCTTTGTCTGGATCTTCCTCATCTAACCCGAAGTCAGTCATTCCTTCAGGAATATCCATATCATCATCTATTTTAAAACCATCATCATCTATATTTTCTTCTTCGTCCATATTTTTGTGATATTTTGCACAACAAATCTTATAATAACTATTTTGTATCAAAATAAGAAAAGGATGTCAACATTTTAAGTGTGCAAAAGCCGTCAAGGCGATTGCTATAGCATCTAGCTCATCGTCTGATTTTTTTGAATTATCTATTTCAACTAATATTTTTACCATTTTCATGACCTGAGATTTGTCTGATGCACCATATCCTGTCGTCGCTATTTTTATTTGTGGAGGGGAGGCTTCGAAAATTTTAAGTCCTGCACGGGCAGCTTCGTAAATTACGACACCACGTGCTTCTGCCACACGCATCACTGTCTTGTGGTTTGTTGTTAGAAAGAGTGTCTCAATTGATAGAGTCTCCGGGTTATATTCTTTTATTGTTTTTTTAACTTCTTCGCCTATTAAAAATAATCTTTTGTTAAAATCTAGTTTTTTAGAAGTTTTAAAGCATTCAGAAAAAAGTACGCGTTCTTTGCCCTGAGTAGGGTCAAAGGGTTTTTTGTCACTTTTATTTTTTTCTAGTATTGCTATTCCTAGTCTTTCAAAACCAGGGTCTATTCCTAAAATTCGCATAGGTAAAGTTTAGCATTATTCTGCATTGGTATATACATCCTGCACATCATCATTTTCTTCCAACTCTTCTACGAGTATATCTAAAAGTTCTAGGTCTGTATCGGAAAGGGGAACGAGTATATTTGGTTTCCAGATTAATCCTTCAGGTGTTTTCTCTTTTTGGAAAGCCCATAGGGCGGAGCCAATACCTCCCAAAACAAAACCATTTTCTACTAATATGTGTTTTATATCCTGTACAGTTCTATTTTTGCTATCTGTTAATGTTTCTATAATTATTCCCACTCCACCTGGACCATGGGCTTCATACATAATTGCATCCATATGAGCTCCTATTTCATTCGCTTTTTTGAGTGCTCTTTCTATCACATCTCCAGACATATTAACCTTTTTGGCTTTTTCAATAGCAGTACGTAATCCTGGAGAATCTTTTCCGCCAGAGAGTTTTGCCTCTACAGAAATGAAACGTACAAGTTTAGAAAATATTTTACTTTTCTTTGAGTCTGTAATCGCCTTTTTATGTTTTATTTGTGCCCATTTGTTGTGACCTGACATATATGTTTAGGCTTTAGGAAATTTAGGCTCTAGGCTTTAGCTTTTTTAATTTGCTAGTGCCTAGTTGCCTAAGGCCTAGTGCCTGTATTTTTGTAATCAAACCCCAAATGCTCGTATGCTTTAGGTGTAGCCACACGTCCACGTGGAGAACGCTCTAGGAGCCCGAGCTGTATGAGATATGGCTCTATGACTTCTTCTACAGTAGCCTCCTCTTCAGCCATTGCGGCACCAATGGTTTTTAATCCTACCGGCCCACCGTTGAATTTTTCGATTAATATTTCTAAGAATTTTCTGTCAGAGGAATTTAATCCAATGTCATCTATTGCTAGCATGTTCAATGCTTCTCTAACTGTTTTTTTGTCTAAATCTTTCTTGTGTACTTGAGCAAAGTCGCGGCAGCGTTTCAAAAAGTAGTTTGCAGTGCGGGGAGTAAATCTACTTCTTTTTGCGATTTCTTTTAATGCTTCTTCTTCTAGTTTTATTTCAAGAAGTTTGCTGGACCTATCAATAATTTTCCCAATTTCTTCATTAGAATAAAATTCTAATCGAAAAACTCCTCCAGAGAAACGTGAACGGAGAGGGGATGAGACCAGGGCAACACGAGTAGTAGCCGCAATTAATGTAAATGGAGGAAGGTCGAGCTGAATGGTGCGGGCAGATGGGCCTTTGCCAATAATAATATCTAAAACGCCAGATTCCATGGCGGGGTAGAGTATTTCTTCTACCATTTTATTAAGTCTATGAATTTCATCAATAAAAAGGATGTCCCCAGCAGCTAGATTCGTAAGTATAGAAGCCAAATCTCCTACTTTTTCTATTGCTGGTCCGGAAGTAATCTTCATTTGACGCCCAGTTTCTTTGGCTATGAGGTGGGCAAGAGTAGTTTTACCTAGACCTGGCGGCCCATAAAAAAGAATATGCTCAGGAATATGGCCACGTTCTTCAGCAGCTTTAAGTAGTATTTTAACATTGTCTTTTATGTGTTTTTGACCAATATAGTCATCCCAATGAGTAGGCCTGAGGGTTTGGTCTAGAAAAGACTCGTCGCTTGCGGACTTTCTACCAGAATCCTCTTTATTTATAATGTTATCTTTGGTGCTTGACATTGGTTTTATAATATGCTATACTCTACATGTTGAATTATCAACACGATATTAACATTATAGCATTTTACTTAATGTGAGATATAGTATAATTTAACCATGAGAGGTTTTAGACCTCTTTTGTTTTTTAAAAAAAGTTACCGTCTCGACGGAACAAGAAGGCATTAATCTCTAAGCAATCAGCCATCGGTTATACGATTTTGCATAGGACGTTTTGGTTCTATTTATAGACCACTGGAACTATCCTATAATATTTTGTTACTCTTGGGGCCCAGCTCCGAAAGGATTGTTTAGAGATTAATGCTTTTTTTAATTTTTCTTATTCCTCTCCTAAATCCACTACGCTTTGTACTTCTTCGAAAGAAGTAATTCCATTTAGTATTTTTACTATTCCGTCTTGGCGCATAGAGAGTATTCCTTGTGTTCGAGCAACTTTTTTAATTTCATGCTCACTGGGGTTTTGCGGAATTATTTTTTCTATTACCTCGTCTGTTTTTATTGCTTCAAAGATACCAATACGTCCTTTATATCCAGTCATGTTACATTTTTCGCAACCGGCTATTGTGAAGATTTTAATAGGGGCATCAGGATTTATATTGTAGTTTGAAAGACTTTTGCCTTCCTCTTTTATTCCATCCATTACTAGTTTAATTATTTTATTTTCATTTTCAGTTGGAGTTTTTTCTTTCTTACAGAAGGTGCATAGCTTGCGTACTAGACGTTGCGCGATGGAAAGTGAAAGCGCAGAAACTAGAATTTTAGGATTAACTCCGAGATCGATGAGGCGGGGGATGACTCCAGCGGCATTGTTGGTGTGTAGGGTTGAGAAAACAATGTGCCCTGTAAGTGATGACTGAACTGCAATTTCAGCAGTTTCTTTGTCTCGAATTTCTCCAACCATCACAACATCAGGGTCCTGGCGGAGAGCTGAACGCAGCCCCTCCACAAAAGTATAACCTTTTTCATCATTTGTTTGGGTTTGAGTTATGCCTGGTAGGTGATATTCTATTGGGTCTTCGATAGTTATTATTTTTATTTCAGGAGAATAAATTTTTCTTAAAAATGCATAAAGGGTTGTAGTTTTTCCAGAGCCAGTTGGACCGGTAACTAAAATCATTCCATTTGGTTTTGCAATTTCGTGTTCGATAATAGAAAAGAGATATGGTTCTATTCCTAATTCTTCAAGTTTTACTTGAATTGATTTTGGATCAAGAATACGCATAACGATAGATTCACCATATGCTCCGGGGATTAGGGAAGTACGAATACTTATTTCTTCTTTTTCTTCCATGATGCTAAAACGCCCATCTTGTGCTATTTTAGAAGTTAGTTTCATTCCAGAAAGTAGTTTGATACGCGAGTTGAGTAATCGATATACATCTAGTCCAAAGAAATTTACATCTTGAAGTACTCCATCGATCCTAAGACGTAGCCTGCCACGCTCTTTTTCTGGTTCTATGTGTATATCAGAAGCTTTAATCGCAATCGCACCACCCAAAATTATTTCGAGAAGATGAGAAATTTTATGAATTTTGTTTCCCTCTAGTGCTTCTGTCACCATTCTTTCTATATCTTGTATTTTTTCAATTTTATTAGCTATATCTCTTAAAACTTCTCCAGAAATATCAATGCCACCTATTTGTATATTTTCTGCCATTGAGATTTCTTTATATCTCTCTAGAATTTTATTTATACTTGCGTTAGATACCATATAAAAAGTCGGAATTAGATTTTTCCTTTCCATATCTTCTTTGAGCTTCTTAATTAAGTCATCTGAAGGAGAATGTATTCCAATAAAAATGTTTTTTCCAAAAAGCTTAAATGGAGCAATATTCATTTCTCTGGAATCTTTTTCAGAAATTGCTCGGAGTGCTTCATTGTCCACACCCAAGCGATACAAATCAATATATGGAAGATTGTATTTTGATTCCGCTAGTGTTGCTATTAACTGTTCCTCCTCTTGCCTATGCAAGTCATCAAGTTGTTTGTTTTGTTTTTCTTCATCAAATAAAGCCATTGAATTAAATTATATCCTAAATGTATGAAATATGTTAGCATCAAAATATGCTTTCAAAAAACATTAAGGAAACAACAAAAATTGCTAAAATATTTCTTAATAAAATCTTTAAAAAAGATATTAAAAAAGGAGCAATGGTGGTGGGTATGATTGGTGATTTGGGTGTCGGAAAAACAGCTTTTGTCAGAGAAATCGCATTACAATTAGATGTTAAAAACAAAATTACCAGTCCAACTTTTGTAATAATTAAAAATTATAAATTAAGAAATACAAAATATAAAAAACTTTTTCATATAG
>Ga0194060_10000273_pt1 | contig 37034 bp, 46 predicted proteins | sample SepL225m_MetaG_FD_163427 | JGI IMG/M metagenome (GOLD analysis project Ga0194060, IMG submission 163427) | Anoxic zone freshwater microbial communities from boreal shield lake in IISD Experimental Lakes Area, Ontario, Canada - Sep2016-L222-5m | ecosystem: Environmental > Aquatic > Freshwater >...
GAGCGGCACGGCGCAGGCGGGACAGTGCGATCCCGGCCACATCAACGATTGCTCGAGCGGCAGCCGGTAGATGCACACGTTGAGAAAACTGCCCACGCAGAGGCCCAGGAGGCCGGAGACGGTGAGCAGCCAGGGCATCACTTCGATGGCGGACCTGCCTTTCGCAAGAACTGGGGCGGCAGCGGGTGGAGTTTCGACGAGACGGCGATCCTCACGCCGCCTGGCTGCGACGGATCGAGCACGTAGGGCGTGCCAGAGGGGTCGTCGGGCACCGCGTCAATCAACCTCGCGGCCCGCAACGCATCCCAATCGGAGGGAAATCGCCCGGTGGCCTGTTGATAGCGCGCCACCTGCGCCGCCAACCGGTCGATCTCATCGAGCGCGTCGAGTTGGGCGAGTTTGAGGCGCGAGTTCGACTTGACCCACTGGTCGTCGGCCGTCTCGTAGAGCTGCCTCCACATGACGCGAGAGGACTGCCGGTCGCCGCCCTGCGCCAGCGTGGTCGCGGCCATCGCCTTGAGCCACCACGGGGCGCCGGCGATGCTCCCGGCCCTCTCGAACCACTGCGACGCCTGGTGGTAATCCTGCAGCCACCAGTAGTAGACGAACCCGGCATCCTGTGCGTACTGCCACCTGGCGGGCTCGGCGGCAAGCCCTTTCTTCAGCAGCGCGATCGCCAGATCGACGCGGCCGGCGCCTGCGGGAAACGGCTCGGCCAGAAACATCGCGCCGAATCGGTAGGCGATCGTCAAACGCGGGTCGAGGCTGGTCGCCAGATCGAGCAACGGATAGAGCGCCGAGTACTGCCGTGCCGGATCGGTCGACGTCTTGGTGCGGCCGTAATGTTGAATCGCCCGGATCCAGTAGAGGTCGGCGGCCACCGCGCGAAACGACAGCGCCAGACGGTTCGCGGCCTCGCCGGACCGCAGATACATCACCGTCGCGTCGGGAGACTCGAGGCGGAACCGCGCCTCGCGCACCACCTGAAGGCCGAGCGCCGCGGCGACCAGCAGCGCCGACACGACCAGGTTGACGACGATCTGCCGTCGATCGGGCCGCCCCGCCAGCCGAACCACCTCGGCACTCATTTGAAGTCGCGCCGCGAGAACACCAGCATGGCCAGAGCGACGACGGCCGCCGCGTACAGCAGCCCGTAGCCGGTGGTCAGCAGCACGTATCCGGCTGCGACGGTCTCGCCGTGAACCACGGCCGTCTTGACGTCGAACGGCGCAAGATTGGGCAGCACGTAGTAGAGCGCGCGGGCCACGACCGCCGCCGTTTTCGACTCGACCACATTCTCGAAATGCGCGAGATCCGCGTTGAAATGGCCGACGACGTAGAGTCCGAATGTGAGGGCGGCCGACAGCATCGGACTGGAAAACGTCGAGAAGAAGAGAGCCAGCGCCGTCACGACGAGCAGTTGGACGTAGATCAGCCACACCGCGCTGAGCAGCCGCGGATCGACCACCGGCGCCTCCATCACGGCGGTCTTCGCCAACCCGGGATCCACCCACGCCATCACCACGAGCACCAGGTACACCGCCATGGTCATCGCCGCAAGATTGACGAACAGCGTGAGCGCCAGACCGACGAATTTCCCGAGGATGAACGGCTGGCGTCCGACCGGCTTGACGAGCACGTTGTAGACGCTGCGGCGATCGACTTCCTTCCAGACCAGGCCGACGCCGGTGAATACGCTGATGAACAGACCGAACACGGCGATGGCGGCCAGCCCCAGATCCTTGATGATCTTGATGTCCTGCCCGGCGGTGAGCTGCCCGACCAGGTACGACGCCGAAATCATCAGCAGGGCGAACAGGACGAGGTTGTAGAGCACCTTGTCCCGCACCGATTCCTTGAAGACGTGGTACGCGATGAGTCCGAGGACGCGCGGCATCATCCCTCCGGCATCATGCGCCCGGCCGGAGACGCGGCCTGGCTGGCTCGGACCTGCGCGAGGAATACGTCTTCGAGCGTGGCCCGCAGCGGGTTGAGCGACACGACGCGCCCGCCGAGATCGCGGACCGCGGCAATCACGCGCTCCGGCTCGCACTCCGGGGCCAGGTCGAGGGCCGATCGACCGCCGATCATGGACACGACGGCGCGAACGCCCGGGCCCAGCGCGCCAAGCCGATCGGGGTCCACGCCGGCCACGACCAGATCCCAGCCGGCCACCTTGAACGCCACCAGCTCCGACACGCTGCCGGTCGCCACCATCTTCCCGCCCACCAGCATGCCGACACGGCTGCAGAGGGCTTCGGCATCCGACAGGATGTGCGAGCTGAAGAACACCGTGCACCCACGATCGCGCAGGCTCAGGATGATGTCGCGCACATCGCGGCGTCCGATCGGATCCAGGCCCGACATGGGTTCGTCGAGAAAGACGACCTCGGGGTCGTTGATCAGCGCCTGTGCCAGTCCGACGCGCTGCAGCATCCCTTTGGAAAACTTGCGAAGCGGCAGCCGGCGTTCGCCGCCGATGCCGACGCGGTCGAGCAGGGCGCTCACGCGCGTCCGCCGGTCGGGGTTTCTGATGCCGAACAATCCCGCAAAGTAGGTGAGCAGTTCTTCGGCCGTCAGGTAGTCGTAGAAATAGGGCGCCTCAGGCAGGAAGCCGATGCGGCGCTGGACGCCGGGATCGCCCGCGGGGCGCCCCAGGATCGCGATGCGTCCTGCCGTCGGATACACCAACCGCATCAGCAGCTTGAGCGTCGTCGTCTTTCCGGCGCCGTTGGGCCCGAGGAAGCCGAAGACCTCGTTGGCCTCCACGCGCAGGGTGACGCCGTCCAGCGCCCGGTAGGGACGAGGGCGCCAGAAGCCGACCGGGAAATCCTTGGTGAGACCTTCCGTTTCGATCGCGATCATCGATCAGGGCGTAATCTTTCCGGCCTTCTTCAGCTCGTACTGAAGCGCCAGATCGAAGTACTGCGGCGGGAGGCCGCCCTCCTGCCGGATGTACATCACGGTGTCGCTGCCGGGCTCGCGGTGCCCGATAAAAAAGGTCGGCGTCCGATTGATCTTCAAGTAGGCGGCCAGCGCCATGTCGGCTTTGATCAGGGCGATCACCGCGTCGTACTGCGCATCAAAGTCCGGCACGCCGCCAATGTCCTTGGCGGCCTGTTTGACCATGGCCGGCGTGAGCGCCTGATTCTTCTTGAAGAGCCAGTCCTCCATCGCGTCGCCCCGACCCTTGAGGCGCGCGAGTCGGACCGCGGCGGCAGACTCGCACGCGGCCAGATGCATGTCGGTTTGCAGGTTGGGATTGCACTCCTGCTCGAGCGGAAAGTCTTTCGACACGAAGGCGATTTCGCCGGGGTACTTCGTCTTGTACTTCGCGAGGATCTCCTTGTAGTCCTCGTGCGTCTGGGCACAAGCCGGACACATGTAGTCGGAGAACTTCACGATGACGACACTCGCGCCATCGGCGGGAACCGGCACCATCATCCTGGGCTGCGATTCCCAATAGCGCACAAAGTCGCTGCTGCGATCGCCGGTCACCTGCGGCGCCGGCGACGGCCGCGGATCGCCGTGGCGCGGCACGAAGGCGATGGCCGCCGTCGACATCATGATCACGGCCAACACGACGGCCACGGCGGTCGGACTCGCCAGCGCGGAACGCAGATCCTGCCAGAGTCGGCGGGGAATCGTGGTCATGGGAAACGGGATCCTTGCACCCGAAGTGAGAAAGACGCCCGTCACCGCCACGTAGGTGACGATGCACATGGCGCAGACAGTTTTGAGAATCGCGAGCGAGACGTACGCCAGATAGAGGGTCGAGCCCAGGCCCAGCACGCCCAGCACGAAGATGTAGCCGACCGCGCTGTCGCGCAGGCTCTTCCAGCCCCAGCTTGCGCCCGCCAGCAGCATCAGCACGGCGACGTACCAGAGGGCTCCGAACAGCGCCACCGGTACGCCCGCCACATTGCCGTAGGCGCTCTGGTAGACCTGGGTGCAGCTGACCGTGGCGTTGACGTCGCAAAAGCTGACGTAGCCCGGTTGCCGCACGAGCTGGACGTGGACGTAGAGCGAGGCGAGTGAGGACGCCAGCCCGATCAGGGTCAGCAGCAAGAGGATGCGGCGAACGCTCGTGGACATGGCAGTAACGGCCCCCCCGGGACACTCGCAGTTGTAACGGCTTCCGGGGAGCGGCGTCAAGTTGAGAGTTTGATCCCGACTGCGGGGTCGCTGGTCGAGGCAGGTGGATGGCCGCGCAGAAGGGCCGCGCCACGGCGCCTGACATTCCCGAGACGCGAACGAGGGATGCCCGCGATTGGCGGACATCCCTCGATGGTTTGGCATGTGGCGTCGCGACCCATCGCGAGACCAGGCATCGGCTACTGAATCGGCGAGCCGCCGGAAATCGCGGTGTCGCCCACCGTCATCGTCGCCAGCGTCGCAGCGGTAAAGATTGTGCTGGCCGTGTTGGTGGCGAAGGCGCGGCTGCCCGCAGCCGCCGGATTCGCGGTCGCGTTGTACCCGCCCACCGGCGCGACGCCGCTACAGGAATTGGCCGTCCCGTTCGGCGCGGCCGTGGCAGAGGCCATCGTAATCGTGTAGTTGGACTTGACCGACGGATCCAGCGCCAGATCCGGGCTGATGAAGCCGGTCCCGGCTGCCGCGTTGGTCGGCGGCGTGCCGAGGTTGACCAGGGACGGCGCGTAGAACCCGTTGCCGCAGCTGGCGGCGTAGGCCGACTGCGCGCTGTTGACCGCTCGCAGCGAACCCATGGCGGACGCCTCGTTGCCGGCGTTGCGCGCCCGCAGCAGGCCCGGCACAGCAATCGCCGCGATGATGCCGATGATGGCAACCACGATGAGCAGTTCGATCAGCGTGAATCCCTTGTTACTCTTCATGAATCGCTCTCCCTTTTAGTGAAGCATGTCCAACGGTATTCGGTGTAACGCGGCAACCGGGTTCGTGCACTTTCCAGCGTCTGCCAAGCTGTCGTCGCAACCGATATCATTGCAACGCAGATGCCAACCATCGACGCCGGCACGTTGCGCCGTTAACAAATTGAAAAACAAAGACTTGGGGCCAATCACTCCCGTGGCCAATTGCGCTGGCGGTCAACCGGATGACGCCCCGCGTCAGAGCCAGTGACGCAAATTGTCAGTTGTCGGGCTCTCCACCCAATTCGTCGGACGGGCCTCGATGCCGGCGCAAGCCGTACTTGTCGAGCAGGTGGCGAAGTTGCCTCGGCGTAATCGCCAGCAACCGGGCAGCGCCGTCGTGACGTCCGTCGCTCTGCTTTAACGCCTGCTGAACCAGCCCGCGTTCCCGCTCCTCCAGATGCCGCGGCAGGTCCATCCCCTCGGCCGGCAAGCGCGGCGGTGGCGTGTTCGGGCCAACCGCGCCCCCGTCATCCTCGCGCGACGACGCAGTCCGAACGTCGGTCGGGAGGCTCTCGAGTTGGATTACGGCGCCACGCTCGAGCGCAACCGCCCGCTCGATCACGTTTTCGAGCTGCCGCACATTGCCCGGCCACGCGAACGACTCGAGGCATCGCACCGCCTCCGGCGAAATGCCGTTGACCGACTTGCCCATCTGCTGCCGGTACTTCTCGAGGAAGTGCTCGGCCAGCAGCGGGATATCCTCGCGCCGGTCGCGCAGCGGCGGCAGTTGAATCGGGATCACGTTGATGCGGTAGAACAGGTCTTCGCGAAACGTCCCGTCCGCCACCAGCCGCGACAGATCGCGGTTGGTCGCGGTGATGATGCGGATGTCGGCATCGATTTCGTCGGTGCCGCCCAGCCGCCTGAACTTCCGCTCCTGCAGCACCCGAAGCAGCTTCACCTGCATCATCGGGCTCATCTCGGAAATCTCGTCGAGAAATACCGTTCCGCGTTCGGCCGTTTCGAGCAAGCCCTTCTTGGTGACGGCTGCCCCGGTAAACGCGCCGCGCATGTGCCCGAACAACTCGGATTCCAGCAGCGTCTCGGGCAGCGCGCCGCAATTGAGCGGCACAAACGCACGATCGCGGCGAGGCGAGTGCACGTGGATCGCCCGGGCCACCAGTTCCTTGCCCGTGCCCGACTCGCCCGTGATGAGGATCGTGCTGGCCGTGGGCGCGACGGTTTCGATCATCTCGAAGATGGCCTGCATGGGCTTGCTGTGACCCACAATGTTGGCAAAGATCGACGAGGTGCGCAGCGCCCGTTTGAGCAGCACGTTCTCCTGGCGCAGATCGCGGCGCTCCAGCGCGTTGCGGATCTTGGCCTTCAGTTCCTCCACGTCGAACGGTTTGGTGATGTAGTCGTAGGCGCCCAGTCGGAGGGCTTCCACCGCGGTCTCGGTGGAGGCGTAGGCGGTGATCATGATTCCGACCAGATCGGGATCGAGGCGCTTGGCGGCGCCCAGCAGCTCCACCCCGCTCATCCCCGGCATGCGGATATCCGAAATCAGGACGTCCACCGGTTCTTTTTCCAGGACCGCGATCGCCATACTGCCGCTCTCGGCCACCACAACGTCGTGCCCTTCGCGCCGAAGGATAATCGTCAACAGCTCGCGCATCGATCGCTCGTCGTCGACGACGAGGATGCGGCCGCGCGGCCGGTCGGGCGCAGGCGTCGCTTCTTGGGTCATGGCAGACTCGTTCCCCCGGCTGGTTCGTGCCCCGGCAGGCGCACCTCCACGACGGTGCCGGCTCCCGGATTCGACGTCACACGGATTTCGCCGCCGTGATCGCTCACGATGCGGTGCACGATGGCCATCCCGAGCCCGCTGCCTTTGGCAAACGACCCATGGAACGGCTGGAAGATGGCGTCGAGGTCGGCATCCTCGATGCCCACGCCCTCGTCGGACACGACGATGACGGCCTCGCGCTGGGCGGGCCCCTGATGAGCCGCCAGCAGCAGACAACCTCCGTTTGGCATCGCCCGCAGCCCGTTGGTGGCCAGGTTCCAGACGATCTGCCGCACCTGTCCCTGGTCTGCGCAACACCAGACCGGCGAAGGCGGCGCCTCCACGTCGATGCGGTGGTAGGGGCCGACATCGGCGCTGTTCCGCAACAGCAGAGCGGCATCCTGCAGGATCGGGCCGACGTCGAATCGCCCGATGTCCGAGGGTTGCGGCCGCGCGTACGCCAGAAAACTGCGAATCGTCCCGTTGAGCCGCTCCGACTCGCGCAGCACGATATCCATCAACTGCGCCTGCTCGGGGTTGAGCACCAGCTCGCCTCGCAGCACCTGGATCGACCCCGACATCGATGCCAGCGGGTTCCGAATCTCGTGGGCGATGCCGGCCGCCATCTCGCCGACCGCCGCCATCCGCTGCTGGACGCGCGCTTCGCGCTCGATCCGGCGATGCGCGGTGGTGTCCTGGAACGTAAACAGCAGACCCGACCGCCCCGCGGACGTCACCAGGCCGGTCGCCGCCAGACCAATGTCGAGATCGGTCCCGTCGGCTCTGGTGAAGCGATAGTCGGATCGGACATTGGTGCCGGCAGGCAGATCGCCGAGGTCCGCGGCGAACGGCGGCGGCAGTTGCAGCAACGTCGCGACGTCGCCGCCACGCGCGGTCTGCTCGCTGTGGCCGGTGATGGCGGTCGCCACCCGATTGAACGTCAAGACGCGCCCCGCCAGGTCGGTGGTCACCAACCCCATCGCCAGGCTGTCGATCACGTGCTGGCTGAAGGCCTGGAGGTCGGCGATCTCAATGGACGCGTCGGCCAGCCTGACGTCGGCGCGGCGCACCCGTTCGGTCAACGATCCACTGAGCCACGCGACGGCGAAAAACCCCAGGGCGTTGATGGCGAGCGTGTAGCCCGCCACCTGCACCGGCGGGATCACACCCGCGGACCCGGCCGACCACAGGGACCATTGCGGCATCTGCGCCGCCACGTACTGCGCGACCACGATCGCGGTGTGGACCACGGCGGCAAATGCCGCCATCAGGAAGGCGTCGCGCCTGGAGCCGAGCATGCTGGCGCCAATGATGGGCAGGACGTAGAGGGACGCCAGCACGCTGCTGATGCCGCCGGTCATCCAGACAAACGCCGAGACGGTGAGCGTATCGAACGCCAGTTGCAGTTCGACGAACCACACGTGGCGTTCGGCCTGCCGCAGGGTCGCCGCCCAGATCGCCGACAGGGCGAACGTCCACCCAATCAGCCAGTACAGCGACTCCGACGTCCAGACCGACGGGACGCGCAACTGGAGCACGACGGCCGACCCGAGCAGCGCCACGCCGACGGCGAGGCGCGCCGCCAACAGCACGACGAGTTCGCGCCGCCTCACCCGTTGGGTCACGCCGTGGGGTACTCCCTATGTGAGCTTGCTGATCAGGTCGAAGATCGGCATGTACATCGCAATGACGATGCCGCCCACCGCGCCGCCCAGAAAGCCGATGAGCATCGGCTCCATCAGCGTGAGCAGGCCGGCCACCGCCGTATCCACCTCTTCTTCGTAGAAGTCGGCAATCTTGGCCAGCATCGTGTCGAGCGCGCCGGTCGCCTCGCCCACGCCAATCATCTGGCCGACCATCGCCGGGAACACGCCGGTGTCCTTGAGCGGCTGGGCAATCGTCTCGCCGCGCTCGATGCTCGATCGGGTCGTCATGATGGCCGCTTCGATCACCGCGTTGCCAGACGTCTTGGCGGTGATGTCGAGCCCGTCGAGAATCGGCACGCCCGAACTGATCAAGGTCGACAGCGTCCGGCAGAACCGCGCGACGGCGATTTTCCGGAGGATGTTGCCAATCACCGGCGCGCGCAGCGACAGTTTGTCGAATGCGAAGCGGCCCGCCACCGTCGCATAGTACTGCCGCACGACGTAGCTGATGCCCATGACGCCGACAATGATGAAGGGCATGAACTTGGCCACCGCTTCGCTCAGCCAGATCACGATGCGGGTGGGCAGCGGCAGCTCCGCGTTGAGGCCGGCGAACAGGGCCGCAAACGTGGGAATGACCTTCCATAGGATGACCGTGATGACAATCACGGCGATCGAGATCACCGCCGCCGGGTAGATCATCGCCGCCTTGACCTGCCCCTTCAACTTGACGTTCTTCTCGATGTACACCGCCAGCCGCTTGAGGATGGCGTCGAGAATGCCGCCCGCCTCGCCGGCGGCCACCATGTTGGTGAACAGCGCGTCGAAGGCGCCCGGGTGTTTCCGCATCGCATCGGCCAGCGAGGCGCCCGACTCGACGTCGCTGCGGGTCTGCAGAATCGTCTGCGCGAAGTGTTTGTCCTCTTCCTGATTGCCGAGGATCTCCAGGCACTGCACCAGCGGCAATCCCGCGTCGATCATCACGGAAAACTGCCGGGTAAAAATCGCCAGGTTCTTCGGATCGACCTTCCGACCGCGCTTGGCGACCTTGACCACGGGCTTGGGTTTGACGTCGGTCGGCCGGATGCGCGTCACCAGAATCTGCTCGCGGCGCAGCGCCGCGACCGCGTTTTCCATCGTGTCGGACACGCGCTCGCCGGTCACTGTTTCGCCGCTTTGCTTTCGGCCCGAATACGCAAATGTCGCCATGGCGTGATCTCCCCCTTAGCGAGTCGCGCCGCGTCCGGCCGGGCCCGGCGCCTCGCCCGACCGTCCGGTGCCGGCGCCGGTCACCGTTCCGGCGCCGCGGCTGATCATCTCGGCCAATTCGTCCTTCATCGACGACGCCCCGCGGGCGGCCTCGAGGGTGATGGCCCCCGAGTAGTAGAGACTGGCCAGCGACTGGTTGAAGGTCTGCGATCCGATCTTCTCCTGCCCGGCCTGCATCGACGAGTAGATCTGGTGGATTTTGTCTTCGCGGATCAGGTTCCGAATCGCGGGGGTCGGGATCAGCACCTCGGTCGCCACCACGCGCCCCTTGCCGTCGGCGCGCGGCAGGAGCGTCTGACACAGGATGCCTTCGAGCACCATCGACAGTTGCGTGCGGATCTGCGTCTGCTGGTGCGACGGAAAGACGTCGACGATCCGGTGGACCGTCTGGGCGGCCGAGTTGGTGTGCAGCGTCGCGAACGTGAGGTGGCCGGTCTCCGCAATCCGCAGCGCCGATTCCACCGTGTCGAGGTCGCGCATTTCGCCGATGTACACCACGTCGGGATCCTCGCGCAGCGCCGAGCGCAGTGCCGCGCCGAAGGTCTGCGTGTCGCCGAGCAGTTCGCGCTGGTTGACCAGGCAGTTCTTGTGCGGATGGATGTATTCGATCGGGTCTTCGATCGTCAGGATGTGATGATGGCGTTCGATGTTGATCTTGTCGATCATCGCCGCCAGCGTCGTGCTCTTGCCGCTGCCGGTCGGGCCGGTCACCAGCACCAGCCCGCGTGGGCGGTCGGCCAGCGTCGCGACCACGCTCGGCAGCCCCAGTTCGCGGAAGTTCCGGATCTGATCGGGAATCACGCGAAACACGGCCCCCACCGCGCCCCGCTGGCTGAACACGTTGCACCGGAAGCGCGCCAGATTCCGCATGCCGAACGACAGGTCGAGCTCGAAGGTCTCTTCGAAGCGCTTCTTCTGGGCGTCGGTCAGCACGCTGTAGGCCAGCTGTTTGGTTTCGGCCGGCGTCAGGTCGGGCAAATCGAGCCGGACCAGGCTGCCGCGCACACGGACCTGGGGCGGCGAGCCCGCCGTCACGTGCAGATCGGAGGCGTCCACCTCGATCGCTTTTCTCAACAGATCCGTCAACGTCACCATCTGTCGGCTCTCCCCATCCGGCGGCCCGACCGGGGCGCGCGGCTAATTGACCGTCTCGCGCAGGACTTCTTCCATCGTGGTGACGCCCGCCATAATCTTCCGGAGCCCGCTCTGCCGCAGCGTGACCATGCCTTCCTCGATCGCCTTGCGCCGCAGTTCCTGGCTCGAGGCCCCCACCAGGATCAGTTCCTTGAGGGCGTCGGAGATCTCCATCACTTCGTACAGGCCGACCCGGCCCTTGTAGCCGGTGCTGTTGCACTTCTCGCAGCCGGCGCCCCGCTGCGGCACCACGGTGCGCGCATCCTCGGCGCTGAACCCCGCCTTGGTGAGCGCCTGCGGCGGCACCGGATTGGGCTGCACGCAGGCCGCACACACCCGCCGCACCAGCCGCTGGGCGCAGATGAGGTTGACCGAACTGGAGACCAGGAACGGCTCGATCCCCATGTTCATCAGGCGGCTGATGGTGCTCGGCGCGTCGTTGGTGTGGAGCGTCGAGAGCACGAGGTGCCCGGTGAGCGCCGCTTTGACGGCGATTTCCGCGGTTTCGAAGTCGCGGATCTCGCCCACCAGGATGATGTTCGGATCCTGACGCAGGAAGGCGCGGAGCGCGGCCGCGAAGTTGAGCCCGATGTTCTCGCGAATCTGCACCTGGTTGATGCCCGCCAGGTTGAATTCGACCGGGTCTTCGGCCGTCATGATGTTGGTGTCGGTCGTGTTGAGGCGCGAGATCGACGAGTAGAGCGTGTTGGTCTTGCCGCTGCCGGTCGGGCCGGTCACCAGCACCATGCCCCAGGGCCGCTGAATCGCCGCCTCGAAGCGCGCCAACGGCTCGGCCTCGAAACCGAGCTTGGTCATGTCGAGCATCAGCTTGTCGCGGTCGAGCAGCCGCATGACGATCTTCTCGCCAAACAGCGTCGGCAGCACCGACACGCGGAAGTCGATGTCCTTGGACTGGCCCTTGTCGTTGTAGCGAATCTTGATGCGGCCGTCCTGCGGCAGGCGCTTCTCGGCGATATCGAGCTTCGCCATGATCTTGAGCCGCGACGCAATCGCGTCCCGGAACTTCATCGACGGGTTCATGATCGTGTAGAGCACACCGTCGATGCGGTACCGGACGCGGTACTCCTTCTCGTAGGGTTCGATGTGGATGTCGCTCGCGCCCTTCTGCATCGCCGACATCAGCAGGACGTTGACCAGCCGGATGATGGGCGCTTCCTCGCCCTGCCGCACCAGCGCGTCGACGCTAATCTCCTCGAGATCCTCGAGCACTTCGACGTCGGCATCCGCCGCCAGCGGCATCTGGTCGAGCACGCGCGACGCCATCTCGAGGGCGCTCTCGTTGCCCGTCTTGGCCGAGGCGCCGAAATATTTCTGGATCGCCTCCAGCACCGCCGATTCCGAGGCGACCACCGGCTCGACGTTGTACCCCGTCATGAACTTGATGTCGTCCATGGCGAACACGTTGGTCGGATCGGTCATCGCGATGGTGAGCGTGGCGCCGTTGCGGCTCACCGGGACCACCTGGTACTTCTGCGCCGTCTCGACGGGCACCAGCTTGATCACCGCCGCGTCGATCTCGAAATCGGCCAGATTGATCGACGGCACGCCGTACTGCCGGCTCAAGACGGCAATGATGTCTTCGCTCTTCACGTAGCCGAGCTTCACCAGGGCGGATCCCAGCTTCCCACCCTGGGACTTCTGGAGTCCGAGTGCTTCCTGGAGTTGCTCGGTTGTGATGCGCCGCTCCTTGAGGAGCAGCTCGCCAATGCGTACAGCCATGGATCGAGCCGAACTATAGCGTGATGAACCGTCTTGTCAACAGCGGGCCATTGTCGTCAGGAGATGCGAATGCCGCCGCGCATTCGCGGCCTGGAGTGCGCCAGGTCGGGCTGGATGACGTACCAACTATAGGTCATCTACCAGAATAATGCCTCTCCCTGTGTCTCGCCACGCGGCGAGCCGACACCAAACTCCGTATCCTTCTTGTCGGCACTTCTCGGCCCGACCATCAGCCCGCCAGCCGGGTATCTTGCCAAGTCAGGCCCAACGGCTCAAGACAGCCGGTTGGAACAAGACCGCGTTTAAAATCGTCTACACTAAACAGGTCACGCGGTCTCCGAGTGAAGTTCCTCTGGGATGACCTGCCTCGTCTCAATTGCATGTTGTTTGCGAAAGGCCAGTGCTGTGATGAGTGACGCGCCTACCGCCCAACCGGCGGCCGTTGAACCCTCCGGGCAGGGTTTTCTGGTCAGATTCCTCGGCGTACTCACCTCGCCCCGGGCGACGTTTGTCGGCGTGGCCCAGCGCCCGCGGTGGTTCGGCATGGTGGCGGCCCTGGTGGTGGTGGGCATCGTGGCCGGCACCGTCCTGATGAGCACCGACGTTGGACGGCTCGCCGCGCTGGATGCGGCCCGCGGCCAGTTGAAGGCGTTCGGCGTCAACCTGCCGCCGGAGGCCGAAGCCAAGATGGAACGCGACATCATGGAAACGCCGTTGTGGCGCCTGGCCCTGCAAACTTCGATTGGGCAGATGATCGCCGGCGCGGTGATGCCGCTGGTGGTGGCGGGGATTTTCTTTCTGGTGTTCAACGTCATGATGGGGGGCGACGCCACCTTCAAGCAAGTGTTCGCCACCATCGTCCACGCCAACCCGGTGATGCTGGTGGGCGTGTTGTTTACTACGCCGCTCAACTATCTGCGCGGGTCGATGACGGGGGCCACCAACCTCGCGGTGTTCCTGCCGATGCTCGACGAAACCTCGTTCCTGGCGAAATTGCTCGGGTCGGTTGATCTGATTCGTGTGTGGTGGGTCGTGATTCTGGCCACCGGCCTCGGCGTGCTGTACAAGCGCAAGACCGGGCCGATCGCCACAGCGTTGTTCGTGGTCTACGGCATCATTGCCGTCATATTCGCCGCGGTCACGGCCGGCCGCGCGGGGGCATAAGCGTGAATCGCAAGAAGATTATCATCGGCGTCCTCATTGTCCTGGTGGCGGCCGCACTGGTCGGGGCCAACCTCTACTACAAGCGCGAGACCGGGCTCAGCGTGCAGGTCGAGAAGATCAAGAAGCGCGACCTCGAGTCGATCGTGTCGGCTTCGGGCAAGGTGCGCGCCAAAACCACGGTCAACATCAGCGCCAATACCATGGGCCGGGTCACCAAGCTGGCGGTCGAAGAAGGCGCTCGCGTAAAGGCCGGCCAGTTTCTCATGGAAATCGACCCGCGCCAGCTGCGGACCCAGGTCGAACGCGGCGACGCGGGCCTGTCGGCCCAGCGCACGGCGGTCGAACAGGCCAAGACGGGGCTCGAGTCGGCGAAGCTCCAGCTGACGCTCGCCAAAGACACGCTGAAGCGCCAGCAGGATCTCTGGAAAGAACAGCTCATTACGAAGGAGGCCCTCGACCGGGCGGTCAACGAGGTGCAACTGCGCGAACGGGACGTGGAGGCGCGCCAGGCCACCATCACGTCGGAAACCACGCGCATCCGGCAGACGCAGGCCGACCTCGAGAACGCCAAGTACAACCTGAGCCAGGTGACGATTGATTCGCCCATCGACGGCATCATCACGCGCCGGAACATCGAACTGGGCGAAAACGTGATGATCGGCACGATGAACAACGCCGGCACGGTGCTGCTCACGGTGGCGGACATGTCGGTGATCGAAGCCGAGCTGGAAGTGGACGAGACCGACATCCCCAATGTGAAAATCGGGCAGCACGTCAAGGTGACGATCGACGCGATTCCCGACAAGTCCTTCACCGCGAAGGTGACCGAGGTGGGCAACAGCCCGATCCAGACGGCGGCCTCGGCCAGCTCGCAGGCCATCAACTTCAAAGTCGTGGTCACCCTGGACGGCCAGATCCCGGAAGTGCGCCCCGGCTTCACGTGCACGTCCGACATCACCACGGCGACGCGCAAGGATGTGCTGTCGATGCCCATCCAGGCGACCACGGTGCGCGAACTGATCTACGACGAGAAGGGCAACGTGGTGAAGCCGCCGGCGCCCGACCCGAAGGCCGCCCGGCCGGCCGTGACGGCGGTGGTGGCGGACTTGACGCCGGGCCAGACCAAGAAGGAAACCGAGGGCGTGTTTATCGCCAAGGCCGGGAAAGTGGAGTTCGTGCCCATCAAGACGGGCATCGCGGGAGAGAAGTACTTCGAAGTGCTCTCCGGATTGAAGGACGGCGACGAGGTCATCACCGGGCCGTTCAGCGCCGTGCGCGAATTGAAAGACGGTGTCGCCGTCAAGATCGACACCGGCGTGAAGAAGTAGCGTCATGGGCCGCATCCTCGAAGGCGTGTCGATCGCGATCCGGGCGATCTGGGGGAGCAAGCTTCGCTCCTTCATGAGTGTGCTCGGCAACATCGTCGCGGTGACGTCGATCATCGCCGTCGTGTCGCTCATCCAGGGCCTCAACGCCAAGGTCACCGAGGCCATCGTCTCCGACGTGGGCGCCGACTCGTTCGTCGTCGATCGGGTCGGCATTACGCGCAGCGAGGAAGATCACGAGCGGGCGCGCAGCAACCCGCGCATCACGCTGCAGGACGCCGACGCGATCCGCCGCTACAGCCCGCTGGTCCGATCCGTGATGGCCGAAAGCGGCAGCAACGGGCAGGTGTCTTACAAGGAGAAGTTGCTCGAAAGCGTCACCATTCGAGGGGTCTCGGCCGAGTACGTCAACTTCTCGTCGTACAACGCCGAACGGGGCCGGCTGATCAGCCCGATCGAAGTGACCCGCAATCGCAACGTGGTGCTGCTCGGCTGGGGCACGGCCGATCGGCTGTTCGGCGAGCGCAACCCGCTTGAACAGAGCATCAAGATCCAGGGCATCCACTACCGCGTCATCGGCGTCAACGAAAAGAAGGGCGCCATCTTCGGCCAGTCGCAGGACGAGTTCGCGGTGATCCCGCTGGGTTCGTTCCAGAAGATCTTCGGGTCGCGCCGGAGCATCCAACTCAACGTCAAGCCCGTCAGTCCGTTGTTCGTGGATCAGGCGATGAACGACGCGACGGTGGCCCTGCGCATCGAGCGCCGGCTCAAGCCGAAGCAGCGTGACAATTTCGGCATGTTCACGTCGGAGTCGATCCTGGCCATTTACCGGCAGGCGACCGCTGGCATCTTTGCCGTGCTGATTGGCGTGGTCGCGCTGTCGCTGGTGGTTGGCGGCATCGTCATCATGAACATCATGCTGATGGTGGTCACCGAACGGACCTTCGAGATCGGTCTGCGCAAGGCGCTCGGCGCGAAGCGGCGCGACATCATGCTGCAGGTGCTCGCCGAATCGGTGACGCTGTCGGTGGCCGGGGGCATCGTCGGGACGTCGCTGGGGTTCTTACTGGCGTGGGCGATTTCGAAGCTGAGCCCGCTGCCGGCCGCCGTCCAGTTGTGGTCGGTGTCGCTGGGGATTGGCATCACGGCGGTGGTCGGGCTCATCTTCGGCGTGTATCCGGCCATGCGGGCGGCCCGCCTCGATCCGATCGAAGCCTTGAGGAAAGAATAATGGTGATGCGCTTCGCGCTGCTGTCCGACGTCGTCGTGATGGCCTACGACACGCTGCGCGCCAATAAGATGCGGTCGGCGCTGACGGTGCTGGGCGTCGTGATTGGCATCACGGCGATTGTCGGCATGACGTCGATCATCAGGGGCTTCGACGAGTCGTTGCGCGATTCGATTCGACAACTGGGTCCCAATACGCTGTTCGTCGCCAAGTTCAGCGGCTTGAGCGCCATGTCGGGCAAGGAATTCAAGGATCTGATCAAACGCCCCGTGCTGACGGTGGCCGACGCGCAGGCCATCGAACGCGAGGCGCCGGCGGTGGGAAAAGTCGACGTGTGGCTCGGTGCCTGGGGAGCGCGCACCGTAGAACGCGCGTACTACAAGGGCGAAAAGACCAAGCAGTTGTCGATTATCGGGGTGTCGGCCAATTACGCCGACGTCAACGCCCTCAAGATCGCGGGCGGGCGGTTCTTCGTGCAGCCCGAGGTCGACCACCGGCGCACGCTGGCCGTGCTGGGTGATACGCCCGCCAAGGCGCTCTTTCCGAACGTGGATCCGGTGAACAAGCTGATCCGTATCGCCGGAGACGAGTACGAGGTGATCGGCTACGTCGAGCCCCGCCCAAGCGTCGGGGGGAATATGGGCGGGAGTCAGGACGATTTCATCGTCATTCCCTACACCACCTACCAGAAGCAGTTCGGCTGGCGCGCGCTGTCGGGCACGATGCACATGGGCGGGGCGCAGACGCCGGCCAGCGCCATGAAGAGCGCCATGATTGCCGTCGTGCCAACCGAGGGCGCCACGCGCGATCAGGCGATGGCCGAAGTCGAGCAGGTGATGCGCATCCGGCACGGCCTCAAACTCGACCAACCCAACGACTTCGACTTGATCACGCAGGATGCCGCGCTCAAGATGTGGGACCAGATTTCGGGGGCGACCTTCATCGGCCTCGTCGTCATCTCGTCCATCGCGCTGATGGTGGGCGGCATCGGCGTGATGGCGATCATGATGATCTCGGTCACCGAGCGCACGCGCGAAATCGGCGTCCGCAAGGCGCTAGGGGCGCGGCGCCGGGAAATTCTCTGGCAGTTTCTCTTTGAGGCCGTCTTCCTGACTTCGCTCGGAGGCGTCCTCGGCGTCATCCTCGGCAGTGCCATCGGGATGAGCGTGCACTATCTCACCGGGTTCCCGGTGTCGCTGCCGTGGTGGAGCTTTGCGATCGGCCTCGGCTTTTCCGGGGGCGTCGGCATCTTTTTCGGCCTGGTGCCCGCCATCCGCGCCTCGCGCCTGGACCCGATCGAGGCGTTGCGATACGAATAACGGACCGATCCTGGGCGCGATTCATCGCGCCCGTCGCGCCGGGGCGCCATGTGTCTCGATGGTGCGGCCGCCTCGATGACATTCCGGCGTTCAATCGCATTCCGACGTTCAAGCGCATTCCGACGTAGGGGCGCGATTCATCGCGCCCGTCGCGAGGCATGCTCGTCCCGTCCTCCACTCCGCCCCCGAAATTGGTTCCCCAATCTCTTTATCCAGCAGCCCCGGCCCCGAGTAAAATACAAGTTTCGTCGTGGTTTCATCGTCGGTAGAAAGAGGGCTACCCCATATGAAGGTGTACGACGCCGCCAGCATCAGAAATGTCGCGATAGCCGGTCATAGCGGATCGGGCAAGACGCAGTTGACTTCCGCCATCCTGTTCGACGCCGGCATGGTCAACCGGCTGGGCAAAGTCGACGAAGGCAACACGGTCACCGACTTCGACGAAGAAGAAATCGCTCGCAAGCACACCCTGTCGGCCAGTCTCGCCTACGCCGAGTGGAACAAGACCAAGATCAACCTTATCGACACGCCCGGGTTCGGCAATTTCTTCAGTGACACCCGGTCGGCGCTGCGCGTCGCCGACGCCGCGCTGGTGGTGATCGATTCGGTCTCCGGACCCGAAGTGCAGACCGAAAAAGTGTGGCAGGAAGCGGAGGCGCAGGGACTCCCGTGCATCGTGGTGCTGAGCCGGATGGACCGTGAGCGCGCCAGCCTGGACCGCACGCTCGAGACCATCCAGACCGCCTTTGGCCGCATGGTGGTCCCCGTGCAGATGCCGATCGGCGAAGAAAAGAACTTTACCGGCGTGGTCGATCTGGTGGGCATGAAGGCGTATACCTTCGCCACCGACGGGACCGGCAAGATGACCGACATCGCCCTGCCCGCCGACATGGCCGGCAACGCGAAGGCCGCCCGCGAGGCTCTGGTCGAGATGGTGGCCGAGGCCGACGACGCCCTGATGGAGAAGTTCTTCGAGGCCGGAACCCTCACGCAGGAGGAACTGGTCGGCGGACTGCGGCGCGCGGTGCTCGGCCGGCGCATCTTCCCGCTGGTGTGCACCTCCGCACTGGCCAACGTCGGCATCCAGACGCTGCTGGAGGCGGTGCTGGCGTACTTTCCGGTCGCCGCCGAGCGTGTGTTCAAGGCCACCGACAAGGCCGACGCCGAGACCACCGTGCAGGTGGCCGATGTGGGCGCGCTCGCGGTGTTCGTGTGGAAGACGATTGCCGACCCGTTTGCCGGCCGCATCAGCATGTTCCGGGTCGTGCGCGGCACGCTCAAAGCCGATTCGACCGTGCTGAACCTGTCGAAGGATTCCAGCGAGCGCGTGGGGCACCTCTCGCTGATGCAGGGCAAGACGCCTGCCGACGTGCCCGAGATCAAGGCCGGCGACATCGGTGCGGTGGCCAAGCTCAAGGACACGCAGACCAACCACACCATGGGTGAGAAGGAGACGACCGTCCGCTTTGCCCCCATCGTGTTTCCCGATCCGGTGCTGGCGTATGCGATCGAGCCCAAGACCCGTGGCGACGAAGAGAAGATCAGCTCGGCGATGCACCGGTTGCTCGAAGAAGACCCCACCATCCGTTACAGCCGCGATCCCCAGACGCACGAACTGCTGCTGTCGGGACAGGGCCAGATGCACATCGAGGTGACGGTCGCGAAACTGAAGCGCCGCTTCGCGGTCGAAGTGAATCTGAAACCGCCGAGAATTCCGTATCGGGAGACGATCAAGGCGGCCAGCGAGGCCCACGGCCGGCACAAGAAGCAGACCGGCGGCCACGGCCAGTTCGGCGACTGCACGATCAAGATGGAGCCGCTGCCCTCGGGCGCCGATTTCGAATTCGTGGACGAGATCTTCGGCGGGTCGATTCCGCAGCAGTTCAGGCCGGCAGTTGAAAAGGGCATTCAGGAGACGCGGCTGCGCGGCTACCTGGCGGGCTTCCCGGTGGTTGACTTCCGCGTGACCCTGCTCGACGGCAAGTACCACGACGTCGACTCGAACGAACTGTCGTTCAAGATGGCGGGGCGCCTCGCGTTCAAGGACGCGATGACGCGGTGCAAGCCGACGATTCTCGAACCGATCATGGACGTCGAGACGTACGTGCCGAACGACTTCGCCGGCGACATCATGGGCGATTTCAACGGCCGGCGGGGACGCGTCTCCGGCATGGAGCAGCGCGGCACGCTCACGGTAGTCAAAGCGCAGGTGCCGATGGCCGAAATGCTCACGTACGAGCAGACGCTGACGTCGACCACCGGCGGACGCGGTACCTACCACATGGCCTTCTCGCACTACGAGGAAGTGCCGGCGGTCTTCCAGAGCAAGATCATCGCGGCGGCCAAGGCCGCCAAGGGCGAAGCGACCGACGAGGAAGAGGAGTAGCACCGGGGGCATCGGTCCCCTGACACTCGCGACCCGAATCGTGGAATGCCCTGACGGGCGAACCCGTCAGGGTGCCCTGCCCATCCGCCGGGTTTGACGCACCTATATCGCCATGGTCGGCACCGCGTCGGGCCTTCGCCCGACCGGCGTCGCGGCGACATTCCTCGGGAAGGGAGTTCCAGATGGCCGTTCGTTTCGCGCTGACGCGAATCATTCCGTCGGCGCTGATATACGGTGCCCTGGTCGCGGCCGCCTTGGTGATCGATGTCGCCTTGCACGCGGGCAACCTCATCTGGGTCGGACGCTACCTCGGCATGATCGGCAGCGTCACGATCGTCGTCTCATTCGCCTACTCCCTCCGCAAGCGGAGGATCATTCCGATCGGATCGCCGAATCAACTCCTGCGAGCACACGAGTGGCTGGGATGGGTGGGAGCCTTGATGGTGCTGGTGCACGGCGGCGTCCACTTCAACGCCTGGCTTCCATGGGTCGCGCTGCTGTCGATGATGGCCGTGGTCGCCAGCGGCCTCACCGGCAAGTTTCTGCTGCAGGACGCCCAGGCCAGCCTGAGAGGACGTGCGGCAGAGCTGACATCTCAGGGGCTCCACGAAGCCGAGGTTGAGAAACAACTCCTCCTCCACTCCCTGCTCGTCGACACGATGAAGAGCTGGCGCCTGGTGCATATGCCGTTGACGATGGTGTTTACCGGGCTTGCCGTCATTCACATCATTGCCATCCTCTTGTTCTGGAGGTGGTGACCATGACTCGGACATTGGTCGCGCTGGCACTGACGTTGACAATCGGCGGACTCCTCACGTTCGTGTCCCCCTACCACGCTGTCACGCCTGGCGCGCTGAGCGCAGGCCACGAACGGCTCTCGAACGATTGCTTCGCCTGTCACGCTCCGCTGGGGGGACCGACACGCGCCAAGTGCCTGTCGTGCCACACGCTCGACCGCCTCGGGTTGCAGTTGGTCAATGCCCAACCGCGCGTGCCGGCCAGGCCGCGGTCGCGCCTGATTCACCAGGCGCTCGTCAATGAGCGCGTGGAGTGCTACCAGTGCCATCTCGAACACACCGGGGCATCCCGTGCGGCGGCCATCGGCACGTTCACGCATGCCGTCCTGACGGCCGATCTGCGCCCGCAGTGTCTCTCCTGTCACGCGGCCGACGCACCGAAGGACAGCCTGCACGCGGGCCTGACGACGGTCTGCTCTGCGTGTCACGCGTCCGATCGATGGAAGCCGGCTTCGTTCGAGCACGATCGGTACTTCCGATTCGACGCCAGGCATCCTTCGAGGTGCGGCGACTGCCACACGACACCAGGCAATCTGAAGACCTACACCTGCTACGGCTGTCACGCCCACACGCCAGCCAATGTGGCCGACGAGCATCGGCGTCAACGCGGACAAGCTCTCGATCAGTGCGCCCGCTGTCATCGAACAGGCAGCGGCCACGACGCGAAGGGCGGCGAGTCTGGGGATCGGCCCGGGAGGGAATCGGAGGGCGACCGGCGACGCCCTCGCAGCAAGCACGACGAACGTTGAGGCGATGACGCCTCGACGTGGGGGGCCTCGACGGAACGTGACCCGGCGCGTGTCACGAATCACGAATCACGAATCACGAGTGAGACGCGACAAAGCCCTGGCGGGCGATCCTGCCAGGGCTTTGGTCGGTTGCGCATGTCGGGCAGGGCTCGCGCCCCACCCGGGAGGATGTCGGCTTAGCTTCCCTTGTTGCCGCCCGTGCGGCCCGTCTGGCGGGGCTTGGCGCTGGATCGGCCTGGCGCCTTGGTGCGCTCGTGCACCGCCGCGCCGCCATCGTCGGAATCCGCTTTGCGGCCCCGTACCCGCTCGGCCGCGCGACGCAACCGGCTGGCCACGCCGCCTTCCTTCGCCTTGCCGCTCTTGGCGTCGCTCTCGGCCTCGGCCTTCTTCGGGTCGAACTCGCTGCCGAGCAATTCGATCAGCGCGATCGGCGCCGCATCACCCCTCCGCACGCCGGCGCGAAGGATGCGGACGTACCCGCCTGGACGCTCGGCGAACCGCGGCGCGAGCGTGTCGAACAACTTCTTGAGCACGTCGCGGTTGGCGATGTCCTTGGCGACAGTGCGCCGGGCATGCAGCAACTGGGGGCCGCCTGCCGCGATTCCGCGCTTGGCCACCGTGATGAGCTGCTCGACGTACGGGCGCAACTCCTTGGCCTTGGGCACCGTGGTGATGATGTGCTCGTGTTCGAGAATCGCGGTCGCCTGGTTGCGCAGCAAGGCGATGCGATGCTCGGTCACTCGTCCCAGTTTCCGATGGGCTACTCGATGACGCATGGATATTTCCTATTCCGCCGCCGAATGGGCCGCCGAGTCCACCTTCATGCCAAGACTGAGGCCCATCGTCTGCAGGATGTCCTTGATCTCGTTGAGCGACTTCCGGCCGAAGTTCTTCGTCTTCAACATCTCGCCTTCGGTCTTCAGCACCAGCTCGCGAATGGTCCGGATATTGGCATTCTTGAGGCAGTTGTACGACCGCACCGACAGCTCGAGCTCCTCGACGCTCTTGTCGAGATGTTCGTTGCCGGCGGTCGGGCCCGGCGCCGAACCCTGACCGTCTTCGCCCAACTCGGTGGCCTCTTCGAGATTGACGAAGATGTTCAAGTGGTCGCGCACGAGCCGCGACGCCAGCGACACCGCGTCGCGGGGCGTGACGGCGCCGTTGGTCCACACATCCAGCGTCAGCTTCTCGTAGTCGGTGGTCTGCCCGAGACGCGCGGCCTCGACCAGATAGTTGACCTTCTTGACCGGCGAGTGCACCGAATCGATCGGGATCCAGCCGATGCCCAGATCTTCGTCGAAGTTCCGATCGGCCGTCACGTAGCCGCGGCCCCGCTTGAGGCGCATCTCCATGTGAAGCTTGCCGCCCTCGGAGACGGTCGCGATGTGCGCATCCGGCTCGAGAATTTCGACATCGGCGTCCGCCTCGATGTCGCGGGCCCGAACCACGCCTGGCTTGTCGACACGGATGTAGAGCGTCTTCGTGTAGTCGACGTGCAGCTTGAGCGGGATCTGCTTGAGATTGAGGATGATGTCGGTCGCGTCCTCGACCACCCCGGGGATGGGAGAGAACTCGTGCAGCACGCCATCGATTTTGACCGCCGAGCACGCCGCGCCCTCGATCGACGACAGCAGCACGCGCCGCATCGCGTTACCGATGGTGGTGCCAAATCCCCGCTCGAACGGTTGCGCGTAGAATCTGGCAAACCGGTCGGTCAGAGTGTCACGCTCGAAGTCCAGCCGCTTCGGCCGCTGGAAACCCTTCCACAGCATCGTTGGCGATCCTTTCTACAGGTCCAGTTTTCCGCTTCGTCCGGGCCGCTCGCCGAAGCCGCCCGCCCGTTCCGTCCGGGCCTTGATTACTTCGAGTACAGTTCGACGATGAGCTGCTCCTGCACGGGCAGGTTGATTTGCGCCCGGCTCGGCAGCGCGACGACGCGGCCCGACATCTGCTCCGGCATCGCCGAGAGCCATTCGGGAATGCCCCGCCCCTTGACTTCTTCCATCGCATGCAGCACGAACACGTTCTTCTGGCTGCGGGTCCGCACCCCGATCACGTCACCTTCGTGCACCAGCAGCGACGGGATGTCCGCCTTCCTGCCGTTTACCGAAAAGTGCCCGTGCCTGACCAGTTGGCGGCCCTGCGATCGCGACGTCGAGAACCCCAGCCGGTAGACCACGTTGTCGAGTCGGCACTCCAGTTTCTGGAGCAGCAACTCGCCGGTGATCCCGCGCTGCCGTTCGGCGGCCTCGAAGTAGCGCCGGAACTGGTTCTCAAGCACGCCGTAAATGCGTTTGACGCGCTGCTTCTCGCGCAACTGGAGACCGTAGCCCGCCAGTTTCGCCTTGCGCGCCTTCCCGTGCTGACCGGGAGGAGTGTTGCGCTTCTCGATCGCGCACTTCTCCGCGTAGCACCGCTCGCCCTTGAGGAACAATTTCATGCCCTCGCGGCGGCACTGGCGGCAAACAGGTCCGATGTATCTAGCCATGCGTCTCTTCCGTACTACCTGGGTTTGTGGTCGTTCTACACGCGCCGGCGCTTGGTGGGCCGGCAACCGTTATGCGGAATCGGCGTGATGTCCCGAATCGACTTCACTTCGATGCCGACCGTGCTCAGCGCCCGGACCGCCGATTCGCGTCCGGCGCCGGGTCCCTTCATGCGCACTTCGCAGGACCGCATGCCCATGCCCTTGGCCACGTTGGCAGCGGCGAGCGCGGCCTGGGTCGCCGCAAACGGCGTGCCCTTGCGGGAGCCCTTGAAGGACACCGCGCCGGCGCTCGACCACGCGATCACGTTGCCCTCGGTGTCGGCAATGGTGATGCTGGTGTTGTTGAACGAGGCGTGGATGCTGACGATGCCGTGGTGCACCACGCGCTTCTCGCCGCGCTTCTTGAACGCCTTCTTGGGCTTTCCAGCCTCTTTTTTCTCTCCGCCCTCGGTCGCGTCTGTCTTGGCCATTGGCTACACCGTCTTCTTCTTGGCAATAGCGCCCTTGCGCGGCCCCTTCCGGGTGCGCGCGTTGGTCCGCGTCCGCTGGCCCCGAACCGGCAGGCTGCGGCGGTGCCGCAGGCCGCGATAGCAGCCGATGTCCATCAGTCGCTTGATGTTCATCGACACTTCTTTGCGAAGGTCGCCTTCCACGCGGCCCTGTTCTTCGATGACGCGGCTGATCTTCCGCACCTCGTCTTCGGAGAGGTCCTTCACCCGGACATCGGGACTCACCCCGGCGTCCTTACAAATCCCGGCGGCCCGCGTGTGGCCAATCCCGAAAATGTAGGTCAGCCCGATCTCTACCCGCTTGGTCCTCGGCAGGTCCACACCCGCGATACGTGCCATGACGTTACCCCTGCCTCTGCTTGTGCTTCTGGTTCGTGCAGATCACCCGGACCACCCCCTGGCGGCGGACAATCTTGCACTTGTCGCAAATCCGTTTGACCGACGCTCTGACCTTCATAGCCCTGGTCCTTCACTGCCGGGCCACGCCCGGTCTCTCTCGCCTGCCCGCGGCAGGCCGTCCGCTCCCGGCTTCGCCCTACTTGTACCGATACGTGATGCGGCCCCGGCTCAAATCGTAGGGCGTCAACTCGATCAGCACCCGGTCGCCAGTCAGGATGCGAATGAAATTCTTCCGCATCTTGCCCGACACGTGCGCCAGCACCTGGTGCTTGTTCTCGAGTTCGACCCGGAACATCGCGTTCGGGAGCGACTCGAGCACAATACCCGTGACTTCAATCGAGTCGTCTTTCGGCACCAGTTCGACTCCACACTGCAACCCGCTAGTTACGTGGCCTCGCGCGCCCTATCTGTTCGCGCCGGTCGGCACCGTCAAGATGACCGGCCCGCCCGCCGTGATGGCCACGGTGTGCTCGAAGTGAGCGGCAAGGCTGCGGTCTTTCGTCACCGCCGTCCAGCCATCCTTGAGCACCTTCACCGCCGATTTCCCCATCGCGACCATCGGCTCGATCGCCAGCGTCATTCCTTCGGCCAGCCGCGGCCCGCGTCCCGCCGGTCCGTAGTTGGGCACCTGCGGCTCCTCGTGCAACGCCGCCCCGACGCCATGGCCCACGAACTCGCGCACCACCGAAAAGCCGTGCGCCTCGACGTGCCGCTGAACCGCCGCGCCGATGTCCGACACCCGCGAGCCGACTCTCGCCTGCTCGATCCCGCAGAACAGCGACTCTTCCGTCACCGTCAGCAGTTCGGCGGTCCGGCTGTCCATCGGCCCCAGCGGCACCGTAATCGCCGCGTCCCCGTAAAAGCCATCGAGCAGCACGCCCAGATCGATCGAGACGATGTCCCCGCTCTCCAGCGCCCGGGTCGACGGGATCCCGTGGATCACCTCTTCGTTGACCGACGTGCACAGGGTCGCGGGAAACCCGTGATACCCCTTGAACGCCGGCAGCGCCCCGGCCTGCCGCACCCGTTGTTCGGCGAACCGATCGAGCTCGGCCGTCGTGACGCCCGGCGCGACCATCGCCCGCAGTTCGGTGAGCACATCGGCCACCAGCGCGTTGGCCGCCCGCATCCGGACCAGCTCCGCCGCCGACTTGCACACGATCATCGGCCGACCCCGGCCGACGCCCCGACCCGCTCGGCCGTTGTCGCCGTCGGCCCCATCTACCCGCGGCGCCCGCGTATCCGCGTCTTCTTCATGAAGCCGTCGTAGTGCCGCATGATGAGCTGCGATTCGATCTGCTGTACCGTGTCCATCGCCACGCCAACCACGATGAGCGTCGAGGTGCCGCCGAAGTAGAACTGCACGTTCAACCCTTCGGTGATGAACCGCGGCAACACTGCGTCGAGCCACTCGCCGATAAACGGAATCGGCGCCACCTTGAAGCCCACCAGCAGGAATTCCGGCAGAATCGCGATGAGCGCCAGGTAAATCGCCCCGGCCAGCGTGATGCGCGTCAGAATCGTGTCGATGTGTTCCGCGGTCCGCTTGCCCGGCCGGATTCCGGGAATGAAGCCGCCGTACTTCCGCATGTTCTCGGCGACGTCGTCCGGGTTGAAGATGATCGCCGTGTAGAAGTACGCAAAGAACACGATGCCGACCACGTACAACAGGTTGTACAGCGGCATCCCGTAGCTGATCTGGTGAATGACCGTCTGGCCCCAGCTCCCCTGCGGGAACATGCCCGCGATCGTCGCCGGAAACGCCAGAATCGACGAGGCGAAAATCACCGGGATGACGCCGCCCGTATTCACCTTGAGCGGAATGTGGGTGCTCGACCCGCCGTACATCCGTCGGCCGACCACGCGCTTGGCGTACTGCACCGTGATGCGCCGGTTGCCGCGCTCCATGAAGATGATGGCGGCAATCACGACGGTCGCCAGCACGACCAGGAAGATGATCCGGAACAGGCCAATCTGGTTCGTGCTCAACTGGCTCAACGTCGCGATGACGGCCCGCGGCAACTGCGCCACGATGCCCGCGAAGATGATCAGCGACATCCCGTTGCCGATCCCACGCTCGGTGATCTGCTCGCCCAGCCACATGATGAGCGTCGTGCCCGCGGTGAGCGTCAGCACGGTCAACAACTGGAAGCGCAGACCGGGCGCGTACACCAGTTGAATCCCGCCGGCAATCTGCGTCTGGTGCTCCAGGTAAATCGCGATGCCCCACGACTGCACCACGCTCAGCACAATCGTGCCGTACCGCGTGTACTGCGTGATCTTGCGCCGCCCCAGATCGCCTTCCTTCGACAAGCGCTCGAGATACGGCCAGACCACCGTCAACAGCTGGAGGATGATCGACGCGCTGATGTAGGGCATGATGCCCAGCGCGAAAATCGTCACCTTCGACAGGCTGCCGCCGGAGAACATGTCGTACAGGCCGAACATGGTGTTCTTCGCCTGCTCGGCCAGTTGCTGCAGCGCCGCACCGTTCACGCCCGGGGTCGGGATGTGGTTCCCGATCCGGTAGACGCCCAGCAGCGCCAACGTAAACAGCACCCGCTTGCGCAGGTCCGGGACGTTCCAGATGTTCCTGATGCTTTCAACCATACGATGTCGGCCGCAAATCCCGATGAGCTACAACGTTTCGATGGACCCGCCGGCGGCAGCGATCTTCTCGGCTGCCTTGCCGCTGAACTTGTGTGCCTTGACCGTCAGCTTGATGCTGATGTCGCCGCGCCCCAGGATCTTGATCGGCAGCTTGCGGGTCACCAGGCGCAGCGCGTGCAACGCCTCGGGCGTCACCACCGCGCCGGCTTCGAACCGTTCGGCCAGATCGTCCAGGTTCACCACGGCGTACTCGACCCGGAAAATATTGTGGAAGCCGCGCTTCGGCACCCGGCGGTGCAGCGGCATCTGGCCGCCTTCGAACCCGCGCTTCTTGTGATAGCCCGACCGCGACTGCGCGCCCTTGTTGCCGCGCCCCGCCGTTTTGCCCAGCCCAGACCCTGGGCCGCGGCCTACACGCTTCCGCTTCCGGGTGGCACCCTTGGGCGGTTTGAGATTACTGAGATCCATAACGTCCGACCTCTACATCCGCTATTCGACAGTGACGAGATGCCGCACTTTGAAAATCATGCCGCGCATCTCAGGTGTGTCCGGCACCTCGATGGTGTGGCGAATCCGCCGCAATCCCATGCTGCGGACCACCAGCGCCTGCTTCTCATTGAAGCCGATGGTGCTCTTGACCAATGTCACTTTCAACGTCTTCTTCGCGCCGCGATCACCGCTCATGTCGCTGCCTCGCCTCGCTCAGTGCTCCCATCAGTCGAACCCCGGCGCCGCAGGGCGCCCAGGTACGGCGATGTCAGACCAAGCCCTTCTCGAATTCCACCAGGTCGCGTCCGCGCATCCGGGCCACCGAGGCCGGATCCTTCAGCGTCATCAGTCCGGTAAACGTCGCCCGCACCACGTTGTGCGGATTGGCGCTGCCCAGCGACTTGGTGACGATGTTCTGGATCCCCGCCGACTCCACCACCGCACGGACCGCGCCGCCGGCGATGATCCCGGTGCCCTCGGGCGCCGGCTTCAGCAGCACGCTGCCCGCGCCGTACTTGCCGGTGACGATGTGCGGCACCGTGGTTCCCACCATCGGCACCCGGATCAGGCCCTTCTTCGCCGCCTCGATCCCCTTCTTGATGGCCGACGGCACTTCGCGTGCCTTGCCCACGCCAAAGCCCACCACGCCGTGCCCGTCGCCCACGACGACCAGCGCGCTGAAGCTCAGGTTCTTGCCGCCCTTGACGACCTTCGTCACGCGATTAATCGAGACGACGGTGTCTTTCAACTCGAGCTGGGACGGGTCAATGCGCTCACGTGTTCTGAACATCTAGAACTCCAACCCTGCTTCGCGCGCGGCATCGGCGACCGCCTTGACACGCCCGTGATACAGGAACCCGCTGCGGTCGAACACCACCTGCTTGATTCCTTTGGCCTGGAGCCGCTCGGCAATCGCCTTGCCGATCGTGCTGGCCCCCTTGAGGTTGCCGCCCTTGACGCCGGCGACCAGTCCGGCCTTGACGGCCGGCTCGGTCGTCGCCGCCGAGGCCAGCGTCTGACCCGTCAGGTCGTCGATCGCCTGCACGTAAATGTGATCGGCGCTTCGGAACACGCTCAGGCGCGGACGTCCGCCGGTGCCGCGCACGCGTTTCCGGATGCGCAGATGAATGCGGTGGCGCCGATCTTCCTTCGTCTTGATCTTCATACTCAGTGCTTCGACTCGAAGTTGCGGTTACGTCACGTCGCGAAACGGCCCGCTTGCCGTCGTCGCCCAGCACCGAGTCCCGAGGGCACACCGGCGTTGCCATCGGTGTGCATCGACAGACTCGGTCGACCTCTACGCGCCCGTCTTGCCGACCTTCTTCTTCAACACTTCGCCGGTGTACCGCACGCCCTTCTGCTTGTACGGATCGGGCTTGCGCATACGGCGCATGTCGGCGGCCACCTGGCCGACCACCTGGCGATCCACGCCGGTGACCGTCAGGTGCGTCTGTTTGTCCACGGTCACGTCGATCCCGACCGGGATGTCGAATACGATCGGATGCGAGTACCCGAGCGCGAAGGTGATCTGCCGCCCCTTCAGCTCGGCGCGGTACCCGACCCCGACGATGTCCAGCTCCTTCTTGAAGCCGTTGACAACGCCCTCGACCGCGTTGGCGACCAGACTCCTGGCCAGACCGTGAAACTTGCCGAGCCCGGGCGCGTCACTCTCGGGAATGGCGCGCAGTTCGGCGCCGTCCATCGCGAAGGTGATGCCCTTGGGAAACGGCTGGTGCAGCTTGCCCTTCGGGCCCTGCACGTCAACAGCCCCGGCGCTGACCTTGACGGTCACGCCTTTGGGGATTGCAATCGGTTTCTTGCCAATACGGGACATGGACGTCTACCTACGCCTTTGCTACCAGACGTTGCACAGCACTTCGCCGCCGACGCCGGTCTTGACCGCTTCGCGTCCCGTCATGACGCCACGCGACGTCGTCAGGATGCTGATGCCAAGACCACCCAGCACGGGCGGCACCTTGTCGTGGCTGAAGTACACACGGCGCCCGGGTCGGCTGATCCGGCGGATGCCGCTGATCACGCCCTCGCCGCGCGGGCCGTACTTCAGAAAGAGTCGCAGGTGCTTCGACGGCACCTTGCGTTTCGGGTCGGCGGACTCCTCGACCATCTTGAAGCCGGCGATGTACCCCTCGTCCTGGAGGATGCGCGCAATTTCGGCTTTCAAGGTGTTGGCCGGTACGTCGACTCGCGCGTGCTTCGCCTGCGTGGCGTTGCGGAGGCGCGTAAGCATGTCAGCAATCGGATCGGTCATGGCTTCTCAACTCTGTCGTCGTGCTTACCAGCTGCTCTTGATGACGCCGGCCACCTCGCCCCGGAGCGCGAGCTCGCGGAAACACAGGCGGCAGAGGGCGAACTTGCGCAGGTACGCGCGGGGACGCCCGCAGAGCCGGCACCGGTTGCGGTGACGGACCTTGTACTTGAGCGCGGATGCTTCCTTGGCGATTTTCGCGGTAGTAGCCATAGTCTCTAGCTCGTCCGGAACGGCAGGCCCACCAGCTGGAGCAACCGCCGGGCCTCCTGGTCGGTCCGCGCCGTCGTGCAGACCGACACGTTCATGCCGCGCGCCTTGTCGACGCGCATATAGTCGATCTCCTGGAAGATCAACTGGTCGCGCAGACCCAGCGTGTAGTTGCCGCGGCCGTCGAACCCCTTGGGCGAAATGCCCTTGAAGTCGCGCACGCGGGGCAGCGCAATCGAGATCAGGCGGTCGAGAAACTCGAACATCCGCTCGCCTCGCAGCGTCACCATGCTGCCGATGGGCATGCCCTCCCGCAGCTTGAACTGCGCGATGGACTTGCGCGCCCGCGTCACCACGGGCTTCTGACCCACGATGCGCCCGAGCTCGTCTTGTCCCACATCGACGATCTTGGCGTTCTGCGTCGCTTCGCCGAGCCCCATGTTGACCACGATCTTGGTGATCTTGGGCACGGCCATCACGTTGGTGTAGCCGAACTCCTTCATCAGGGCCGGCACGACGTCCTGGAGGTACTTGTCCTTCAGCCGGTTCATTTGTCGACCACTCCCTCGCACTTGCGGCAGATCCGGACCTTGCGCCCGTCGCCCAGCGTCCGGCGGCCGATCCGCGTCCGGGCGCTGCATTCGGGGCAGATCATCTGCACGTTGGACGCGTGCAGCGGCGCCTCGCGCTTCATGATGCCGCCCTTGATGTTCTTGCTCGGGTTCGGCCGGGTATGACGGCTGATGAAGTTGACCCCCTCGATGACGAGGCGGTTCTTCTCCGGCAGCACCTTGAGCACGCGTCCCCGCTTGCCCCGATCCTTGCCAGCCGTCACGATGACGTTGTCGTTTCGACGAATGGGTGTCTGCAACCGTGACATGACGCTAAATCACCTCGGGCGCGAGTGAAATGATCTTCATGAACTTCTTGGTGCGCAGTTCGCGCGCCACAGGCCCGAACACGCGCGTGCCAATCGGTTCGCCCTCGTCGTTGATCAGCACCGCCGCGTTCCGATCGAACCGGATGTAGCTGCCGTCCTTGCGGCGCTGCTCCTTCCGGGTCCGGACCACGACGGCCTTGACGACCTGGCCCTTCTTGACGGTCCCGTCCGGCGTGGCCTCTTTCACCGACGCCGTGATGATGTCACCCAGGCGCGCGTAGCGCCCAACCGACCCGCCGATCGGGTTGATGCACGAAATCTTGCGGGCGCCGGAGTTGTCGGCGACGTCGAGGATCGACCGCATCTGAATCATGGTTGGCTCCTCGTTACTCGGCGGCCGCGCCGCTCACCCGCTGCACGATGCGGGTTATCATCCAGCGCTTGCGACGCGACAACGGCCGGCTTTCCACCATCGCCACCACATCGCCCACGTGCGACTCGTTCTTCTCGTCGTGCGCCATGAATGTCGTGGTCAGCCGCTGGGCCTTCCCGTACATCGCGTGCCGCACCTGGCGCTCGATGGCCACCACGCGGCTCTTGGCCATCTTGTCGCTGACGACCTTCGCCGTGATTTCAGTCTTTGCCGCCATAGGTTCCTACCGTTTTTCCCTGAGGACCGTCTCGACACGCGCCAGTTCCCGGCGCAGCGCCCTGACCTTGTGCGGCGTGTCCAGTTGCCCCATGGCCTTCTGGATGCGCAGCCGGAAGATCTGATCCTGCAGATCCTTCACCTTCCCCTGCAGATCGCCGACGGTGAACGCGCGGATCTCCTGAGCCTTCATCTCACACCTTCTCCTGGGCGAACCGCGTCGCGAAGCGGGTGGGGATGGGCAGTTTCGCCGCCGCCCGATTGAACGCCTGGCGTGCTTCGGTCTCCGACACGCCCTCCATCTCGAACAGGATCTTGCCCGGCCGCACCACCGCGACCCAGAACTCCGGCGCGCCCTTGCCCTTGCCCATGCGTGTTTCCTGCGGCTTCTTGGTGACCGGCTTGTCGGGGAACACGCGCACCCAGACCTTCCCGCCACGCTTGATGAAGCGCGTCATCGCCACGCGGGCCGCCTCGATCTGCCGCGCCGTCATCCAGCACGCTTCCATCGCCTTGAGCCCGTACTCTCCAAACGACACATCGGACCCGCGCCACGCCTTGCCGCACCGTCGGCCGCGCTGCTGTTTCCGGTACTTGACTTTCTTCGGCATCAACATGGCTTATGCCACCTCGCCTTACGCCTACGTGCTTCGACTCGCCACCGCGACGGCATCGTCTCTCGCCGCCGTCGCTCTACCGCCCGCTCAACACCGAGTCCCCCGGACCATAGATGCCCCGCCGCATCTGCGCCTCGAAGGACTACGCGCGCGGCGCGCGGCGCGGCGTCCGGTACTCTTCCTCGCGACCGGTCCGCGGGACCAGGCGCTCACCCTTGTACAGCCACACCTTGACGCCGATCTGGCCGTAGGTGGTGCCCGCCTCCGCCTGACCGTAGTCGATATCGGCCCTCAGCGTCTGCAGCGGCAGCTGCCCGTGCAGATACCACTCGGACCGCGCAATCTCAGCGCCGTTCAACCGCCCCGACACCCGCACCTTAATCCCGCGCGCGCCGAACCGCAGGGCCGACTCGACCGCCTTGCGCATCGCCCGCCGGAACGCCACGCGCTTTTCGAGCTGCATGGCCACCGATTCGGAAATCAACTGCGCATCCAGCTCCGGCTTCTGGATTTCCTGGATGTTGATGAAGACCTCGCGGCTGGTCTTCTTCTGGATCTCCTGCTTGAGTTTGTCGACTTCCGTGCCCTTGCGGCCGATGATGATCCCGGGCCGCGACGTGTGGATGTCGATCTTCAGCTTGTTGGCCGCGCGCTCAATCTCGATCTTCGACACACCCGCGTGCCGGAACCGCTCCTTGAGCGACGAGCGCAGCGCCAGATCCTCATGCAACAGCTTGGCGTAGTCGCGATCCGCGAACCACCGCGAATGCCAGGTCTTGTTGAAGCCCAGCCGGAACCCGTAAGGGTGAACCTTCTGCCCCACGTCTCGCTCCTACTTCTTCGCGGCCGGCTCGCCGTGAGCCGCCTTGGTTGTCTTCCGGGATCTCGCTGGCGCAGCTGTCGTGGCCGCGCCGGTGGCCTCTGTTCGCTCCGATACCCTGACGGTCAGATGCGCCGTGCGCTTGACCACGCGGAACGCGCGCCCCATCGGGGCCGGGCGAACCCGCTTCTGCGACGGCCCCTGGCCGGCGTAGCAGGCCGAAATGAACAGCCGCTCGACGTCGCCGCCGAATCCCGGCTTCTGCTGCGCGTTGGCAATCGCCGACCGCAGCACCTTCTCGATATCGCGCGCAATCCGCTTGGTCGAAAACTTCAGCGTCGACAGCGCCAGGTTGACCTCGTGCCCCCGGATCAGGTCGAGCACCAGGCCCGCCTTCTGCGCGGAGGTGCGAACGTATTTCGCCGTTGCCTGTGCCGCAATCATCGCTAGCTCCCCGCCTTCGGAGCCGCAGCCGGGGCCGATGCCGCCACCTGTGCCGCTTTCTCCGTCTTGGTGGTGTGGCCCTTGAACGCCCGGGTCGGCGAAAACTCACCGAGCTTGTGCCCCACCATGTTCTCGGTGACATACACCGGAATGAACTTCCTGCCGTTGTGCACCGCCAGGGTGTGCCCCAGCATTTCCGGCAGCACCGTCGACCGGCGCGACCAGGTCCGGACGACCTTCTTCTCGCCAGCGCGGTTCATCAGTTCCACCTTCTCGAGAAGGTGGGTGTCAACAAACGGCCCTTTACTTAAGGATCTGCTCATAATCTGCCCTGATACTCCGGCGCCCTACTTGGGCCGCCGCTGGATGATGAACTGATCCGTCGCCTTGCTGTTGCGCGTCTTGAAGCCCTTGGTGGGCATCCCCCACGGCGACACCGGATGCCGGCCGCCCGAGGTCTTGCCCTCGCCGCCGCCGAGCGGGTGATCCACCGGGTTCATCGCAACGCCGCGCACGTGCGGCCGCTTGCCGAGCCAACGGCTCCGGCCGGCCTTCCCAAGCGAGATGTTCTCGTGATCCAGGTTCCCCACCTGGCCCACCGTCGCCCGGCACTCGATGTTGATGCGCCGGAGCTCGCCCGACGGCATCTTCACCGACGCATACTCGCCCTCTTTCGCCACCACCTGCACGGCCGCCCCGGCGCTGCGCGCCAGTTGACCGCCCTTGCCAGGCCGCAATTCCACGTTGTGGACCTGCGTGCCCAGTGGAATGTTCTTGAGCGGCAGGACGTTGCCCGGCAGGATGTCCACCGTGTCGCCCGCCACGATGCTGTCGCCCACCTTCAGCCCGGACGGATGAAGAATGTAGCGCCGTTCGCCGTCGGCATACAGCACCAGCGCGATGCGCGACGACCGGTTCGGATCGTACTCCACCGTCTCGACCTTGGCCGGGATCCCAATCTTGTCCCGCTTGAAGTCGATGATCCGGTAGAGCCGGCGGTGCCCGCCGCCCCGCCACCACATCGTGATCTCGCCGTGATTGTTCCGACCGCCCGACTTCTTCAGGTTTTCGGTCAGCGGCTTGTAAGGCTTGGCTGACGTGATCTCGGCGTAATCCTGAATCGTCTGGAAACGCCGCCCCGGTGATGTCGGTTTATAACTGCGGATTGCCATCACTCACCCCGCTCTACGCGCCTTCCAGGAATTCCGGCATCTTCTCGCCATCGCGAAGCCGGACATAGGCTTTCTTCCAATCGGACCGACGACCAACAAACCGCCCCTGGCGCTTTTCCTTGCCATGAGCAATCGTCGTACGGACCGAAGCCACCTTGGCGCCCAGCAAATGCTCGATGGCGCTCTTGATTTCTACCTTCGTCGCCGCGGTCGCCACGTGAAACACCACCGTCTTGCCGTCTTCGCGCAAGATCGACGTCTTCTCGGTAATCAGCGGCCGCCGGATCACTTCTGTAAGATTCATGACCCCAGCACCTCCTGCAGTCGCTCGACGGCGGCCGTGGTCGCGATGATGCGCTTGGCAAGCATCACGTCCCTGGCGGTCAAGCGGCCACTGGGCAAACACCGCGTCCCCGGGATGTTCCGCACGGCGCGGGTCAGTCCCTCGGCCGGCTTCACGTCCACGACCAACGCCGGCCCTTTCGCGCCAAAACGCCCCAGCATCTCTGCGGCCGCCTTGGTCTTCGCCAATTCGCCAAACCCGTCCACCACCGTCACTTCGCCAGCCTGGAACTTGGCCGCCAACGCCTCGCGCAGCGCCCCGCGTTCCTGCTTGCGCGGAATCGCGTAGTCGTAACTGCGCGGCTGCGGGCCAAACACCGTGCCGCCGTGTCGCCACAGCGGGTTGCGCGCCTCGCCGACCTGCGCCCGGCCCGTGCCCTTCTGCTTGTAGGGCTTCTTGCCGGTTCCACTGACCATCGCGCGGGTCTTGGTCGCGTGCGTGCCCTGATGGTTGCTCGCGTTCTCGCGCACCACCGACTGCCAGATCAGGTCGCCCTTGACGCGGCCGCCGAACAGTTCGTCGCGCACCTCGATCGAGCCGGTCTTCTCGTTCTGGGCGTTCACTATGTCGAGCGTCATGGCTACTTCTTGCCCTTCTTCGGCTTCTCGATCTGCGGCTTCGGCTCGGGCTTGGGCGCAGCGGCCTTGCGGACCATGATGTACGAGCCGCGCGCGCCCGGCACCGCGCCGCGCAGCAGAAGCAGGTGCTGTTCGCCGTCCACCTTTTCGACGCGCAGGTTCAACGTCGTCACCCGCTCGTCGCCCATGTGTCCCGCCCCGCGCATCCCCTTGATGACTCGCGACGGATACGACGAGGCGCCAATCGAACCGGGAGCCCGGTGGAACATCGACCCGTGCGTCGCGGCGCCGCCGGCGAAATGGTGCCGCTTGACCACGCCCTGGAAACCATGCCCGCGGCTGGTGCCCACCACATCCACGCGCTCGCCGTCCTTGAAGAGCGACCCGACCAGCACCTGGTCGCCAGCCTTGAGCGCCTCGGCGCCCTTGGCCAGTCCCACTTCCCGACGCTGCCGCGTGGGCGGCACGTTGGCCTTCTTGTAGTGGCCCGCCAGCGGCTTGACCACTTTGGCCGGCTTGTCTTCGACCAGGCCGATCTGCACCGCCTGGTAGCCGTCCTTCTCCACCGTCTTGGCCTGCACCACCACGCACGGCCCGGCCTTGATCACCGTCACGGGCTGTACCGTCCCATCGGGGCGGAAGACCTGCATCATTCCGATCTTTTTGCCGATGATTCCTGTGACCATGGTCACTTACGATCCTTCCCGAACGCCTTGATCTCGACGTCCACGCCAGCCGGCAGATCCAGCTTCATCAGCGCGTCGACGGTCTGCGACGTGGGCTCGAAGATGTCGATCAGCCGCTTGTGGGTCCGGATTTCGAACTGCTCGCGCGATTTCTTGTCCACGTGCGGCGAGCGGTTGACCGTCCACTTGTTCTTTTCCGTCGGCAGCGGAATCGGACCCGCCAGACGGGCGCCCGTCCGCTTCGCGGTCTCCACGATTTCGGCCGTCGACTGGTCGAGCACACGGTAGTCGTACGCCTTGAGCCGGATGCGGATTTTGTCGCCGAATGCTGTTGCCATGACTGTGTCCTACTGCCTCAGTGCGTCGATCCGGCTACGCCAGTATCTCGGTGACCGTGCCGGCGCCCACCGTCCGGCCGCCTTCGCGAATCGCGAACTTCGACCCCTTCTCGATCGCCACCGGCTGGATCAACTCCGCCGTAATCTGCGTGTTGTCC
>Ga0194060_10000274_pt1 | contig 37020 bp, 37 predicted proteins | sample SepL225m_MetaG_FD_163427 | JGI IMG/M metagenome (GOLD analysis project Ga0194060, IMG submission 163427) | Anoxic zone freshwater microbial communities from boreal shield lake in IISD Experimental Lakes Area, Ontario, Canada - Sep2016-L222-5m | ecosystem: Environmental > Aquatic > Freshwater >...
ATCCGGTGGCGCAATCCGCGGTCGCGAAGAACGCGATCGACGGCGTCGGCCAAAAATTCCGTGTCATTTTTCTCGTGCGCCGTCGTGTTCCTCCACATACCGGCTTATTATACACCCAAATGCTTCCGGATGATCCGGTCGGTCTCGTTCGCGACCTCGATCACGGATTTCGTCCCGTCGATGATCTCGTGGGCCTGGCTCCGATACGGAACGACGAACTCGCGGGCGGCGGGGAGCGCCACGCGGCGGTGGTAGTCGACATCGTAGTCTGGCTGGCGTTCCAACCGTCGAGCAAGCGCGATCTCCTCGGGAACTTCGAGCCAGAGGCGAAGGTCGAGAATCTTTCGGATCGCCTCGTTCGAGAACAGCATGAGCCCCTCCACGAAGATAACTGGCGCCGGAGAATACAATGCCGATCCGACGCGACGGTCCTCGCGGCGCGAATACGTCGGGAGAAAAATATCGTTTCCGGCCTTGAGCTCCGCGAGCGCCTCGGCGGCTTCGGCGAGATGGAGGCTGTCGGGAAGGTCCCAGTGCGGGCGGCCGTCGAGCTGCGGGCATTGCGAGCGATCCTTGTAATACGCGTCGAACCGAAACCGCTTCACCCCGCCCTGCCGTTCCAGGTGGTCGGCAAGCGTCGATTTTCCCGCGCCGGAATGTCCCGCGAGGCCGATGAGAAAAGGAATCATAAGGGAAGCCGAATCACCGCGTAAATAACCGCGCCCATTTCGTCCATTCGGCTCGACCCGCCCGACGCAACGACAAGCGGATGGTCGCGCAACAGCTTCCGGATCGCGTCCTGCAGCTTTCCGGTCCCCTTCCCATGGACGATCTTTACGACGGGATCGCCATCGCGATAGGCCCGCGACAGGAATCCCTCCACCGTCGTCTCCGCGTCGATCACGTCCTTCCCGTGCAGGTCCACCTCCGGGCAGCCGCCCATCTCGGCGACGGACATCAGCTGGATCGGCGTCGGCTTCTCATCGGAATCATCCATAGTTCTATTCGTCATCCCCGAACGCGCCCAGGGCCGTCGCGTAGCGGTATCCTTCGGACAGGATTATACCGACCATCGAGAGCAGAAGCAAAACGGCCATGCTTGTCACGCCGTTCGCGAAAATCATGCTGCCGGCGTACGTGAAAAGCGAAATGAGGACGCCGACGGCCGGAATGATGAAAAACGAATACATCGCGAGGAAAAAGAGCCCGAGCCCGATCGCGGCGAACCCTGGTTCCTCGATGAACGCGAAAATCGGAAACCCGACGCCCGCGACGAGCCAGACGAGGCCGGTGATGCCGAGCATCGGCATGGAGAGGTCGAGCGCGACGTTCAGCCAGTTGCCGAAGTGCCAGTACGAGAACGCGACGGTCGCGACCATCGGAATCACCGACCCGATCACGCCGCCCGTCGTCCGCGGAAACGCTCCCTTCGCCACGAATCCGACCTGCTCGAACAAAACGAACAGCGGCACGAAGAACATCGAGCGCTCAAGGACCGCGACCTGCCATCCTGGCAGCGCGTCGCCCGCGAGGACCATCAGCGCGTAGATTCCAAGCGCCGCTCCCGCGATGTGGACGATCACCATCGCGAACATGTTCGCGACGACGACTTTGCTGACCTTGTTTATCGGAGCTGCGTCAGGCATAGCTGCACGTCTTTGAGTGAAACGCTCTTCTTTCCCGGAACGTTCCGGAACCCCCAGTTATGGTCGACGCCGAAGGTGAACCCTCCGAACTTGCGGAACAGGTCCATGGCATTTTCCGACTCCTGGACGTAGATGAGCCCGCGCTTCTTCTCGACGAAGATGATCGGCGTCGGCTTCTTGATTTCGAGTGCGACGATCATGGAAACGCGCGAGCGGATCTCCACCTCGGTGTTGTGCTCGACGATCTGAAACCCGTCCCACGCCCTGCGCCGGTCCCACGCCTTGCGCGCCACGGCCATCTTGCGGTCCTCGTCCTTCAGCATCCCGTGCGAACCGAGGAGGGTCCGCTGGAGCGCGATCGTCGCCGCGATCTCTTTCTCCGAAAACCCGTCCTTCTGCATCGCCCACACGAACCCGCGGTCCATCACGCCGATGCCAAGGACGATGCGAGGATCGTATCCGAGCTTCGACAATTTCGCGTCCGTCACGCGGAAGAGCTTGAGGAACTGCTCGAGCGACGACGGCAGCGACTTCCCTTTCTTGTCATGAGCGCGCTCGATGCCGGTGTAGTGGTGATGGTCGATGATCACGACCTCGACCCCAAGCTTCCGCAGCTTCGCCTCGGTCTTGAGCCCGGGCATCTCGACGATGACGGCGCGCTCCCAACCGCCGGCCCTTACGAGCGGAACGATGTCGAGCTCCCGGTCGAGGTCGGCCCCGTGCGGCTGCGGCGAGCGGATAATCTGGATGCCGAGCCCCTTCGCGATCTCATAGATCATGAGCGCCTCCGGGTCGTTCGGGGGAATGATGAGGACGGTTTTTTTCATACGGGGTTGTTATACAGATAGTCGCGGACGAACGCCAGGGCCTGCTCCCGAGTCTCCACCCTCCCGTCGTCCCGGGCCGCCTCGACGGCCGCGAGAATCGTGCCAAAGATGGGCGAGCCCGTCCGGTCCTTCGCCTTGAGCCCGAAGACCGTGATCAGGTCGCGTCCCTGCACGAGTGGCTTCGCTGCCTCCCGGTCGAGTCCGTGCGCGACGACCGTTTCCTCCAGCATTTTTCCCGGAAGATACGGATCCACGTCGCAGCCCGGGATCGTCCGCCCTCGGAAGTCGGCCTCGCTCGCGGCGAGGAGGACGCGCCAGGACGTCTTGCCGAGGCGGCGCACGAGCTTTCGGACGGCGTTGACGTACTGCTTCTCATCCAGTTCGTTCGACAACCGCGCGCGATACAACGTCCCCGGCTTCAGATGGTTAACCGCGATGGCGACCGCCGCCTCCACGTCGTCCTGCTTGAACGTCAGCCGCTCGCACATCATCCGCGTCGGCGCCTCCCCGGCGTCCTCGTGACCCCGGCTTCGAATGCGGCCGTCGAGAAACTCGGTCGTAGCGGGCTTTCCAAAGTCATGGTCGAGCGCGCCGAGCATCAGCGGACGGGCCTGCTCCAACGGAAGCCCGTCGCGACGCGCGATCTTTGCCGCCGCGTCCACCACCATCATCGTATGGACCCAGACGTCGCCCTCCGGATGCCACTCCGGCTCCTGGGGAACGCCCACGAGCGCCTCGGCCTCCGGGAACAGGCGCTCCACAAGCCCGATCCTCCGCCCGAACTCGAACCCGACCGACGGGCGCGGAGCCTTCGTCAGAAGTTTCTCCAGCTCCTTCGTGACCCGGTCCGGCGGCAGCTCGGCCAGGTCGCCACGTTCCACCATCTCGCGCATCAGCCGTTCGCTTTCCGGGTCGACGGAAAACTCAAGGCGAGCCACGAACTGCACGGCCCGGAGGACGCGCAGCGGATCTTCCTGAAACTGCTCGCGGTCCGTCACGCGCAGAACCTTCGACCGAAGATCTTTCATCCCGTCGAACGGATCATGCCGCTCGCCAGTCAGCGGATTCATCGCCATCGTATTCACGGTAAAGTCGCGCCGTCGCGCCGCTTCCTTCACGCTCATCGACGGATCGGACTGGGCCAGGATCCCCGCGTGCCCCTTCCCCGCCTTGGAGTCGCGCCGCGGAATGGAGACGTCCAGCTCCAGACCGTCGCCAATGGGCACCTTGATCACTCCGAACGCCTTGCCGACCTCCTTCGTCTTCCCAAACACCTTCTCCAAAAGCGCGTACAGACGTTCCGGATCCACGCCGTATACCTCGATATCCGCGTCCTTCGGGTCAAGCCCCAGCGCCTGGTCGCGAACATACCCTCCCACGATAAGCGCCTCGGGCACCCGCATCCGGTACTTCCGGTCCGGACGAAATTCCCTCACGGCCCGCGCCAGGCGGTCAGCCGCGACCAACAAAAGATTGTCGTGGGACATATGGTCTCGGCGATCAGGTTCAAAGGTTGGCGTCTCGGACATAGTCGGATGTCAGTGAATGTGGACAGTATACACGAAAAAGACGAGCCGAGCGGCCCGCCTTTTTCCCTTCTAGACCTTCTCGAACCCAACCGTCATCTCGAACTCGTTCGCGCGGAACGTCTCCGCGTTCGCGGGACGATCCCCCGTCGTTCGCAGCGACGTGCCGAGTACGCCCGTGACCAGCGCATCGCGGTGCTCCTCGAGCGCGGTCGCGACCTCCGACTCGACGGACTCGACGTAGACCTCGATGCGGTCCTCGATCGTAAGCCCGGCATTCTTGCGCATGGCGTTCACGCGGCGAACGATCTCGCGGACCGTTCCCTCGCGGACCAGCTCCGGGGTCATGGTGAGGTCGAGCGAGCACTCGGTGCCGCCCGTTTGGACGATCACTTTCTTGACGTTCACCTCGTCGCGGATAAGTGCGAGATATTCCTCGCCGAGCTCGCCCGACGGGATCGTGACGATGGCGGCGGCGAGCACCTGGCGGACGTTCTTGCCCCCGTTCGATCGAGCTTCCAGAAGTTTGGAGACGACCGTGCGGAGCTGCTGCATCTTGGCGAGCGCGTCCTCGTCGATAAGCGCGACGTCGAAGGTCGGCCAGGCTTCCAGGTGGACGGATTCCTTGTCGTTTCCAAGACGGAGATACAGATCCTCGGCGAAGAACGGCGCGAATGGGGCGAGGAGCTTCGCGATCGTCATGAGCGATTCGCGGAGCGTCGCGAGCGCGGCGGATTTGTCGGACTCGTCGTCGGCCTTGAAGCGATCGCGCGAGCGGCGGAGCCACCAGGTGGAGAGATCATCGATGAGCACGGCGACAAGGCGGGCCGGCTCGGTGACGCGGAACGCGTCGAGTCCGTCGGTGACCTCGCGGATGGTCTGGTGAGTGCGGGCGACGATCCATTTGTCGAGGACGTTCTGCGACGAGTGACTATCGACCACCCCTGATCCCTCCTCCCTATGAGGAGGGGGAACGCTGTCGCCTTCGCGATACGTCTCATAAAATGCCGCGACGTTCCCAAGAATCCCGAATACGCTCCGCTGCATCTCCACCAATGTCTTCTCGTCAAACCGCTTGCTCTCGCCCGGCTGGTTGATGGTGTACATGTACCAGCGGACGGAATCGGCGCCGTAGGCTTCGATCATTTCCATCGGCTTTACGATGTTTCCGAGGGATTTCGACATCTTCTTGCCCTTGGCGTCCTGCACGTGGCCGAGACAGATGACGTTCTTGAACGGTCGCTCAAGGCCAAGCGCGGTCGAGACGGCCAGGAGCGTGTAGAACCATCCGCGCGTCTGGTCGATGGCCTCGCAGATGTAATCGGCGGGATAGTGGTTGCGCGCAAACTCGCCCGACGCATATGGCATCGCGCCCGAGTCGAACCACACGTCACACACGTCCTTGACCCGTCGGCTCGATCCGCCGCACTTCGCGCACTTCACGAACACCTCGTCCACGTACGGGCGATGCGGGTCGAAATCCTTGCCGACACCCAGCTCGGCGAACGATCCCACGCACGTCTTCTCGCCGCACTCCTGGCACACCCAGATCGGCAGCGGCGTCCCCCAGTATCGCTCGCGACTGAACGCCCAGTCCTTCACCTCGCGCAGCCACTCGCCGAACCGGCCCTGCTGGATGTGCGCCGGCTCCCAGTTGATCTTCTCGTTCTCCTCGAGCAGCTTGTCGCGCAGCGAGCTCATGCGGATGTACCACGAGTCCTTGGCGTAATAGATGACCTTCGACTTGCAGCGCCAGCAGTGCGGATACGAGTGCTCGTACTTTTCCTTCTTGAAGAGCAGCCCGCGGTGCGCCAGGTCCTTGATGATATCGATCGTGACGGCCTCGTCGGTAACGAGACGGCCGGCGAGGAAGTCCGCGTTCGGCAAAAACGTCCCGTCGAGCTTCACGAGGTGGTACTTCGGCAGACCGATCTTGTTCCCGAGCTCGAAGTCGTCGGCGCCATACATGACCGCCGTGTGCACGATCCCGGATCCGTCCGTCGTCGTCACGAAGTCGGCGGCCGCGACGAACCACCCCTTCTTGTCCTGCTCGGTCCCCTTGATCGCGTCGCGAACATACGGATACAAGGGCTCGTATTCCATGCCGACCAGCGCGGAGCCGTCGACCTCCTCGACGATCTCAGCCTCGGGAGCGACGATGGACAATCGGTCCTTCGCGCACCACACGAACTCCTCGGCGACTTTCACCTTCACATACCGAATCTTCTCACCGACCGCCAGCGCCACGTTCGACGGCAGCGTCCACGGCGTCGTCGTCCACGCGACGAGATACTCGTTGTCCTTCCCGACGACCTTGAACTTCGCATACACCGAAATGTCCTTCACGTCCTGGTATCCCTGTGACAATTCGTGCGACGACAAGCTCGTCCCGCAGCGCGGGCAGTGCGGGGTCACGCGGTAATCCTGGTACAGCAGGCCGCGGTCCCAGATCTTCTTGATGACGCCCCAGAGCGATTCGACGTACTCCGGCTTGTAGGTCACATACGCGTTGTCGATGTCCACCCAGTAGCCGATCCTCTTGGTGAACTCCTGCCACTCGGTGAGATACGTCCACACGGACTCCTTGCACTTCGCGTTGAACTCCCGGATCCCGAACTCCTCGATCTGCGCCTTCCCCGTGAACCCGAGCTGCTTTTCAACCTCAAGCTCGACCGGCAGCCCGTGCGTATCCCAGCCACCTTTTCGATCGACATGGAATCCGCGCATCGTCTTGTACCGCGGAATGAGATCCTTGAAGGCGCGGGCTTCCACATGGTGGATGCCAGGCCGTCCATTCGCCGTCGGCGGCCCCTCGTAAAAAACAAAATCGCCCATCGGAGCCGGCTTTTCCAAGGATTTCTGGAAGATTGAATTCTTCTCCCAATACTCCAATATCTGCTTTTCCCTCTCGGGAAGCGAAAGCCGTTCGTCGGGCATACGTTTCTAGGCGGATATCAGCCGCCGGTAAAGGAATAACTTGTGAGAGGATCGTAGCAAAGGGATTACCTGCTTGCAAGCCACCTCCCCAGCTGGCGGAAGTGGCTGTGCTCGTAGAAATATTCGCCCCACTCCGCCATCTCCGCGTCGGTCATGTCGGAGAGCGCCTTCTTGTTCTTCGCGTCGAGCATCGTCGGGATATACAGCCGCCAGTAGTCCGACATCGTCTCGCGATTCACCGGGCGCGGAGACGATGCGATGACACCCTTTTCGACGAAGGTGAACGACTTGGTCTTGCCCGGGGCGTAGACGTAGGCCAACGACAAACGCCACTCGCACGAGCGGTCCTTCGCGCCGCGCATCGCCTTGAGGATGCCGTCGATGCCGAGCGTCTTGAGAGAGAACTTGATGTGCGTCATGGGAAATCCGCCAAGCGCGTTGATGAAGAACCCCGAATCTTCCACGAGCAGCGGCTTCTTGAACGCCTTGTACGCCTGCTTCGCCTTCTCAAGCGCAATCTCGGCCGGATCCTCGGCCCGGCTCTCGGCGAGCTCGATCTTCGCCTGTTTGACCTTGATCCCGAACGGCTTGAGCGCGGCATTGGCGTTGGCGACCTTGGCGGCGTTAGAAGTGGCGAAATAGATGGTCTTCATACGGATACACGAATTCGTTCGAATAATTTGCGATATCCCTCCGCGTTCGGATGGATCCCGTCCCCGAGGTCGTCAACGGTCAGGACGTCCGAGACGTCCACGAACGGCAACCCTTCCGACGCGCAGAACTCGCGGAGGACGGACTCGTAGCTCGCGATCGTGGCGTTGTCGTAGAACTTTTCCGTCGACCATTCGATCGGCATCGTCTTGGTCTCGTCGACGCGCGTCATGCTGATCATCGTGATCCGCGGCGTAAACGTCCGCGCGATCCCGACGATCTTCGCCAGGTTCTCGCGATATCCGTCGATCGTCGTCTCGGGCTTGTCCTTGGAGCCATAGTACCGGGAGTCATTGATCCCGATCATGATCACGATCGCGTCCGCCTTTCGCGCCCGGACCTCGACCTCGACGCGAGCGAGGAGGCCGGTGCTCGTGTCGCCGTTGATCCCGAGGACGTAGACGCGGTCGTCGGAGACGGTCTCGCGCTCACGGAGGAATCGTCCGGCCCAGCCGCCGTGCTCCGGATCGCCGGCGCCGCGGGTGATGGAGTCGCCGAAGATGCAGTATTTGGACATACGTGGAAAGTATAGCACTTCATGGACGAATCCTACGAAAACCGCTATCCTTAGCCCATCAACTCCCTCCCATATGACCCCAACCCAAACCCCTCCCCCGCTCGTGGAACGTATCACTTCCTGGACCGGATCCGTCGCGTCGATTGTCATTCATACGCTTGCGTTTATCGCGTGCGGACTGGTTGGGGCGTTCGGCATGGCGGAGTGGAATACCGTTCTGCTCATCCTGACCACGGCCGTGTCGCTTGAGGCGATCTATCTGGCTCTGTTCATCCAGATGACCATGAACCGCCAGACCCAGAGCCTTAAGAACGTCGAGGAGGACGTGGACGAGATCCAAAAGGACATCGATGAGATTCAGGTCGACGTCGACGAGATCCAAGGCGACGTGGACGAGATTCAGGAGGACGTGGATGAGATTCAGGAAGACGTCGACGAGATCCAAAAGGACGTCGACGAGATCCAGGAGGACGAGGAAGAGGAGATCACGCGCGACGGGACACAGCAGAAAATGCTTGGCGAGATCACGTCGCATCTGCAGGCGCTGATGAACGAGGTGGACAGATTGAAGAAAGTCTGAGGGAATCGTGTATAATCTCACCCGTATGAAACCAACCATCTATCTTGGAGCGGACCACGCGGGATTTGAGACGAAGGAGGCCGTCACCACGTATCTCAAGGAAAACGGGTATACCGTCGTCGACATGGGGAACGACAACATGGTGGCGAACGACGACTATCCGGACTTCGGCTATGCCGTCGCCAAGCGCGTGATGACGGACGGGAACGCGCGCGGAATCGTGATGTGCGGGAACGCGCAGGGAATCTGCATCGTGGCAAACAAGGTGCGCGGGGTGCGTGCGGCGACGGGGTTCAACGCGGAGGTGGCGCGCACCAGCCGGACGGACGACGATTCCAACGTGCTCTGCCTCCCGGGCCGTTTCCTTTCGACGAAAGAGGCGCTCGAAATCGTCCAGCATTGGCTCGATACCCCGTTTTCCGGGGAAGAAAGGCACGTCCGACGCCTCAAGAAGGTCGACGAGATTGAGAGCCAGGAGTTTGGGGGATAGTTTGGGCGCATTTGGCGCATAAGGCTCATTGGGCGCATGGGGAATATGACCATGGATCCAGTACAACACCGAGCAAAGAAACCGTACCGTCAACTTGTCGCGTGGCATGCCGCGCACGCATATGCGTTACAAATGTATGCGATGACGGAATCGTTTCCCACCCACGAACGGTATGCGCTGACCAGTCAGTTGCGAAGAGCCGCGGTTTCCGTCCCGACGAACATGGTGGAAGGTTATGCCAAACATTCCCCCAAGGAGTTACTCCGATACTTAGACATCGCGGCGGGATCGCTTACGGAGACCGAATACCTACTGGAGCTCGCAAGGGACTTAGGATATTTCAATCAGGCTGAGTACGACCAGATTGAGGAGACCCGAAGCAAGGCGGCATTTCTACTTTGGAAATTCACACTGAGCAAGCAACAGCCGACGACTGCGCCACCCGCTAACCCCAATGCGCCCAATGCGCCTTATGACCCCCATGCGCCCCCAACTTGAGATCATCCCTTCCCTCCTCGTCGAGTCCGCGGCCGAGTTCGAACGAAAACTGCGCCTCGTCGAGAACGACTGCGAGACGGTGCACGTCGACGTTCTCGATGGGTCGATGTTCGGAAACACCTCGTGGCACGACGCGCGGGCCGTGGCGGCGATGCGGACGAACGTGAAGTACGAGCTGCACCTGATGGTCGAGAACCCGCTGCCGATCGTCGAGGCATGGCACGAGCACGTGAAGAACACCGTCCGCGCGATCATCCACGCGGAGATTTCCCGGCCGGTCGGGGCGGTGCTGGAACACGTGCGCGAATTCCTCAAGCTCGAGGGTGGCGTCGCGATCAACCCCGAGACGCCGCTGAAGGACATCGAGAGCGTCCTGCACCACATCGACGCGCTTCTCGTGATGGGAGTTCATCCTGGGGCATCGGGAAAACCATACGTCGGCGACTACCTCTTGCAGAAAATCCGCGCGGCGCGCAACCATCGGGCCGATTTGGCGATAGAGATAGACGGGGGCGTGACGCTCGAGCGGTTGCCAAGCCTTGTCGCGGCCGGGGCGACCCGATGCTGCGCGGCCTCCGCGATCTTCGGCGATTCCGATCCCGTGGCCGCCTTGAGACGGCTCAAGGATCGTGCTATTATCCAAGCATCCTAATCCGCGAACAAACGCTATGAAGAAATTCCTCTCCGTCTTCGCCATCGTCGGCCTCCTGGCCGGCTTCGGCGTCCCGGTCCACGCGGCCACCACGGCGATTACCAGCCTGCACTCGGGCGACCTCATCCGCGGCACGTCCTTCAACGCCGTGTACTACTACGGCGTGGACGGATTCCGCTACGTGTTCCCGAACGACAAGACGTACTTCACCTGGTATTCCAACTTCGACACGGTAAAGACGATCTCGGACGCCGACCTTGGCACGATCCAGATCGGCGGAAACGTGACGTACAAGCCGGGATCCAGGATGGTCAAGATCAACTCGGACCCGAAGACGTACGCGGTCGATGAGAACGGAATGCTTCGCTGGGTCACCTCCGAGACGGTCGCCGTCGCCATGTTCGGGTCAAACTGGAACACGAAGATCGACGACGTCGCGGACGCGTTCTTCGGCAACTACCAGAAGGGGGCAGACATCGAGGCCTCCGGAGACTTCGTCCCGGCCGATGCCTCCGCCGGAGCCACGGACATCAACCATGACAAGAGCCTGAAGGCCCCGACGATCGTGGACATTTCGGACAGCGGCTATGCCAAGTCGTCCTACACGATCCAGGCGGGAACGGCCGTCCGCTTCGTGAACAGTGGTGCCACGAGCCACACGGCCACGGCGGACGACGAGTCCTGGGGAACGGGAACGCTGACCGCGGGCCAGTCGTTCACCAAGTACTTCAAGGCCTCGGGAGAATGGAACTTCCACTGCAACTACCATTCCTCGATGACCAGCGACCTGATCGTCGAATAGTCCGAAGGATGCGGCAGGATAGAAAAACGGGGCCTAGCGCCCCGTTTTCGTTTGGCCCGCCAGATGATATACTGGGGTTGCCTATGAAACGATTCCCCGCTTTTCTTGCAATTGCTGCGATTCTCGTAAGTTTCATTCCCTCTTTTGCATTTGCCGCGACCATCACCCCGATCGTCCAAATCCAGCCAGGAAGCCTGATTCGGGGAACGACCTTTGCCGCCGTCTACTATCTCGGCCGCGACGGATACCGCTATGTGTTCCCGAACGACAAGACGTACTTTACCTGGTACGCGAACTTCGCGTCCGTAAAGTTCGTGAGCGACGCCGACCTGTCGAAGATCCAGATCGGAGGGAACGTCACGTACAAGCCGGGGGCGCGCATGGTAAAAATAAACTCGGACCCTAAGGTATACGCGGTCGACGAGAGCGGATCGCTGCGCTGGGTGACGACCGAGGATCTGGCGATCGCGATGTATGGCTCCGACTGGAACACGAAGATCGACGACGTGCCCGACGCCTTCTTCGGCAACTACCGCACCGGATCGAACATCGAGACGTCGACGGACTTCGTTCCCGCGTCCGTTTCCGCGTCCACGGCCAGCATTGACGAGGACAAGCGACTGAAGCCGGCGACCGTCCTCAACGTCTCCGACGACTTCTACGACAACGCGTCCGTCACCATCAAGGCGGGGACGGCCGTCCGCTGGTACAACAATGGCGCCAACAAGCACACGGCCACCGCCACCGACCTGTCCTGGGGAACGGGAACGATCCAGTCCGGAGGCAACTTCGCCCGCTATTTCAACGTCGCCGGGACGTACACGTACTTCTGCAGCTACCATCCGGAGATGAAGGCGACGATCATCGTAGAATAGAAACCTGGCTCGTGTATCGAGCCAGGTTTTTTCTTGGTATAATCGACGCACTATGCCGAACCTCACCCTTGGCCCCAAAGTCCGCAACGACCTTCACCTGCACGACCGCAAGCTCAAGCAGCTCGAGGAGCGCGCCACCGCGATCCGCGAGGACATCATCGACATGCTGGTCGAGGCCGGAAGCGGGCACTCGGCCGGTCCGCTCGGGATGGCCGACGTGTTCGCGGCGCTGTACTTCCACGTGATGGTCCACGATCCGAAGAAGCCAAACTGGAAGGACCGGGACCGCCTCGTCCTCTCGAACGGCCACATCTGCCCGGTTCAGTATGCCGCGCTCGCCCACGCCGGGTATTTCCCGAAGGCGGAGATGATGACCCTCCGCAAGCTCGGTTCCCGCCTCCAGGGACACCCCGACCGCGCGGCCCTTCCCGGCGTCGAGAACACGGCGGGTCCGCTCGGCGACGGATCGAGCCAGGCCGTCGGTCTCGCCTACGCCGCACTGCTCGACCGTTCCCCATGGCGCGTCTACTGCGTGATGTCCGACGGCGAGCTCGGATGCGGGATCACTTGGGAGGCGATGCTGTTCGCTGGCCGCAACCGGCTGTACAACCTCACGTTCATCGTCGACCGGAACAACATCCAGATCGACGGGACGACGGAGGACATCATGCCGCTCGAGCCGCTCGCCGCCAAGTTCGAATCGTTCGGCCTGCACGTCGAGCGCTGCGCGGGGAACTCGATCCGAGACTTCGTCACCGCCATCGAGCGGGCGCACGGGGTCTCCGAGAAGCCGACCGTGATCCTCGCCGATACGATCCCGGGCTATGGCGTCGAGTTCATGGAGTACGACTTCCGCTGGCACGGCATGCCACCGAAGGCCGGAGGAGAATCAAGCATGGCGATAGACCAGATCCGCACGCTTGGGGGCAAGATAATGAGCGAACACGAATAATATGCAAAAACAAACCGTCGCCTGGATCGCCGCCGGAGCCGTCGTCGTCATCCTGTCCACCCTACTCCTACTCACCACATCCTCGACCGTCAACCTTCCGTTCGGGATGATGAACAAGCTCACGACCTCGTCCGTCGCCCCGATGATGTTCGGATCGTCGGCGGGCGCTCCGGAGTTCGCGATCACCCAGGACTCCGCGTCGAGCTTCGACGGATCCATCGCGGCACCCGGAATGATGCGCTTCGCCCCGCCGGAGGTTCCGCCGACCGCCGGACAGACCGCGGCCGAGGTCGACCAGAAGATCATCAAGACCGGCTCGCTCAGCCTGACCGTCGCAAGCGTTGCGGAAACCTCGCCGAAGATCGTCGACCTCGCGACCAAAGCCGGCGGATACGCGCAGAACTCGAGCGTTTCCGAGGACCAGGATGGGACGCACGCCGGCTACGTGACCGTCCGCGTCCCCTCCGACAAGTTCGAGACGACCGTGACCGCCATCAAGGCGCTCGCGACGGTCGTCAACGTCGAGTCGACGAACGGGCAGGACGTGACCGAGCAATATTCGGACCTCGAGGCCCAGCTTCGCAACGCGCAGGCGCAGGAGGCGCAATATCTGGAGATCCTGAAGCAGGCGAAGACGGTGGACGAGACGCTGAACGTCCAACAGTACCTCTCGAACGTCCGCGGAACGATCGAGTCGCTCCAGGGACGCATCAAGTACCTGTCGAACGCCACGACGTACTCGACGATCGACGTGTCGCTTTCCGAAAAGCCCAGCATCCACGTCCCGACCAAGGGATTCGACCTCGTCTCGACGGCCAAGGAGGCCGCGCAGGCGCTCGTTGCCATCGCGCAGAACCTCGGCGTCGCGATCGTCTGGCTCGTGATCGTGGGCGGGGGGATCCTGCTGCCAATCGCGCTCGCCGTCTGGGGAATCGTCGCGATCGTTCGCAAGGCGAAGGGCAAGAACAAGAAACGCTAATATGGCGACCAAAAAGAAATTTACCGGCCTCAATCGCGAGGCCTTCCTCGTCCGGAACCTGTTCGACAAGGAGATCGAGCAGAAGCCGACGCGCGACGGGTTCGGGCTTGGGGTCGTCGATGCGGCAAAGCTCGACGAGAACGTCGTCGTTCTCTGTGCCGACCTGACTGAGTCGACTCGGGCGCTTTGGTTCAAGGAGAAGTTTCCGAACCGGTTCGTTCAGATGGGCGTGTCCGAGCAGTCGATGGCGGCGATCGCGGCCGGGATGGCGATGGCCGGAAAGGTTCCGTTCATCGCGAGCTACGCGGCGTTCTCCCCGGGAAGGAACTGGGAGCAGATCCGTACCACCGCGGCGCTGTCGGACAACAACGTGAAGATCGTCGGGGCTCACGCCGGAGTGTCCGTCGGACCGGACGGAGCCACGCACCAGATGACCGAAGATATCGCCATCATGCGCGTCCTTCCGAACATGATCGTCGTGTCGCCGTGCGACGCGGTCGAGGCGAAGAAGGCGACGATGGCGGGCGCGAAAATCGTCGGCCCGGTATACCTCCGCTTCGCCCGCGAGAAATCGCCGGTATTCACCACCAACAAGACCCCGTTCAAGCTCGGCCGCGCGGAGACGTTCCGCTTCGGCGACGACCTCACGATCATCGCGACCGGTCCCCTTCTCTACGAGGCGCTCATGGCCGCCGAGCAGCTGTCGAAGCGCGGCATCGAGGCCCGCGTGCTCAACGTCCACACGATCAAGCCGCTCGACGCAAAGGCAATCGCCCTCGCCGCGAAGGAAACGGGCGCGATCGTGACGGTCGAGGAGGCCCAGGCGGCGGGAGGCCTCGGCGGAGTCGTGTGCGAGACGGTCGCGGCCCTGTGCCCCGTCCCCGTCGAGCGCGTCGGCATGCCGGACCGATTCGGAGAGTCGGGAGAGCCGAACCAGCTGCTCGAGGCGTTCGGGCTTACCGCGCCGTATATCGCGATGGCCGCGGAGCGCGTACTGCGACGAAAGCGCGGAGAGAAGGTCGAGGTGGCATTGCCGTTCGTTACCGCGGCCGCGGAGAAGATCGTCGCGATGCGGGCAGCAGTGATGAAGGAGGCGCTGGCACGGGCGCCGCGCAAGTGGGGCGGAAAAAAATCGGATTTGTCGCTGAAGTCGCGAACAAAGAAATAGTTCAACGAAAAACTGGCCAAATGGCCAGTTTTTCGTATTTAGCGTACCGTCTTATTCGTCGAGGAATGCCATGCGATCGAAATGGACCGCCTCCATCCGCGCGACCGCATTCTTCTTCGCGCGTTCCAATGCGCTCACAAATTCGTCGCCAGATGCGCTGAGCTTTGATATTTCGATCGCGAACTCACGAACGATCCTCGTCAGGTCGAGTCTCATTTCCATGGTTATGGACATCTTGGCAAAGATCTCCCTTTCCTTCGACGCAATCGCGTCCAGGGCCTGCTTTCTCGCGAGCGCACGCTGAGCCTCGCCGTCCGTGGTTTTCTCGTGACCCGTGCTCCCACGGTGCTGCTCGCCCAACGTAATGCCGAGCACGGAAGGCGGAATCTTGCCTGCATGCTCGTGTCCGAAGGATGTTTCTGGAGACATAAAGTAAAATTATGTGAAAGACGTTATCTCGACCGAATTCCCTGGAATCCACCGTTTTCTTCCCAGACACGCTCTTTCGCGCTGCGGTCCTTCTCACGCTAGCGTTTTGCCGCCGCTTTCCGTTTCTCGCATATGATTTCTTGCCGGAGAGCAAACCGACTGAATAAAAAAACCGTGAAGCCCGAGAATTCGGGACCCCACGTTCTCATACGACAAGTATACCAAAAAATTTCGCTCCCGTCAATTTTCTTGGTATCATTCTCGCACTATGCTCGATATCATCACCATCGGAGACACGAAGCTCGATACGTTCGTACTGCTGAACAGCGCGTCCGTCCAATGCTCGCTCAAGATGCCGGAATGCCTGCTTTGCATGGACTATGGCGCGAAGATTGCCGTGGAGGTGGTCCATTCGCAGATTGCGGGGACGGCGCCGAACGTGGCGACGGGGCTGGCGCGGATGGGGCGGAAGACGTCGGTGCTGACGAACATGGGAAAGGACGCGACGCTCGCGCAGGCGATAGAGACGTTCAAGATCGAGGGGGTTTCCTCCAAACTTATCCACACCGTGCCAAAGGAGGCGAGCGCGTACTCGGTGGTGCTCAACTACCACGGCGACCGCACCCTCCTTACATCGCATATCAATCGGGCATACCACTTCCCAAAGCCGATGCCGAAGACCAAGTGGATGTACGTGAGCGAAATGGGACACGGGTACGAAACGCTGTACCGGTCCGTGACGGCGTATGCGAAGGCCGGCCACGCGAAAATCGTGCTAAACCCGGGAAGCATCCAGATTTCAGAGAAAAAGAAGCCTTTGTTCGACCTGATCAAGTACACCGACATCCTGTTTGCCAACCTGGAGGAAGCGCAGTCGATCGCGGGGGACGCGACAACGGAGGTGCACAAGCTGGCCGTTGACCTGTGGAAGCTGGGCGCGAAGCACGTGGTCATTACCGACGGCAAGAACGGGGCGTACAACTTCGACGGCGCGCAGATGAGCCACATGCCGGTGTTTCCGGCCCACGTGGTCGAGACGACGGGCGCCGGGGACGCGTTTTCCACGGGCTACCTCGGGGCGATCATGGGGGGCGAATCGTTCGACGCGGCGCTCCGCTGGGGATCCGCGAACTCGGCAAGCGTCGTCCAGCATGTCGGGCCGACGAAGGGATTGCTAACGATCGCGCAGATTAGGTCGCATCTGAAGAAGCATCCCGGCGTGAAGCCGGAAAAGATCTAAATGTGAGAGGGGCTTCGGCCCCTTTTTTGATTTTCCTGTGGCTGGCTGCCACACCGCGTCACTTTCTTTCAGCCGTGAAAGAAAGTGACCAAAGAAAGCGTCCGCCCGGTCTCCATGGCGGGATGGGACGTAAAACTTGGCCTCGGCTGCGGAACTCGCTAGCATCGCCGAACGCTTACCCCGGATGCGCCGCTTCGCTCAGACAATCCTCGCCCGTCCTGATGAACCCGGCCAAGTTTTGCGTCCCATCTCTCTCCGCCATTCCGACAGGGCGGGTCGACCGGGCGGTGTTGCGCAATCGGTTTTTGGCTGATGCCGGCAGGCAACAATAAACTCCATCCGGTCGCCGCCCTGCCGGAGCGACCCAGCCGGGGTGCGAAAAAATGACGGGTCCGTCAGGACGGGCGAGGATTGTCTGAGCGTACGAGCCCGCAGGCGAGAAGCGAGTTCCACAGCGAGTCAGATTTTTACGTCCTGGCGTAGGAGCGGATGGCCGGGCGGAGAGCCTTTCTTTGGTTACTTTCTTTGTGCTCCGACAAAGAAAGTGACGCGGGTGCAGGGCGCAGCGCCTGCGGAAAAACAGTAAACCTGCTATAATTTCAGCAAATTAACCCTCCTGTATGCTGGTAACCCTCAAGCAGATCCTCGGCAAGGCGCACCGCGGCCATTACGCGGTCGGCGCGTTCAACGTCAACAACTTGGAGATGATCCAGGCCGTGATGCTCGCCGCCGAGGCCGAGAAATCACCGGCGATTATGTCCACGTCCGAAGGGGCGATCCATTACGCGGGAATGGAGGAGCTCGGCGCGCTGGCGCATCTGGCGGCGAATCGGTCGAAGCGGGCGATCACGTTCCATCTCGACCACGGGAAGAACGTCGATCTGATTAAGAAAGCGATTCGAAGCGGACTCTACGGGAGCGTCATGTTCGACGGCTCTTCCCTGCCCTACGAGGAGAACGTCGCGACGACGAAGGAGCTCGTCGCGCTTGCCCATGCGACAAATGTCTCGGTCGAGGCCGAGCTTGGCGCCATCGCCGGGATCGAAGACTTCGTCACCGTCGCCGACCGCGACGCGAACCTCACGGATCCGAAACAGGCGGTCGAGTTCGTCAAACGGACGGGGTGCGACGCGCTCGCGATCGCGGTCGGGACGAAGCACGGCGCGTACAAGTTCGCCGGAGACTCGGTCCTCGACTATGCGCGCATCAGGAAGATCGCGACGGCCGTCAAGATTCCGCTCGTCCTCCATGGCGCGTCCGGCGTTCCGGAAGCGATTAAGAAGGTCTGCGTCCAGTTCGGCTGCGAGATCGAGGACGCGAAGGGGGTATCCGACGCGTCCATCCGGAAGGCCGTCTCGCTCGGCATCAATAAGGTCAACATCGACACCGACCTCCGCATCGCGTTCGACGCGGGCGTCCGCAAGTTCCTCCACGACAATCCGAAGGTCATCGACCCGCGCGAAATCCTGAAGCCCGCGACGGAACTGATCGCGAAGGTCGTCAGCCAGAAGATGCGGCTGCTTGGATCATCGGGAAAAGCCTAGATATGTACGACATCATTGCCATCGGTTCCGGAATGCGCGACGTCTTCCTGCTCTCCGACCAGTTCAGGCTCATCGCGAACGCGGACTTCGAGGGAGGCAAGGCCGAGTGCGTCGCGCTCGGGTCGAAGATAGAGGTAAACGACATCGTGCTCACGACGGGGGGCGGCGCGACGAACGCGGCGGTTACGTTCGCGCGGCTGGGGCTGAAGACCGCGGCGATCTGCCGGATCGGCGACGACGCGGGAGGCCGCGACGTGATAGAGGACTTGAAAAAGGAAGGGGTCGCGACGGCACTCATCCGCCGGGTCGCGAAGGGCGTGACGGGATACTCGACGCTTTTGACCGCGTCGAACGGAGAGCGGACGGCGCTGACATACCGCGGGGTTTCCGGAACGCTTGGGTCGGCCGACGTCCCGTTCGCGAAGTGCAAGGCAAGGTGGTTCTACGTCACGTCGCTCGCGGGAAACGTCGCGCTCGCGAGAAAAATCGCGACGCACGCGAAATCTTCCGGCGCCTCCGTCGCTTGGAACCCGGGACGCAAGGAAATCGAGCAGGGTCTCGGCGCGATCAAGGCGATCCTGCCGAACGTCCGCGTCCTCCAGCTCAACAAGGAGGAGGCCGCCAGGCTCACGGGAGCGTCGACGGTCGAGGAGATGTTCGCCGCCCTGGCGACGCCGGGAAACGTCGTCGTCATCACGGACGGTGCCCGTGGCGCGTTCGTCCAGCGCGACGGGATTACGATCATGTCCCCGGGAAGCGGCAGGCAGGCCGTGTCGCAGACCGGCGCCGGCGACGCGTTCGGCTCGGGATTCGTCGCGGGACTGATGCGAACGGACGACCTGCGGACGGCACTCGCGGTCGGAATGCTCAACGCGCAGTCGGTCATCACGAAGGTCGGGGCAAAGGCGGGAATCCTCAAGAAGTGGCCGACGAACGTCCAGCTCAAATCCGTTAACATCGCCAAGGTATGAAACCACGCATCTTCGTCACCCGACCCATCCCCGACGCCGGACTCAAGCTTCTGAGGAAGGACAAGCGCGTTAGCGTCGACATGTACGAGATCGACCAGATCATTCCGCGCAAGGAACTGTTGAAGCGTGCGAAGGGCGTGACCGCGATCCTATCGATCCTCACGGACAAGATGGACGCGCAGCTGTTCGACGCGGCCGGTCCCAGCCTCAAGATGATTGCGAACTACGCGGTCGGGTTCGACAACATCGACCTGAAGGAGGCGGCGAAGCGCGGGATCGTCGTGACGAACACGCCGGGGACGGAAATCGCCGAGACGGTCGCCGAGCATACGATCGCGATGATGTTCGCCCTCGCCCACCGCCTTATCGAGGCGGACCGGTTCGCCCGCGCCGGAAAGTACATCGGCTGGGGCCCGCAGATGCTGCTTGGGACGGACGTCGTCGGAAAGACGCTCGGAATCGTGGGTTCCGGGCTCATCGGGATGGACCTCGTGGAACGGATGTACGACGGGTTCGGGGTGAAGATCATCTACACGGACGTGAAGCGGAACGAGAAGATCGAGAAGGACGAGCTCGCGGAGTTCCTGACGCTCGACGAGCTGCTGAAGCGCTCGGACTTCGTCTCCATCCACGTCCCCCTGCTCCCGACGACGCGGCACCTGATCGGCGCGAAGCAGCTGCGCGCGATGAAGAAGACCGCGTTCCTCATCAACACCTCTCGCGGGCCTGTCGTGGACGAGGCGGCGCTCATCGCGGCGCTTCAGAAGAAGCAGATCGCCGGCGCGGGCATCGACGTGTACGAGTTCGAGCCGAAGATCCCGCTCGCGCTGCGCAAGCTCGACAACGTGGTCATCACGCCGCACACGGCAAGCGCGACGGTCGAGACGCGCCAGGCGATGAGCCGGCGCGCGGCCGAGAACATCGTGGCGTTTCTCGACGGCAAGGTCCCGCCGAACGCGATCAAGTAATAAAAAGACGGAGTAGAGAGCCTACTCCGTTTTGGTTTCCGCGACGACCGGCGGGCTCACGATCGCCGCGACGCGGTCGTGCGTGGCACGGTCGAACAGCAGCCCGTAGATCTCCTCGTACTTGACGAGGTAGTTGCGCGTCTCGAGCGGAAGGTCGCTGCAGGCGCCGGCTTCCTTGCCGCACGGCTTCCGCCAGTCGTCGCCGCGGGACTGGATGACCGCGTCGACGTACTGCGCGTTGCAGTTGTACCCGGAGGCGAGCACGAGCCGGAACGCGGCCGGGTTCGCGGTCAGTTCGCCAAGCCGCGCCTTGTTCTGGCCGAACGTCCACAGTTCCGCGTCCGCGTGGATGATCGACAGCTTGAGGGCCTGCTGGTGGTCGGACCGGTCGAAGTCGTTGAACCCCGCCAGTCCGGCGTCGTCGTACTGGTCGACGATGCCGCTCGCCGTCGCGGGCATCACCTGCGCGATCCCGCTGGCGCCGACCGCGCTCTGGCTGAAACGGAACGCGCGGCCTCGGTTGGCGCCGAACATGGCCAGCGTGCGCGCGACGAATTCGGCGCGCTCCGCGGCGGTGCCGGTCACGAACGCCTCCGGATCGCGCACCCACTCGGTCATGACGAGGGCGGCCACGTGGTCGTTCGTGCCGATGTCGGTCACGAGCTTGCCGGGAATGAACTTGGACTCCACCTGGCGGGCCTCCAGCTCCCGCGAGGCGGAGGTCAGCATCAGGCCGAGGTACCGCGCCCCTTCCGTCACCAGCTCGTCCGTATTCAGCGCGGCGCTGTACGGCACGTACGTGTCGGCGACGACGTTCCCGTCCTTGGTGTAGGGGCGGCGGAGTGCCACGACCGTCCAGCCGGGAGGCGAGGAAACGCGGAAGGCGGTGTTGAACCCCTCGCCCGACTCCCTGTCCACCGAGAAGCTCGGCGGCGTGGAGACGAACGTGCCGTCCGGCTTCCGCATCACGTCGACCTTCTGCAGCGCGCCGTCCTTGTCGACGGCCGCCAGCAGGTAGCTGCCGAGGCACTTGCGGAACCCCTCTCCCTCGCCCAGGCACTTGTCCTGGTCAAAACTGGCCTTCCCCATCATGCGCTTGCCTCGCGCGATCGCGCCGAGCAGGTCGGACGGAAGGTCCGGCGACCGGTGAGGCGACGGGGGGACGTACATCTTGATCCCTCGATCAAGATCGACCGTGACGGGTTTTCGCGAAGCCACCGTGACGGCAACGTCCGTGTCGAGCAGAAAACCAGGCCGGAAGAGCTGGATCGCCTGGGACGACACGCCGACGAGCGCCATGCCGTAGACGATCACGCGCCCGCCCTTTCCGACCCCCTTCCGATGGAGCTCGGTCACCGGCCACGCGTAGAACGCCGAGCAGGCCGAGAACCCGATGACCGCCGCGAAGGACGCGTAGAGCGCCCAACCGGACTGGGCCGAGGCGAATGCGAGCCCGTTTGCGACGGCGGTCATCCAGATGACCGCGGGAAGGAACACGTTCAAAAACATCGAATCTCCTATCCGGCGTGGAAAATGCCGGAGGGCGAATCTTAGCTAAAAATTGCCTTTTTGTCAATGGATTGTTATACTCCCGGAACGAAATGAGCGACTTGGGCCGTTAGCTCAGTTGGTAGAGCACTGCCTTTGCAAGGCAGGGGTCTAGGGTTCGAATCCCTAACGGTCCACCAAAAAATATCCTTTTGCTGAGGATATTTTTTGTTTGTTAAGGCAAAATGTTATACTGGTGGCGTATGCAAAGATTTTTTGTCGTTCTCGCCATCCTTTCCCTCGTCGCCGCCTCCGTTCCGGTCGAAACCGCCTATGCGAAAAACAGGCCGCAGGAGATCGTCGTCAGGATCGTGAACCCGGACATGTCCGTCCGATCTTCTTTTTCCGTGGTTACCGCGAACGACGCGGGAGGGATGAGCGTGGCGGTCGCGGACCTCGGATCCGACGGGATCGCGGAAATCATCCTCGGGAACGGGCTTGGGAACGAGCCGCGCGTGCACGTGCTTCGCCAGGACGGTTCGGAGATCGGGTCGTTCCTTGCGTACGACGCGGCGATGGGCGTCGGCGTGAACGTGGCCGCGTGCGACCTCGACGGCGATGGCACGAATGAGATCGTCACCGTTCCCATGCGCGGCGGGGCATCGCACGTGCGCGTCTTCAATAATTTCGGAACGCTGATCGACCCGGGATTCTTCGCGTATGACGCGGCGAACGCGAACGGCGTAAACCTCGCATGCGGCGACATGGACGGCGACGGGCGCGCGGAACTCGCGACGCTTCCGGCGGCGGGATCGGGACCGGACATTAAGATTTGGAAACGGACGAACGGGACGATGGCCCTCGCGCAAGAATTCTTTTTGTTCGACGCGACGGACACGCGCGGCGTCGTCGGCGCGATCGGAAATAAAATTTTGCGCGTTGCGGCGCAAAAAGGAAAAGATCACGAGACGTTCGACACAAAGTTATCCACAGATAAAAATATCGTCGCCTCGGTCGCGCAGAACGACGACGCGGACGGAGCGACGGGAATGTTTTTCGCGGGCGGGCGGACGTACCGCACGACGTCGAACGCGCAGATCATCGACGCTGACTCATTCGTGAGTTCATCTTACGGGAACGCGCACGGCACCATCGCGGCCGCCGCAGGAGACATAGACGGAGACGGAAAGACGGAGACGGTCGTCGTCGATTCGCGCGCATTGTACGGAGGGAGCGCGACGGGAAAGTCGGTCATGGTCGATCTTTCCGAGCAGCGATTATACGCATACAATAATGGCTTGGTTGACGATAGTTTTCTTGTCTCGACCGCCCGCGCCCCCTATCAGACGCCGCTCGGCGACCACGCGATCATCGCCAAGATTCCACTCGTCCATTACGCCGGCGGAACGGGAACGGAGGCGTACGATCTCGGTTGGATTCCGTGGAACCTGCGCTTCGCCGAACATATTTATATCCACTACGCGCCATGGAACCACGCCTTCGGATACACGCTGAGCCACGGCTGCGTGAACGTCTCGCTCGAAGACATCAAATGGATTTACGAGTGGAGCGACGTCGGAATTCCGGTGACCGTGCAGGCGTAAAAAAAATAGTTCTAAAAAAAATTTGCACAAAATACTTGTTGCAAATTTTTTTTGCGCGTATAATATTACTAATCGAGAGTCGCATTGCGTCATGCGATTCCGACCAGAAGAATTTTTTAAAAAACAGTAAGGTCTCATCGCATAAATATATGGCAGTAGCAAAGAAAGCCGTGAAGAAAGCCGTGAAGAAGGTCGCCGCCAAGAAAGCCGCCCCGAAGAAGAAGGCAGCCGCCAAGAAGCGCGCCTAGTCAGTCGGTCAACCGGATAACTCGCAGAACTCCCCGTGACGCGACGGGGAGTTTTGCGTTGCGTAAGTTTTTACTTTTCGATCGCGCGGACCGTGCCGAAGATTCCGTCATATCCGGAAACGAGATGCACGTTTCCCTGTCGTACGCGCAGGATTGCCTCGGCGATGCGCGGGTTCGTCGATTCATTCGCGATCTCCGCGACGTCCTTGGAAAGAAGGATGTCGAGCTCGTTTCCGACGCGATCGGTAAGTCGGTCGTACTCTGCCGCGACGCGCTTGGACGAGGTCGACGCGACGCCGAAAACGTCCGCGATGATTTCCTTGAGCGGAACGATGGAATGGTATGGAATTTTCCCGGGGACTTTGGTCCCGTCACGATCGGCAAGCTGGTCGACGCGATACTGAACCCCGAGCGTCAGCGGTTTCTTGCACTTCGGACAGCGCAGTCCCAATCGCTTTGATTCTTTCGGGACCGACGAGAATCCGCAGTTCGCACAGCCGTCGAGGTGATACTTCCCTTCCTCGGGAAAGAACTCGATCGTCGAAAGAAATCTCGCCGCGTCCCTGTCGCGCAAAACGCGGACGAACTCGTCGTACGAGACGGTGTCGAGATCGAACACGTTCGCCTCGCGCCCCAGCTTGTCGGGCGAATGCGCGTCGGAATTGGAGATGAGCGTGACGGAATCCAGCCCGGAAACCCGCCAATTCATCTTGGGATCCGACGAGAGGCCAGTTTCGATCGCGTAGACATACTTCGTCATCTCTCCGAAGCAATCATCGAGACTGTCGAACCCGGACTTCGAACCGAAGACTGAGTACCACGGCGTCCACGCATGGGCTGGTACGACAATTATCCGTTCGTCGATCGACTTGAGGATCTTGTACAGTTCCTCGGAATCGAGCCCGAAGATCGGCCGACCGTCGGACCGTCGATTGAGTCCCCGCCGATCGAGCTCGGCGTTTACCTTCGCGCACGTCTCGAGCGAGGGTGAGAAGATCAGGTTGTGGATTCTCCGCGTCTTCCCGCCTTTCGAGTAGATCAGCGAAACCTCGGTGACAAGCATGAACCGCATCTTACTACCAACACCGAGCGTTGGTAGTCCACTACCAACGCTCGGTGTTGGTAGTAAGCGATAGATTCCCGGCTCGCTCTCGACGAGATTCTCCTGCAGGTGCGCGAACCAAGCCGGATGCGTCCAATCGCCCGTCGCGACCACGTCGATTCCCTTCCGCTCGCACATCGCGGCGATGTTCGGCAACGTCAGGCTCTGCGAGCAGGCGCGAGAATATTTTGAATGGACGTGCCAGTCGGTGATGAGGCGCATAATACGCCAAGCGTATCGGAAAAAGAAAAAAGCCGCCAGTCGAGGGCGGCTAGGGGCGTGGCGGGTCGTCCATGGGAGCGCCTGCCAACTCGGCCCAATCCTGGACGCATTCCGGATACGCGTTGCCGTACCAGTACAGAAACTGCATGAACAGGATCTGGTCGAACGCGGCGGGAGTTTGTACCCGTGCGTTGAGATTCGATACGCCATCGCGGTAGCCCCACGCGTACGTGTCACGGGCCTCGAGAAGGTACGCCTCGCGCTCGTCGCGCCACCGGTGACGGCACTGTTCCCGAGTCTGCGGAGCAGGACGGAGGTATGCGCGGTCGATATGCGCGTCACGTCGCTCAGCCTCCGTCTCTTCCCGTGCCTGTCTCGCATGAAGAAATTCGTGCTCGAGCGTCAGCAGGAACTCAACCTGCTCGTCCCACGTGTCCGCGTCGTTGATCGCATACAGGCTGAGAAACATCGTGGGCTGGAGCCTTGCCGAGTCGCGGTCGAACGCGTCGCCGGGCTCAAGGCCCGCGGGCTCGAGACAAAAGGATGCCGGATGCGACGCCGGCCAGTCCGTCCACTGGATATTTAGCGCGCCCGACGACACCTCCGATTGGAACGCACTCCGGAACGCCGCGTCCGGATGCGCGGCGACAAGCGCGTCCAGCCGGGATCTCGCGATCCCCAGGACTGGTTTTGTCAGGGTCAGGTACCCCATCCGATACCAGATCGGCATGGAAGGAAGCCCGGGAAGCGCGATCGGGTCGCCGAAGTCCGGCGGCGGAGCATACGGAATGTCCGGCCATCGCGTTCCGCCAGGCCCCGAGACGACATTCTCCGCGATGTTCGGACCGGCATCGACATGGCGGCCCATGGCGACAACGGTCAGCAACGCACCGGAAAAGAGCAGGAAGAGCTTGTGTCTGAGTATCCGCTTCATCGTTTCTCCTGGGAGACCGTCTGGATGACGGCAGGCAAACCTATCAAAAATCCGCGATCCTGTCAAGGATCGCGGACGAACGCGACGATCCCGTTGTGGTCGACCGCGCCGATGTCCGTCGTGTCCACGACGATCGTCCTTGCGCGAAGCGGGAGCGGGATGAACGTCTTGTTGAAAAATCGTTCGTCAAACTCGTCCATGACGGATTCGAGCGCGTCGTTGTGGCCCGGATGGCGCGTCGTCTGCGAACGGACGATCATGCGCTGTCGCGCGATCTGCGGGTCGGCGGTGAGCCAGACCTGGACGATCTCGGCGCCGTATTTTTCGGAAAACTCATGGAGCCAATCGGCGTCGGAAACCCAAAGAAACGTCGCGTCCGCGATCACCGAGTCGCCGCGCTGCAAATGCAGCTCGATGCAATCGCGAAACGCCGGGAACGCGACGCGGCCGATCTCCTTCGACCACGCGCGGTCTCGATATCCAACCAGATCGAACAGCGCCTCCTTGATCTCGTCGAGCGAGACACGCGCAAACCCCGTCTTCTCAGCGATCAGCGTCGATATCGTCGATTTCCCCGTCGCGAGCGACCCGCCGACGACTATAAGCTTCATACCTGCCGGTCGCGATAGATCTTTTCGGCAAGCGCGAATTCCTCCGGCGTGTTGACGCCGATCGATTCCTCGGGGAGGATCTCCGATCCCATGATGTCATGCCCTTGCGTAACGGCAAGCTCGATGAGGTCGGTGAGATAATACTCGCCTTTCGCGTTCAGGTTCTTGATCTGTTGGATATTTTCCCAGAGCCATTTCGCATCGAAACAAAACATCGCGGGATTCACTTCGCGAATCTCCCGTTCGGATTCCATCGCTTCCTTGTACTCGCGGATGCCCATGATGTGCCCGTGCGTGTCGCGCAGGATGCGGCCCCAGTGCCGGAATGCCGAATGCCAGCCGTCGAACGACGGGACGGTGGTGGTCATGATCGTGACGGCCGGAGAGGTGGCGGAGTGGATCTCGACGAGGCGGCGAAGGGCGTCCTGAGACACGAACGGGTGGTCGCCATAGAGGACGATCACCGCGTCGGACTCGCCAACCGCGTCCTTGGCGGACATGACGGCATGGCCCGTTCCAAGCGGCTCTTCCTGGACCGCGTAGTTGCACGCCTCGCCGAACGTCTCGCAGACGCCGGTTCCGCTGTCCGGGTTCACGACCACGACCGGAACACCGTCGATTCCCGACGCCTTGATCGACTCAATGAGATGCTGGAGAATCGGCTTTCCGCCGATCGTAAGCAGAACCTTCGGCTTGTCGGATCCCATTCGGGTCCCCTTTCCGGCCGCGAGAATGACAGTGCGAAATTTCATAGTACGGGCAGTTTATCCTTTGAACGACATCCAGGCAATGCCAATGACGAATCCGATCGTCATGGAAAAGCCGTACTTCAAAACGACGCAAATCCAGCATGTTTCTTCGTCCATACAGGGACAGTTTACACCGGTTCCCTAATAAAAACGACCCTCGTGAAAGGGTCAGCCAGCGGAACAGTCCAGCCAGTATGGGATCTCGGCGGTCGGAACGAAGCCGATCCCCCCGTAGGTCTTCAGCGCGGCGGCGTTTTTCTTCGCGACCAGGAGACCGACGTGCTCGCAACCAAGGTCGCGCCCCTTGCGAACGAGTTCGCCGACAAGAAGCCGGGCGATCCTTCTTCCGCGGAAAAGCGGGTCGACCACGACGCGCTCGACGCGGCCGACGTAGCAGCTCGCGAGTCCCGCGTGCCCGAGGGCAAGCTCGGCATACGCGACGACCTGTTCGGCCTCGGAGACGGCTACCATCGGGAAAAATAGCCTCGATTCGACATGGAGCGATACCTCGGACTGGTTCGAGACGTATGGCCCCTTGCTGACGAGGGGAAGGATCGTGTTGCGGATACGCAGGTATTCGCTTGGCATCATTGAGCGAATCCGAATGTCCGGAACGGAGAACGGGTCGAGGCGCTCATTCCCGCGCCGCATGGCGACGTCGCCTTCGATCCGTGAGAACTTCGCGAACCTTGCGGCCGTGCAGAGCTCCGGATGGTACGGGGAAGACGTCAGGTAGACGGCGCACAGGTTCATGCGATTGGCGTACTGGCAGAACGTCGCGAGGAACGGGCGCAACGCCTTGTCGGGCCCGTAGACGAACCGAACGCGCATGGCCGTTCCGCGCGTCGGATGGAACTGGAGCGTCGCCTCGGCGAATCCCCACACGCGACCGCCCTCGACGGCGACGAATGGAAAGTACCTTCCGGAGTCACGAGCTCGTTTCAGGTAGGAGGGCTCGATCTTCATCTCGTTCGGGAGGGCATCGTCATCTTTCAACGGTCGAATTTCCATGTTTCTATCCAAAGAACGTGAGAACCTTACCAAACGAAAAATACCCCGTCAATGACGCGGTATCTTCGTTTGAAAGAGTTTCATTGTCCTGGCGCCCACCTACTTTCGCGCAATCGCACTATCATCGGCCCCATGCGGCTTAACTTCTGTGTTCGAGATGGGAACAGGTGTGACCCGTTGGGAAGTGGCACCAAGACAATGGAACCCTTTCTTGTTTTTGAGTGGAGAGATCTGATCCAAACTGACAGTGGTTGTAGAGCTCGACTTATTAGTACCGCTCCGCTACACGTGTTACCACGCTTCGACGTACGGCCTATCAACCTGCTGGTCTCGCAGGAGTCTGATAACGAGGACTTATCTTAGGGTCGGCTTCGTGCTTAGATGCTTTCAGCGCTTATCCGAACCAGACGCCGCTACCCGGCAATGCCCTTGGCAGAACAACCGGTACACAGGAGGTCTGTCCATCTCGGTCCTCTCGTACTAGAGATGGATCCCTTCAATCCTCAAACGCCCATGGTAGATAGGAGACCGAACTGTCTCACGACGTTCTGAACCCAGCTCACGTACCGCTTTAATTGGCGAACAGCCAAACCCTTGGGAGCTTCTTCACCCCCAGGATGCGATGAGCCGACATCGAGGTGCCAAACCGCATCGTCGCTGTGGACGCTTGGATGCGATCAGCCTGTTATCCCCGGAGTAGCTTTTATCCGATGAGCTTCCGCCGTCCTATTTCGTACGGTCGGATCACTAACTTCCGCTTTCGCGACTGCGCGACTTGTCGGTCTTGCAGTAAAGCAGGCTTTTGCGTTTGCACGTCCAGCGCGATTTCCATCCGCGCCAAGCCTACCTTTGTAAACGCCTCCGTTACCTTTTAGGAGGCACCCGCCCCAGGTAAACTACCCACCAGCTCCTGTCCCTGACACCGGATTCACGGCGTCTGGTTAGAATTCACATAACGCAAGGGTGGTGTCTCATTGGTGCCTTGCGGCTCCCACCTACACTGAACATGCGGAATATAAACTCAAGAGCAAGTTGTAGTAAAGCTTCACGGGGTCTTTTCGTCTAACCACGGGTAATGAGCATCTTCACTCATCTTGCAATTTCGCCGAGGACTACGTTGAGAGAGTCATAAACTCGTTATGCCATTCGTGCAGGACGGAACTCACCCGTCAAGGAATTTCGCTACCTTAGGACGATTATAGTTATCGCCGGCGTTCATCCGCGCTTCAGTCGAAGGCTGCCGATCTTGCGATCATGACCCCCTTCTTTAACGTTCGGACACTGGCCAGGCATCAGCCCGTATACATCATCTTTCGATTTAGCACGGACCTGTGTTTTAGGTAAACAGTCGGTTTATGTCTTTCGCTGCGGGTCGTTTCCTCCCGGAAACAACCAGGCCTTATCCCGAAGTTACGGCCACTTAATTGCCGAGTTCCTTAACGTAGTTTCTCTCGTACACCTTGGCACATTACGCGCCCACCCACCTGTGTCGGTTTCCGGTACGGGTCTGTTCACAATTAACCCTAGCGGCTTTTCTTGGCTCCATATCCTCTCCCCTTGGAAGCATTGCTGCCTCCTTGCGATCACATCGTGGCTTACGAATGGCGGATTTGCCTACCACTCACCTCGACGTGCCCAGCGCTATAGCCATAGAACGTGGGAGATTTTATGAAGCGTCCCCGCTTCAGTCATGAACAGAGTGCAGGAATATTAACCTGCTGTGCATCGGCTACGCCGTTCGGCCTCGCCTTAGCTCCCGACTAACCCTGGGACGATTCTCGTTGCCCAGGAAACCTTGGGTTTACGGTGAAAGGGACTCTCACCCTTTTTCATGCTACTTATGCCTACATTCTCACTTCGCAACGCTCCACCATGGGTCACCCCACAACTTCAGCGCGATGCGAATGCTTCCCTACCGCTTACACCTAAAAGGTGTAAACCCTCAGCTTCGGTGCGTTGCTTGAGCCCCGGTACATTTTCGGCGCAGAAAAGCTTGACCAGTGAGCTGTTACGCTATCTTTAAAGGATGGCTGCTTCTAAGCCAACCTCCTGGTTGTATAAGCCTTTCCACCGCCTTTCACACTTAGCAACGACTTAGGGACCTTAGATTGAGATCTGGGCTGTTGCCCTTTCGACGTATGGAGCTTAGCCCCCATCGTCTGACTGCCGGCCGGTCTATTGGTATTCGGAGTTTGATTAGGACACCTACCTTGCGGCGATGATCCCGTTCAGTGCTCTACCCCCAATAAAACGATATGCCGACGCTAGCCCACAAGCTATCTCGGGAAGAACCAGCTATTACCCAGTTCGATTGGAATTTCTCCGCTATCCACAGCTCCTCCCCCAGTTTTGCACAGCTGGTGGGTGCGGCCCTCCACAAATTGTTACGTTTGCTTCAGCCTGGCCATGGATAGATCACCGGGTTTCGGGTCGTGTGCATGCCACCATCTCACAATGTACCCACCGCGCCATTGCTGACGCGTTGAATACAATGTGAGAACACGCGGGTTAACGCTCGCTTTCACTACGGCTTCGTCCCATAGGACTTAACCAAGCGACATGCAGCACACTCGTAGGCTCATTCTTCAATAGGAACGCCATCACCCGGCTTGCGCCAGGCTCTGACTCCTTGTAAGTATACGGTTTCAGAACTATTTCATCCCCCTTCCGGGGTATTTTTCAGCTTTCCCTCACGGTACTTGTTCACTATCGATCAAAAAATGTATTTAGCCTTACCACATAGTCGCGGTAGCTTCCCACAGGATTTCTCGGGTCCCGTGGTACTCAAGAACGATCATCATGAAGAGACAGGCGTATTTTGCGTACAGGACTTTCACCTTCTTTGGTGCCACTTTCCAGAGGCTTCCACTATACGCTGTCTCGATTCATCCGTGCCTGGAAGGACACGACACGATCATCTTACAACACCTCACTTGCAACGACTTCCATCTTTCACTGCTCGATACCCTTGGACTTGCGTCTTTAGGTGATAAGCAACTTCACAAGTAAGGTTTAGGCTGTTCCCCGTTCGTTCGCCACTACTTAGGGAATGAACTCGGACAATGAATTCATATGTCCGAGCAATATCTTTTTCTTTTCCTCTGGGTACTGAGATGTTTCACTTCCCCAGGTGCCTGACCATAACCTATGTATTCAGTCATGGACGATACGGCATTCCCCGTATCGGGTTACCCCATTCGGACATCTTCGGATCAAAGGTTGCTTGCCACCTCCCCGAAGCTTTTCGCAGGCTGCTACGTCCTTCATCAGCATTTTTTGTCGAGCCATCCTCCGTATACTCTTATGCTCTACAACCACTGTCAATTCAGATCGTGACGGTTAGAAGGTCACGGTCCTCAAACAGGATTGAACTATCAATTCTTATTTGGATTCTCTATCACTCTCAATTGTGAACGATCGGCCACAGGCGAATTGGATACAAAAACCGCGTTCGAAATCGACTCGCGGCCTTCCCTCCATCCCATCCAGTTCAATCAGGACATTCTCGGGACACAGAAGGTATCTTTCCCCTTGGTTGTGGCGAAATAATACTTGATGCGGAAAAGCGTGTCAAGGGCTGTGCCAACCACCTATCCACAGTTCAGGATCCATACCTGTGGATAACGTGTTTTTCTATTAAAAATAGCCCGTTTTCGGGCTACGAGATTTCCGTCGGATACGATTCCGACTCCTTGCGTTGCTTCGCGACGTAAAGCCGGTTGTCCGCGCCCTGCCGCAAGAGCGGAGGAATCTTGGCAAAAAGACCGGACTCGTTGAACGAGCCGACGAGCTTCCCGCCGACCAGGATCTGTCCGCCCTTCGTATCCAGGCACGTTCCGCCGATGGAGACACATGGATGAACCTGCTCATCATCACGAGAGACCGCGTTGGCCGCCAATGATCTCGCGATGCGGCCGGCAACGATCGTCGCGCCGGGAATGCCGCAGTGCGGAAGGATGACCGCGAACTCGTCGCCTCCGAAGCGGCACACGATGTCCGTCGGACGAACCGCGTCCCCGATCGATTCCGAGACACGGCGCAATACCCTGTCGCCGAACGGGTGTCCAAACCTGTCGTTGAACTTCTTGAAGTCGTTCACGTCCAGGTACAGGATCACGAGTGGTTCGCCGGCCCGCATCGCGTGTGGAACCAACGACGCAAGCGCGTCGTCGAACTTCCGCCGGTTGCCGGTTCCGGTAAGAACGTCTATAAAAACGAGCGGCTCGAGCTCGGCGATCTTCGCGTCCTTCGCGGCGATCTTCGCGTCTTTCTTTATTCCGATCCGAGTGTGGTACCAATGCATTGCGGCCAACAGCGGGAACGCGATGATGAGGCCGACGGCAATGCCGGCAAAGAGCTGGGCGTTCGATGTGAAAAGGTCCATTCCATCCTCCATGGAAGAGGGCAACGCTACCAGAAATCCGCCCGATTGTCAATCGCAGGACGGTCGCGTATCCTGGTCGCATGTTCCGCTTCCACATCGTCACCGTCGGCAGCATGAAGAAGGGTCCGCTCGCGGAGCTTGTTTCGCATTATCAAAAGCTGCTGAAAGGGTTCGCGCGCGTCGACGCGTCGGAGATAAAGGAGGTTCGTAGGGTCGCGAAGGACGCGTTCTCCGTGCTGCTCACCGAGCACGGCAAGGAATACGATTCCCCGCAGTTTGCCAAGCAGCTCCTGGCCTGGAGCGAGCATGAAACGCGCCCGATCGAGTTCGTCGTCGCCGGGCCGTTCGGCCCCCAACTACCAACACCGAGCGTTGGTAGTAACGGCTTCGACGCGACATTGTCATTGTCGAAACTGACGTTCCCGCATGATATGGCGACCACGGTGCTGTACGAGCAGATCTATCGGGCGATGACGATCCTCGCCGGGAAGACATACCATTATTGACGCGGGCTGGTTTTCCTGGTAGCGTCGGGATCTCCGAAAGGAGAAGGAGAAAGCGACATGGAACCACTTACGCTGGAAGCGGCGCGCGCGAACGGGGCGTTCGACGTGCTTGTCACGCGCATCTCGGACGAGCGGTATCCGGACCCGAGCGTCAACGGGGGAACGTTCAACCGTCGCCTCGGATACGCAACCCGGCTTGCCCTGCTGCGCCTGAACATCAAGTTCGCGTGGCAGCTCGCGCAGACGGAGCCGTCCCCGGTCCGCTATGGGGCGACGCTTGCGCTCAAGGGGATCGGGCGCGACAAGTCTGGCGATATCGAATGGACGCTGAAGGAATTCAACATCCCGCTCGGCCAGCGGTACGCGCCCGACCTGTGGGCCGAACTGGTGAACGCGATGCTGCCGGCTGACCTCGCAACGCGCGAGATTGAGCCGTCCAGGTTCGCGGAGGATATGGACGCTTTCCCGACGGCCGACGCGCTGCGCGAGTGGGCCGACAACATCGAGCGTGCCGTCCACGTGCTCGAGTATATCCGCGTCATGCAGGGCGCGGCCAAACGATTGGACATGATCGAGCCTGCGGCACGCATGTGGATGTGGCTCGCGGTCGAGGCGCACACCACGTTCGTGAGCCTCGCCATGATAGACGCAAAGATCGCGGAACTCGTCGCGCGACGCAAGACGATCCTCAAGGCGTTCGGCGGCTGGGGCCAGCCGTACGGCCTCGTGGAGGACGCGGTCAACGCATATCGCAAGAACCTCTTCGGACCCTCGTGACCCTCCCGCCTGACCTGGCGGGTTTTTTCTATTCCAAAATTCCCTTCTGCAATTTCCTCGCCTCTTCCAAGAAGAAGCCCTGCCACTCCTTTGCGGGCACATCGAGGATCATGCGCGGCAGGTCCGGGGCGGCCGTTGCCTTGAAAAATTGCGTACCAAGCTGGAGGAGATCGATGTGGTAATCGAATTTCATTCGTGCCTTCTTGATGAGGTCGGCAATATCGTATCCCTGCTTCTGGCAGATACAGTACAGGTCGATGTAGTCGCGCGCCTTCGTGCGCTGATAAATTGTGAACAATTTGTTCACCGCGATGTCGATCGTGCTTTCCGTCTCAATCCCATAGCGGACAGGGCCGGTCTCGATGCGTGGAAACGGGAAATAGGTAAACTCCGCCTTGAGGACTCCGCTCGCAAGGTGGAAGAAGAACAGGTTTCGGTTATAGCTCTGTTGCGCGTCGATCTTCAGAATGCCAAGGCCGGCCTTCGCATCCTGCCAGAAGGCATTCAGAGCCGCGATATCCACCTCCTGCTCGGAAAAAAAATCGAGGTCCTCGGAATACCGGTGACCGAGATAAAACGCCGCCAGCGGGGTTCCGCCTGTCAGGTAGAAGCGCTCGGTCAGAAACGGAGTCTGTCCGATCCGTTCGAGGAACGCGATTTGATCGGGGGTGAGGATCTGATTATCCATGCAGAAGAAATGCGAGATAGCTTTTGCGAACAGGATCGATGACGAGACGATCCCAGTATTTCCTCAGGGCGGCCACGCTCAGCTTCTGGTCGTTCAACCCGAAGTTGACCAACTGCTCCAGCCGCCAGACGGCATGGGCTTCCGGATCATTCTTCAGCAGTTCCTCGTCGGTCGACCAGTTATACATATGCGATATTTTAGCAAATTTTCTGGGAAATGTCCAGCAAAACAGAGTGGCCGCTGGTGCATTGACATTTCCCTAAAAATCCGTACAATCCACGCAGACTAGGAGACTCTCTTGAGTCCATTTCTCAACACGCTCGTCCTGAACGACAAGCTCTTTCCCGTCGGGATCATCGCGTGGCAGCAGGCGGTGCAGATGTGCCTCGACGGCGGGGCGAGGCGAATACAGGCGTATCCCGGGCGATTCGTTCGGTCCGCCCACCTCGACGTCCCGTGGCCATCGGTCATCCTCGACCCTTCGCGGACGGTCGGGCTCGGGCTGACCGCCAACCGGCGCAACGTCATCGCGCGCGACCGGTTCGCGTGTCAGTACTGCGGCGTCGAGCCGCGCAACGGCGTCGGGCATCCGAACATGGACGCACTCACCATCGACCACGTGGTTCCGCGCTGCCAGGCGGAATACGGGTACGTCGAATCCTGGTACGAGGGCGTCTGCGTCCCGGTCAGCTCGTGGGAAAACCTCGTGGCCGCGTGCGAGCCGTGCAACCTCCGCAAGGCGGGACGGACGCCCGGGGAGGCGAACATGCCGCTCCTGTCCGTGCCGACCTCTCCCGGAATACTCACGAGCGTCCGAATCCTTTGCTCGCGGGTAAAGGCAATGCCCGAGACGTGGGAACCGTACCTCGAGATCTGACCGCTTTCCGCCGTCCCTAAGGGAAGGCGGATTTTTCTTTTAGACGAACGGGTACAGCGAATACTTCAGATTCGCGAACAGCGGGAGGGTCTTGAGCGCAAGGATGTCGTCGGCGAACGCCTCGTGGATCTCCTCGGTCACGGCCACGATGTCCTGCGCGTTCTCGACCTCGACGCCGAGCTCGAAGTCCCATTCGCCGATCCCCTCGACGAAGTGGACGATGCGCGGGTGCGACGTTGCGAACGCGAGGAGGCGCTCCGAGAGGTTGGCGCGGACGCCCTTTGCGTGGACGAGGAGCTCGAAGGACTGCATGCCGAGCTTCGACGGGCTGACCAGGTAGAAGTCGGCGATGATGACTCCCTGCTCCCGCAGACGGTTCACGCGGTTGCGCCAGGTGGTGTGGGGAATTTGCAGGCGGAACTGGGCTTCGCGTTCCGTCGGATAGAGATTCTGGCCGAGGGCGCGGAGGATTTTGTGGTCGGTGGCATCTAGTTTGACGAAAAACGGGTTTACGTCAGTTATGAGAGATGGGACGGTCGGACCGAACGACAGGAACTTTGGCGGCTGGGCGTTGATGTACTTTCGGTTGAATTGAGTGAAGTTTGTCCTTACGTGGACGGACTTCTGGGAGAGAACGTTGCCGAACGTTTCGGTTATGAGGGAAAGAAATTTAGAGACTTCGGATGGGTTGCGGACGGAGATGGCCATGGCGTATTGGTAGTCGCCGCCAAGTTCGGCGAGCCAGGAGACGTTCGGGGAGGCGACGAGGAAATCTAGGAAGGATTGCTTCTGGGATTTGGATTGCGGGGAAAGGGAAAAGTAGATGGCGTAGTGGACGTAGCCGATCGGATAGACATTTATGAACGTTGATCGGCGGACAATTCCGTCGCGCTCCATGCAGGAAATGCCATAGCGGATGGTGTGGCTCCGAAAGTTCGTCGCCTTCCGGATGGCAACCAAAGGGATGGAGGCATCCATTTCTATTTTGGAAAGTATAATTTGCTGTTTTTCAGATATTGTCATATTGGGCCATAATCATACCATATTTCGGTCCAAAATAACAAATTATTGCAGATTTTTATCACTTTGGGCCATACTTTTAAGGCTCAGGAATCGAGCAACAACGGAGCACCCCATGCCCTTTCAAAAAGACATCTACACGAAAAACATCGACAACCCAGCCGAAAATCCCTACGCCACCTGGCTCCGTCACACCGATGAAAAGGATCTCCTCCTCGCCCGCCTCCCCGCCATCTTCCAAAGAATGCGGTTCTCCCAGTCCCCCCGATTTCCCAGGGACTTTCCCGCCGTCGGGCGGGACCCCGCCAACGGCGGTGGTAGTCCCGTCCCCGCTCGTCGAATCCTCGGCATCGGCGACGGCACCGGCCACACTGCCATCCGCATCCTCCAGCTCCTCGACGACCTCCAAATCCCGTTCCACTACACGGCCACCGACCCCTACCAAGAACAGCTCGACGTCTTCAAGACCTACTCCGTCGCCCCCAAC